>Ga0316195_10000340_pt1 | contig 17935 bp, 16 predicted proteins | sample Phised1_MG_FD_204937 | JGI IMG/M metagenome (GOLD analysis project Ga0316195, IMG submission 204937) | Coastal sediment microbial communities from Maine, United States - Phippsburg sediment 1 | ecosystem: Environmental > Aquatic > Marine > Coastal > Sediment | place: USA: Maine | collected...
TGATCTTGCCGACCGCTACGACGCGCTGACGATGGTCGATGACTGTCACGCCACAGGTTTTCTCGGACCGCAAGGCAAAGGGTCGCACGAATACAGGAACGTCATGGGTCGCGTTGACATCATTACCGGCACGCTCGGCAAGGCCCTTGGCGGTGCGTCCGGCGGATTTACTTCCGGGCGAAAAGAGATTGTGGGCTGGCTTCGACAACGGTCGCGGCCGTACCTGTTTTCCAATTCGGTGGCGCCAGCGATTGCGGCGACCTCAATTGCCGTGCTGGATTTGCTCGAGAGTGATGCCCGCCTGCGTAGCCAGCTGCACGAAAACGCCGCCTATTTCCGGAACGGATTGACGGAGCTGGGCTTTCAACTCAAGCCCGGCGAGCACCCGATTATCCCGGTGATGCTCGGGGATGCGCGCTTGGCAACCGACATGGCGAACAGGCTGCTAAGCCACGGCATTTACGTCGTAGGATTTGCGTTTCCCGTTGTGCCAGAGGGACAGGCGAGAATTCGCACCCAGATGTCCGCGGCCCTTAACCGCGAGCAACTCGACCAGGCTATTTCGGCGTTTGCCACGGTCGGTCGAGAACTCGCCATCATAGATTGAGATTCGACATGCGCGCACTCGTCAAAGCAAAACCAGAACGCGGAATCTGGCTTGAAAATATCAAGAAGCCCGCAATCGGCCACAACGATGTCCTGATCAAAGTTCGTCGGACGGCAATTTGCGGTACCGATATTCATATTTACCAGTGGGACGACTGGGCCAGTAAGACAATTCCGGTACCGCTGGCCGTCGGCCATGAATTTTCCGGCGAAATCGTTGCCTGCGGCGTCGAGGTGAAAGGCTATTCGGTCGGCGACCGGGTTTCTGCGGAGGGACATGTTACGTGCGGCGTATGCCGGAACTGTCGCGCCGGGCGGCGCCATTTGTGCATGAACACTATTGGTATCGGTGTAAACCGCGCAGGCGCGTTTGCCGATTATATCGCGGTGCCTGCTTTCAATATCTTCAAACTGCCCGATGCCATCAGCGATGACATGGCCTCGATTCTCGACCCATTTGGCAATGCAACACATACAGCGCTATCGTTCGACCTTGTAGGCGAAGACGTCCTCATCACCGGCGCAGGCCCCATCGGTATCATGGCGGTTGCGATTGCGCGCTTTGCCGGTGCCCGGCATATCGTCATTACCGACATCAACGACTATCGACTCGACCTTGCTCGCAAGATGGGTGCCTCCGTCGCGCTAAACGTAAAATCGGGATCAATCGATAAGACGATGAAAGACCTGGGGATGGAGGAAGGATTCGACGTCGGCCTGGAAATGTCCGGCAATCCGACTGCCTTCCGCGATCTCCTGCGAACGATGCATCACGGCGGCAAGGTGGCACTGCTGGGAATTCCGCCTGGCGAAACCGCAATCGACTGGAACCAGGTTATCTTCAAAGGGCTGGTACTGAAAGGTATTTACGGCCGCGAGATGTTTGAAACCTGGTACAAGATGTCGAGCATGGTCCAAAGCGGCCTCGATATCGAACCGATCATCACCCATCGCTTCCCAGTGGATGATTACCAGGAAGCGTTCGATCTGATGGAATCGGGCCAGTCCGGCAAAATCATCCTTAACTGGGAGTGACCGGGCTCGCCAGCTCTGCGAGACCGGTACCGACGCGGATCCGATTCAGACCAGCGGCAACGGCAAGTCGCCGCGGCTGGCAACCGCAAGCAGTGGCGTCGTTGCAAAGTGCCGCGGTGTTGTTGGAGATCCGTTCGCGACTGACTATTCAAAGTCGCAGAAACAATGCGAGTACACTCCCATTGGATCGTTGAATCGCGCCAGTGGCGACAGGATATCCTCCATGGCGTCTGCAACGCGATCGAGCGACGGCCTTGTTTTGCCGAAGCTTCCAGGATCCAGGCCCCAGGACTTCGCCGTACTCATGAGGTCGAGCATGAGTTGCTCGCCAGGATCGAGTTCCTCTTCGAAGTACTTGAAGCCGTAATCACCCGCTTCCAGCCCGGCGAGTGCGGCTGCTGCTGTCACTGCATCTTCGAGTTCGCCAAGCTCGTCAACGAGTCCGTTCTCGACGGCATCGTTCGCCGTCCAGATTCTGCCCTGTGCAATGCTGTCAACGTATTCTTTTTCCAGTTTCCGCCCTTCCGCGACGCTGCTGATGAACTGGTCGTAACCGTTGTTAATCGACAACTGAAACAGTTTTTTGACGTCTTCCGACAACTCCCTGTCAGGCCGCAACTGGCCTGCCCACGGCGTCGTGCCGAATCCGTCAGTTGAAATTCCGAGCGCGCCGAACGAGCGCTGGAAAGTCGGGAACATTCCGAAAATACCAATTGACCCGGTGATCGTATAGGGCGAGGCATAAATCGCGTCGGCGGACATGGCAACCCAGTAACCGCCCGATGCTGCAATACTGCTCATGGAAACGACGACGGGCTTGCCCGCTGCCTGGATAGCCGCTACTTCCTGCTGAATCACCGCCGACGCAAAGGTGCTGCCTCCCGGACTGTCCACCCGCAGCACGACGGCTTTTACGGCGTCATCCTCTTTTGCCGTTCTCAGCAAACGCGCGGTCGAATCGCCGCCAACCGTGCCGGGAGGCTGGCTCCCGTTCAGAATTTCTCCAGCGGCGACAATAATGGCAACATTCTGATTGCCCTCGGTACTGCCCTTGAGAAGTCGCATTTGCTGGACGTAGTCGCCAAGCTCCGTCGAGGGATAGGCATTCTCGTCGCCGTCGGTGCCCGCAATTTCAACAATACGATCCTGGAGCTCATCCCGCGTCAGCAGGCCATCCACCAACTTGCTCTCGAGCGCCAGTGTGGCGAAATCCCCGTCCACGGACTCCATGTTGGCGAGTAGATTCCCCAGTATTCCATCAATCGTTCCTGGCTCCAGTTGCCGGGCCTGCTCGATATCATTCTTATACAGAGCCCAAAGCTGATCGATCACCGCCGCCAGCGCCTGGCGGTCATCTTCAGACATGTCGTTGCGAAGAAAGGGTTCGACGGCCGATTTGTAAGTACCCACACGGAAAACGTTCCAGTCGATTTTCAGCGCGTCGATCGCGTCTTTATAATAATTCTGGTAAATCCCGAATCCATAAATCAGCAGGGCCCCGTCGGGATGCAGGTAGACTTCGTCCGCCCGCGAGGCCAGGTAGTAACCGCCTTGCGCATAGTAGTCTGCCGTGGCAATAACTTTTTTTCCTGTCGACCGAAAATCGTCTATAGCATCACCGATTGTCTTAAGTTTGCTTAAACCACCCCCCGGCATGCCGGACAGGTCCAGGACAACCGACGTTATTCGTTCGTCATCTTTCGCATAGCCCAGACCATCAACGATGTCCTGTACCAGCGTCTGCGTCTCGACCTGGCCCAGCAATTTGGCCAGGGCCCGATCGAACGGATCTCCCGCCAATTGTTCAACCAGGCTGCCCGCCGGTCGGATGACCAGGGCGGCACTGGAGGGAACATTCGGAGTCGATGACGACAGGGCACTCAAAATGACGGAGAAGATAAAAAGCAGCAGCAACAGGTGCAATATTTTCCGCAGCCCATCGACTCCGCTCCACAACATCGAAAAAACTTTGCTCAACGCTTTGCCCACGCTCATATGCTTATCCGTAGTTTGATTGCTTCAGACGCCTTCGTTCAGCGGCCTGGCATAGAAAATTCTGTAGATAGCGCCATTCTGGTCATCGCTGACCAGCAGGGAACCGTCTTCGATTACGAGAAGATCCACGGGTCGACCCGAGACCTCTTCGTTCTGCAACCAGCCCTCGGCGAATACTTCGTACCCAGACGGTCTGTTACCGTCCATCCTGACAAGCGTTATTCGGTAGCCTATCTTGTTCGAACGATTCCATGAGCCATGCTCGGCAATGAATACCTGGCCCCGATAGGCACCTGGAAACATATCGCCGGCATAAAAGAGGACCCCGAGCGGCGCAACGTGTGGTCCGAGTTTTTGCGCCGGGGCCTCAAATTCCGAACATTTGCGACGGCCGCCAAACTCCGGATCCGGCACGTCACCGCCGTGACAAAAAGGGAACCCAAAATGCATGCCGGGGTCAGGTGCCCGGTTCAACTCACCCGCTGGAATATCGTCGCCCAGCATGTCACGGCCGTTGTCGGTAAACCACAATTCCCCCGATTCGGGTTGCCATGTAAAACCCACCGAATTGCGAATACCCTCGGCGAAAATCTCGAGCCCGCTGCCATCCGCATTCATGCGGCTGATATTTGCGGCACCCTCCGACTCACAGACGTTACACGGCGCACCCAGAGCGATGTAAAGCTTTCCGTCCGGACCGAAATCTATATAACGCCACCCATGGTGCCGTTCGGTAGAAAGCGTGTCGATGATCACTTCCGGCCTGGGAATAGCAGCCAGATTGTCTTCGATATCATTAAAACGGATGATCCGGTGATTTTCCGCGACGTACAGGTCGCCGTCCCTGAAAGCAACGCCATTCGGCATTTTCAAGCCTTCAGCCACAACAGTGACGTCACGCGACGAACCCTCCCCCTGCGTGACCGCGTACACACGACCGTCCCTGCGCGTGCCGACAAACACTGTGCCGTTATCGCCCATTGCCAGCGAGCGGGCATTCGGCACCGCGTCCGTCCAGACCTCGATGGCGAAACCGGGTGGCAGTTCTATCTTCGACAAATCCGGCCCATTCTGAGCAGAGACGGACGAACAAAGTAAAACAGTACCGGTAACAGCAATTACCTGGTGGCGAACTGTGAGAAATTTCAAGTCAGGCACTTTTGAATCTTCTTGTTTTTTGCCATCAGCGTGGCAGAAGCCAAAGGGACAAATCCGCCCAATACATGATGATCAATACGCTTACCATCAGGATCAGCAAGAAGGGAAACGTTGCGGCATAGACGTTCATTATCGACCGGTCAAATCGATAACTGGCAATAAATAAATTCAGACCGACCGGCGGGGTCAAATAACCGAGCTGCATCGCAGCCAGGAATACAATGCCAAGGTGAAAATCGTTAACGCCATACTGGGCTGCAATAGGCAGGATCAGCGGCACTACCAGCACGATGGCCGAAAAGATATCGAGAATTGCGCCGAGAACGAGCAGGAACAGAAAAAGGAGAAACAGGAAGCTCGCCTGGCTGGACACAAATTCCGTTATGAAAGCCAGCAACTGCTGTGGCACACCGGCGTCAATCATGTAATTGGTCGATGCCAGTGACACGCCGAGAATAATAAGGATGCCACCGACCAGCAGCATCGATTCGCGCATCACTTCCGGCAACTCGCCCAGCTTGATTTCACGCAGAATAAAAACCTCGACCACAAGCACGTACAGGGCGGTTACGGCCGCCGCTTCAGATACCGCGAAAAATCCTGAGTAGATTCCACCGAGCACAAAAATTGGCAGGGGAATTTCCCATTTCGACTCCCATAACGCCGCAGCAACCTCTTTCCAGGAAAAAAGCTTCAGGGGCTGACGGTTGTGTCGATTGATCCACAAGCTGTAGCCGCCGAGCAGCACCAGCATCAACAAGCCAGGCAATATGCCAGCCTTAAAAAGATCATCGATAGATATTTCCGCGACAACACCGTAAAGAATCAATGGCAATGACGGTGCAAACAGCAGTCCGAGGCTGCCGGACGTCGTCACCAGCCCCAGATTAAAATTGTCGGGATATCCATCCTGTTTGAGCGCCGGATAGAGAATCGCTCCCAGCGCTATAATTGTGACGCCCGAGGCACCGGTAAACGCGGTGAAAAATGCGCAGGCCGCGAGCGCAACCAGCGCCAGCCCGCCCGGCATCCAGCCGAGAATCGCGCTGGTCACACGCACCAGTCGTTGCGGCGCATTACTCTTACTGAGCAGGTAGCCCGCAAATGTGAAGAGCGGGATAGCCGACAGCATCGGCATGCCGGCTATGCCGAGTACCTCGATGGCGATTGCCATCAAGTCGATGCCCTCGCGCTGATAGCCGATCATTGCGCTGGCGGCAATTACGGTAAATAACGGCGCACCAAATACCGCAAGCAGCACTAATAGCGCGCCAAGAATCATTCGCTTTCACCGTCGGCTTCATCGGGTCGAAATGTCTTGAGCAAGTTACTGCCACACTGAAGCAGGAACCGATAGCACATCAACACCAACGACAACGGCAGCAGGATATACGCTATCCAGGCCGGGAAATCGACGAGTACGGTATCGTCAAACTCTATGCTCAATTGGATATAGCGCCATGAATGCCACGCAAGAACCGCACACATAAAAGCTGCAAAAGCATCCACGATAATGCGTGGAATGCGGGAGTATTTTTCCGCCACAAAATGCGACAACACGTCGATTCTGAGGTGCCGGTTATTCCGGCTCGCTGCGACAGAGGCGATCAGTGCGATCCAGAGCACGAAAAGCTTGACGAGTTCATCGGCCCAGGAGAACCCAAAGCTGAAGAAAATGCGCAGCACAATCTGTGCCACAGCCAGTAGCATCATCGCGCCCAAAAGAACAACCAGCGCCGCATTTTCGAGGGCGGTACCCCATCGTTCCAGGCGGTCCGCAAGCCCAGTCGTTTCAGACAAGATCAGTTACCGCTTTGATTCGTGGCATCAAGCTACTTGTCGTCATTGCGATATTCGGCGATGTAGCGCAACATTTCGTCGTACATATCTATGGGGTATGCGCCACTGACCCCCATCTCACGATTAAATTCACCCATGATGGTTTGCAGCTCGTCAAACTGCCCGGCCTGAGGTTCGACATTTTTGATGCCTATATTTACCAGAGCTTCCATCGCATTCGCTGATTCTGCCGGCGCATTGCTGTCAATATTGCGATAAACGCCGGACAACTCGTCTCTGACCACCGCCTGGTCATCATCGGAAAGTCGACCGAAGGCACGCTTGCTGACCGCCAGAAAAGACATTGCAAACGCGACCGGCATGTCGGTCACATACTTGACGCGAGTATGCCATTGCAACGCAACGGCGATTTCAGGCGGAATTGCGGCGATGTCCAGTAAGCCGGTCTGCAAACCGGTGAGGACATCCGTGACCGGCAACGCAACCGGAGAAAGCTGCAGTCGCCTCATGGCCTCGTAGCTCACGAAATCGCCTTGCGGCAGCCAGACTTTCTTCCCTTTCATGTCAGCGTATTTGCTAATCGGTTCATTGGAAAGAACGACTGAAAACGAACCGGCAAAACCAAACGTAACAAAGTCAAGGTCCGAAAAGCCGGATGCAAGTTTCGCATCCATCCGGTCACGGACATAACGCATTTCTTCCCACGATTCGAATACAAATGGCAAACCGTAGAGGTTAATCGCACCGTACTGTTTCATAAAATCAGTGGCCGAGAATGTGCCTCCATGAAGCTGTCCGATCTTGATTTTTTGCAGCACCTTATCTTCCGTGCCCTGCGTACCACCGCCGTAAAATTTCAATTTCACGCGACCAGACGTTTTTTGCTCAATACGCTTGCCAGCGGCGCGCATATCCTGCATCCACTGCGACTGATTTGGCGCAAGCGTCGCTATCTTGATATCGACCGCATTCGCCAGCGGCCCATACAAACCGGTAACAAGCAAAAACAGGGCCGTCGTAATCTTGAGAATTCGCATTTTCATCCTCGGGTGAGACAACTCGGACTCACCAGCGTTCAAAAGTAATCATCTGCCGATTCCAGCAGCACTTTAGCTTGCCGTTGTGCCAGTACATTTAGCAAGGTACTGCCCGGCACTTCCGGATCCGCCGCCAGAACCTCATCTAGAAGCCGGTCATGCAACTCGCGCTCATACAAAAGCCGGGCATAGCCATTCGCGAACTCGACTTTCGCACTCAGGTCGCGGCCGCCGGAAATAGCTATCGCCTGTTCGAAATGTCCGCGCCCCTTTTCCGGTTTTCCGCCAAGCGCGGGTGGTATCAGGGTATTGAGGACACCCAGATACGTGTGCACGGCGGCATCATCGGATCCATCGTTAATTTCAAGATAGCGCTCGAACAACGCCTCACTGTAGGGCAACAACGCTATCGCGGTGTAATCCGCGCTGTGGGCTCGGATATAGGCAAGCGACGCCAGCCCGTGGCTGAAAACAACATCGGCATGCTTCGGCTTCAAGCCGGCCAGCGAAGCCTGGTAATCCTCGAAAAGCATGCCGGACCACACACAGGATGGCTTGTAACTGTTGCAGATGGCCCTGGTGCTGTAGTCACGCGCCCGTGCGGTGAGCCTGGATGCACGTTCTTCGTCGTCCGCGAACACGGTGCCATACGTTGCATAGAGCGTTGCCGCCGACGCCAGCAGGTCGGGGTCGTTAGGGCTACCTTCCAGAAAACTGTCTAGCAAGAGCAGGTAGGCCGGTGCACCGTCACGCACCGTCTCAGGATCATTCTGGTTTAGTACGGCCGCTGAAAGGTTGTCTGCAAGCCCACTGGCGGCTGACGACATCAGCGATGCACAGCCGCTCAGCAGCAGGCAGAGGCTCAGTGACGCCAATACGCCGGATCGCGCAGTCATTCCATGCATTTTGCCCATGCCTCGACAGACCCTGCCCAAAGGGATTCGTTCTGGCGGAAACGCCGGAAACACCATATATGGGACCATTGTCCCTTAAAAAGCGTTCAAGTCGAACGTACTCGCCGCCGAAAATCGCAGTGGCAGAACCGGCGCCACGCAACCTGGTCGACAAATCACGCTCCAACTCTGGCCAGGTGCTAATTTTGCGACCGGCCTTGACGCCGAATCAGGTCGCAATACCGTCCGATGCCGCTGCTAGATCTTTTCCTTGATCCTGGCGGCCTTACCGGTGCGACCCCGTAAATAGTACAACTTGGCGCGACGAACGTCTCCGCGACGTTTAACGGAAATCTCGTCGACGACGGGACTGTAGGTCTGGAATACCCGTTCGACGCCTTCGCCATGTGAAATTTTGCGCACGGTGAAGGACGAATTAAGTCCGCGGTTTCGTTTTGCGATTACGATGCCTTCAAAGGCCTGCAAACGTTCACGTTCGCCTTCTTTGACCTTGACTTGCACAACGATGGTGTCGCCCGGGGAAAAATCCGGAACTTCCTTCGTCATCTGTTCCTGTTCAATTGCGTCAATTATCTTGCTCATTTCCAGTCCACCCACCAGCCAATCTGCCGGCTAATTTGAATCGTGTTCGTTCAGATACTCATCAAGCAGTTTGCGCTGCTCGTCGTTCAGCTTCAATTTCCGCACCAGGTCCGGTCTCCGTGTGAAAGTCCGTCCCAGCGCCTGCTTCAAACGCCATGCCGCAATGCGCGCATGATCGCCAGAGAGCAGCACTTCCGGCACCCGCCGTCCTTCAATAACTTCCGGCCGCGTATAGTGAGGGTGATCGAGCAAACCGTCCATAAACGAGTCCTGCTCTGCCGACGAATCATCGCCGAGCACACCCGGCAACAACCTCGCTACCGCATCAATAACGGCCATCGCCGCTATCTCGCCACCGCTAAGAACAAAGTCACCCAGCGACAACTCCTCATCGACTTCCGACTCAATGAGTCGTTCATCGATCCCTTCATACCGTCCGGCCAGCAAAATCAGTCCGGGCAGTTCCGACAATCTCTTCGCCGTTTCCTGATCAAACACCTTACCCTGGGGCGCCAGGCCAATCACCGGCGATCCAGCTGGCAGCGCATCCCTGGCGGCATGCAACGCAGCGGCAACGGGCTCGTACTTCATTACCATGCCCGGTCCGCCGCCATACGGCCGGTCATCCACTGTTTTGTGCACATCGGCCGTGAAATCGCGCGGATTCTGACACTGGAGAGTGACAATCCCTCGCTCCATTGCTCTTCCGACGACGCCAAACTCGGCCACCGTGCCCACCATTTCCGGGAAGAGCGTGACGACCTGCAAATGCATCCTGTCAGCCCCATTCCCAGTCAACGCGAATCTCGCCTTTTGCCAGATCAACTGCCTTGACGATTTCCCCGTTTACGAAGGGGATCAATATTTCGTGTTCCCCATCCTCAACGACCAGCACGTCGTTAGCGCCCGTTTCCAACAGGTAAGCGACGTTTCCAAGTACCTTACCGTCAAGATGAATCACCGACAGCCCCTCAAGGTCTGACCAGTAATACTCACCTTCACCGGTTTGCGGAAGGCTTTTCCGCAATACACCGATATTTGCATTCACCAGTCTGGCAGCAGCGTCCCTGTCTTCAACTCCTGCCAAACGCGCGATTACCGATTTTCCGTGCCGTTTGCCTTCAACGAAGGCCATAGGCTGCCATTGACCGTCAAACTCCACCAGCCAGCCCGGGTAATCGAGAATCGCGTCACGAGGATCAGTGTAAGAATGAATTCTGTTCCATCCTTTCACGCCGTAAAGCCCGGATATCCGGCCAAGTACGATCGGCTTGTCGTCAGTCAGCACGAAACCGCACTCAACCGCGTCGACCCGGTCTAAACCGTGGCGGCGGCTTTCCGGTGCTTTTTCAACAGCGACGCAACTCGATCCGACGGCTGGGCGCCCTGCCCAAGCCAATAGTCCACACGCTCAATGTCGATGCGTATGTTCTCCTCGTTTTCTTTGCCAACCGGGTTAAAAAAACCAAGACGCTCAATATACCGGCCGTCCCGACGATTACGGCTGTCGGTGACCACCAGGTGGTAAAAAGGCCGCTTTTTCGCGCCAGCGCGCGAAAGACGAATACTAACCATTTCAAAATCCGCTTAATCTAAAAGGGAGGCAGACATGCCTGTTCTCGGGCGGACCCGAGTAAACCGCGCATTGTACGCATTCTGTGGTAAATGTGAAGCATTTCGGCAACTTAGGTGCCGCTTCCGCGACCCGCTTCCGGCCTTCGACAGCGGCGTCATCGTCGCGAAAAAACTGTCAGTAAATTAGTGACTTATGTGAACTCTACCGCACACCGGGAGGCATCAGACCGCCCGGCATGCCGCGCAACATCTTCTTCATGCCACCTTTGGACACTTTTTTCATCATTCTTTCCATTTGCTGATGTTGCTTAAGGAGCCGGTTTACGTCCTGGATCTGCAGTCCCGCGCCGCACGCAATCCGTTTCTTACGCGAGCCATTAATCGTCTTCGGAAACCGGCGTTCGCCAGGCGTCATGGAATTGATTATGGCGATCTGGCGGCGGAACTGTTGCTCATTCGCCGAGTCTTTGAGAGCCGCGGGATTCACGTTCCCCGGCAAGGGCAGTTTCTCGAGCATGGCGGCCATCCCGCCCATGTTCATCATTTGCTCGAGCTGGTCTCGCAAATCCGACAGGTCAAAGCCCCTGCCCTTTTGCAGTTTTCTTGCGAGCTTATCCGCCTTTTCCCTGTTGACCTTGCCCTCGATTTCTTCGACAAGCGACAACACATCGCCCATTCCCAGAATTCGCGAGGCCATACGATCCGGATGGAATACCTCCAGCGCGTCAGTTTTTTCACCGACGCCGATAAAGCGAATCGATTTTCCGGTTATCTCCCGCACGGAAAGTGCGGCGCCACCTTTTGCGTCGCCGTCGGCCTTTGTCAGGATTATCCCGGTTAACGGCAACGCCTCGTTAAACGCCTGCGCGGAATTCACGGCATCCTGACCAGCCATACTGTCGACCACGAACAGGGTTTCGTGCGGCGCCGCACGGGCATGAACCCGGCGGGCCTCGTCCATCATCTTATCGTCAACATGCAGTCGACCGGCGGTGTCGACGATCAAGACATCCATGTGTTGTCGCCGACTTTCGTCAAGGGCTCGCACGATGATGTCTTCCGGGTTTTCTTCGACATGACTGGGGCAATGATTGGCGCCCACTTCCCGAGCCAGCGTTTCGAGCTGCAAAATCGCGGCCGGGCGATGAATATCGACGCTGACCAGCATCACGCGCTTCTTTTCTTTCTCGATCAGCCGCCTCGCCAGCTTGGCGGCAGTGGTTGTCTTGCCCGCGCCCTGCAAACCTGCGAGAAAAATGACGACCGGCGGCTGCGCACGAAGATCGAGCGGTACAGTGGCGCTCCCAAGTACATCGACAAGCTCGCTGTGAATAATCTTAATTAATGCCTGGCCAGGCGTGAGGCTCTTGCCAACCTCCTCGCCAATTGCCCGTTCGCGAATTCGCTCAATGAACGTCTTGACGACCGGTAAGGCGACGTCAGCCTCCAGGAGCGCGAGTCGAACCTGCCGGACTGTATCCTTGATATTTGTTTCGGATAGGCGGCCTTTGCCGCTCAGATTTCGCGCTGCCTGTGTCAGGCGTTCGGACAGAGTTTCAAACATGGATTCGCCAGCTGCAAATGTCCGGCGCATTCTAGCGCAAATATGAGCCCAGGTATTCCGCTAGCAGCGTCAGAAACAATGGCCCGCCAGCTTTTGCTCAGACTTCGAGGATCGTACCGCGGGCCAGCATCCGGATGCGTTTCGCCGGCGCAGTTCGAATCACCTGTTCCAATATCTTTTCTTCCTCGCCCGGCTTCATCCCCGTGAGCCATATCTCCGGGTCGTGGTTAAGCCGTTCCAGGTCTCTGCACATTGATTGCGGACAATAATGACCGGATGTGTTCGCGAGCTCCGCTTGCTCGTTCGGAAACGAGACTTCGATGACAAGGACTCTCAGGTCCTCACAGGCGTTCAGGGCCGGCCACAACGTTTCATTGGTTTTCGTGTCGCCACTGATGGCGAAAACGCCACCTGAATTTTGCACGGTGTAGCCGAGGGAAGGAACACTATGATTGACATCGATGGCATTGAATTCGCGATGCCCGATGCTAACCGTCTCACCCGGATTAAAAACAGACAGCCGCAGCATTGCATTATCTTCGCTCGGAATCCTGGTGAAATCGGGCCAGATGATGTCATTAAACAGGTGCGCCTTCAGGGCCTCGAGTGTTTCGGTCCGGGCGTAAACCGTGACCGGCACGTCGAAATCCTCTTCGAAGCTGGCGTCGACCAGCATCGGCAGTCCGGCAATGTGGTCGAGGTGCGCATGGGTCAAAAAGACATGGCGAATCAACCGCAAATCTTCCAGCGCAAGGTCGCCGATACCAGTGCCGGCATCGATCAGGACATCGTTGTCAACGAGCATTGCGGAAGTGCGTGATCCGGCACCGATTCCACCGCTGCAGCCCAGCGTTCTAATGCGCATGGAATTGCGACCTCAAGGCGCTATGTTAGGACCAGGGTTCTAATGGACAGCACCATATGGGATGATTGATAGGACCAAACTAGGGGTTAGCCTGCCAGGTGTCTGTGTTTCAAATCACAATTTTTTTCTTGTACATAATTGCGGGCGTCATGTTGGGGCTGGCTCGCTTGCCTCGATTCTCCGCACAGAAAAACCTGAGTCTATTCGTGGGCCTTGTTTGCGGCGTCAGCGGGCTGGTATGGCACGCTGTGACTCTGTGGCTGTTGATCCACGTACTTGGCGGAATTGCCCTGTCGATCGGCAATGTAGCCTCGTTCATCGGGCTACAGCTTGCATTGATTGCATTGATTGGTTCGGCCGAAAGCAGTTTGCGAGGTCTGAGCGCCGGTTTGCTGGTTTTGGCAGGCCTCATCACTGTCAACACAGGTGGCCAGGTCCCGGCAGGGGCCGGCAACCCGATGTCATGGCAGATCGAGTTACACATACTGGTGTCGCTTTTTGCGTACGGGCTGCTCACGGTCGGCGCGATCGTCGCCCTGTATGGACTGATTCAGGACGTGCGGCTGCGTGCAGGGATGCTATCGTCTGTGAACCAGTTATTTGCGCCCCTTGAGACGACCGAAAAACTTTTGTTCGGCATTACATCCACTGGCTTCCTGGCGTTACTGGTTGCCGTTTCGACTGGCTTTGCCTTCGTCGACAACCTGTTCGCGCAACACCTGGTGCACAAGACGGCGTTGTCGTTACTGGCCTTATTGCTATTTGGACTGTTGCTGGGTGGCCGGCGATTTGCAGGGTGGCGCGGCAAGCGCGCAATTTACTTGTACCTGGGGGGATTTCTGATCCTTTGCCTCGCCTATTTTGGAACTCGCTTTGTGCTCGAAGACATACTTGGCCGCAGCTGGGGGTGATTTCTTGACTAGACCCTCCGTACCTGATGAACTGAGCCAGCTTTCGTCGTCAGTGAGGTGCCCATCCATTGGGCGGTGACATACCACTTGCAGCACTAATAAGCCTGCTGGTCATCCTTGTATTGCTTTCCGCGTTTTTCTCCGGTTCGGAAACGGCATTGATGAGCCTCAATCGCTATAAACTGCGCCACAAGGCGCGCGCTGGCCACCGCGGTGCAAAACTGGCTGAAAAACTCTTGCAACGGCCGGACCGACTCATCGGACTTATCCTGCTCGGCAACAACGCCGTTAACATTTCGGCGTCCGCGCTGGTGGGCGTCGTATCCGTCAATCTGGGCGGCGAACTCGGATTCGCAATTGGCACTGCCGGACTCACACTGGTTGTCTTGATCTTTGCAGAAACAGCGCCGAAAACGCTCGCGGCAATGCACCCTGAACGCGTCGCATTCCCCTCAGCATACGTCTACTTCGTACTGCTAAAGGTTCTCTATCCGCTCGTCTGGATGACCAATGCCCTAGCCAATGGCGTGTTGTATTTGCTGGGATTACGCGACACCAATACAGATGGTTACGCGCTGAGTCGCGAGGAGCTACGCACCGTTGTTTATGAAGCCGGCGCGAGGATCTCCGGACGCCATCAAAAGATGTTATTGAGTATCCTCGATCTCGAAAAAGTCAGCGTTGATGACGTTATGGTCCCGCACAACGAAATTGTTGGTATCGACCTTGACGATGACATTGAGGAAATATCAAAGATAATTCACAACAGCGATCACACTCGCCTCCCGGCATTTCGGGATACCATAGACAACGTTCTGGGCATCCTGCATTTGCGTAAACTCGCTAACAATTTCACGCAAAAAGAATTTACGAAAGCGGACATCCAAGACCTGCTGGAAGAACCCTACTTCGTGCCTGAGGGAACCCCGCTCAGTACGCAGCTGGTCCAGTTCCAAAAAGGTCGCAGACGCTTTGCCCTGGTCGTTGATGAATATGGCGATATCCAGGGGATAGTGACGCTCGAAGATATTCTTGAAGAGATAGTCGGCGAATTCACAACCGACCCGGCGGCCGACGACGTGGAAATTGTGCGAGAAAACGACAACTCCTGGCTGGTCAATGGAACGATAAATATTCGCGAATTAAATCGCATCATGTCCTGGAAGCTGCCGACCGACGGGCCCAAGACACTCAATGGCCTGATCGTTGAATACCTGGAGACAATTCCGGAATCAGGTACTTGCCTCAGAATCAATGGCTACCCGATTGAAATCATAGAAACCCGTGAAAACAGAGTCCAGCTGGCGCGGATTCACGTTTCAAAGAATACCTTAAGCGCCGCCAGGAGTTAGTCGAGCGCTTCCGCCAATGCAACTTCAAGCTTGCGAACACCGACGACATCGATACCGGAAATTTTGTGCCGCGGCACATTCGCCAGTGGCACGATAGCTGTTTTGAACCCCTGCTTCATGGCTTCGCGAATTCGTTCTTCGCCGAAACGCACTGGCCTCACTTCCCCGGCAAGTCCAATTTCGCCGAAACTGACAAGCCGCTCCTGACAAGCACGGTCGCGGTAGCTCGACGCGATCGCCAGTGCGGCAGGAAGATCGGCTGAGGTCTCGCCGATTCGCAAGCCGCCGACGACGTTGACAAATATATCCTCGCCCGAAAGAGAGATACCACCATGCCGCTGCAAAACCGCCACCAGCATCGCGAGACGGTTCTGGTCTATCCCCTGTGCCAGTCGTTTCGGATAGCTGCTGTTGCCATCGGCAACCAGCGCCTGAATTTCCACCAGCAGCGGGCGACTACCTTCCCAGGCGGTCGACACGATGCTGCCCGCGCCGCCACCATCTTCGCGCGACAGGAATATGGCTGACGGATTTCGTACCTCTTTGAATCCGGTTTCAGACATCGCAAATACGCCCATCTCGCTGCTCGCGCCGAAGCGGTTCTTGACGGCGCGAACGATCGTATAACGGCTTGCCGGATCACTTTCGAAATACAATACGGTGTCCACCATGTGCTCCACCACCCGAGGCCCGGCGATCGCGCCTTCCTTGGTCACATGGCCGATCAGGAATACGGCGATTTCCCGTTGCTTGGCGAACTGAACGATACGACTGACACATTCGCGCAATTGCGATACCGAGCCCGGTGCTGAAGGAACATCCGCCGTCGCCATCGTCTGAATCGAGTCAATTATTAAAGCCCGGGAACCGCCAGCCGCCGCTTGTTCGAGAATGTTATCCAGCGAGGTGTCGGCCAGCAGCTGCAGGGTTGGGTTGCTCAATCCCAGTCTATGCGAGCGTGAGGCAATCTGGCGCAACGACTCCTCGCCGGTGGCATAGCAGGTCCGCAATTCGCCGGGCAATTTCGCCGCAACCTGCTGCAGAAGCGTTGATTTCCCGACCCCGGGATCGCCTCCCAGCAGAACGACTGAGCCGGGCACGAGCCCGCCGCCAAGGACCCGGTCGAATTCATGGAATCCGGTCGGAAACCGCTGGCCGGCATCGTCTGCGAGGTCGGCGAGAGCCGTCGGGCCCTGGCCACGGACTTTTTCCGTTTTGGCCGAAGCCAGCTGGGTCTGCGCGAGCGTGTTCCAGGCATCGCAGTCCGGACACTGGCCCTGCCATTTGACCGAATAGGCGCCGCAATCAGAACAAACGTACGCTTTCTTGGCTCGCGCCATGCAGATTTTCCCCGTGTTGAGCCTGAATATCGCTCTGGATCCCGAAAAAGCCGTTCGGGTGCACAAAAGTTGCCTTATCCGGTACTGGAATCCCAATACTAGCACCGCTTCCAGGCGGATGGCGGCTCGAAAAATGCAAACCGTATCTCATTAAAAACCCTTGCAATTTCCTATACTCGCGACGTTATGTAGAGAACGAAGACCTTGAGCGAACAACGAAAAGAACATCGGGACCGTATGGTCGTCCTCAGTTTTGTCAGCGTCCTGCTGGTGCTGATCTATGGGCCGTTGGCGCCCTGGTTTGTTTCGGTCGATCGGTTGCTGTTCGACACCTTTGCCACCAATGCGCACACTGCTGCCCTTGAGAATGCGCTCATTGTCAGCATCGACCCAGCGAAAAAATCTCGTGACGAGGTTTTCGGTGAATACGGAAGAGTGCTGGAGAAGCTCCGGGATCAGAACGTCAAACGCATCATTATGGCGGAACCGCCACCGATTGATCCAGTTGACGAATTACCTGGCTGGGCCGCGATGCTGAGCGGCGGAACGCCAATATTTGTCCCGGCCGATCACCGCCTGGCCGACGTTGCCAACCGTACCGGCGTTTTCGTTCTGAAACCGGACTCGGATGACGTGCTGCGCCGGTCGATGTTGTGGCACCTGCAGGGCGGCAGCATGTCGCCTTCGCTGCCCCTGGCCGTGGCCCTGTCGTCCGGTGACTACGTCGCTGACCCTCGCGTCTCATCGGCCGATTTTGAAATCTACCTGTCCAAATACGCGCCTGTCGACCGCATGACTCCGGCGGACGTACTGGACCCCAGCCTTCCTGCCGCCAGTTTGGCCGGGAAGACCGCGTTCCTTGATTCCGCCCCGGAACTGGTCAGCGCCGCCGCGATTCTGCCGTCGCGTCAGTTTGTCACGGCGTCGGAAATCGTCGCTCAATTGCTGGCTGACATCGAACAGGGCAATACGATCATCTCGCCGGCGTGGGCCCGCGCATTGGAATGGCTTGTGCCCACGCTCCTCGCGATAGTGGCGGCGTTATTCCTGCCGGGACGAAGCCGACGCGACATCATCCTGCTGACAGGCGTCACCCTTCTGACAATCGTATTGCTGGAAGCGCTGGCGTTGATCGCCACGCAAATCAGGATCGACATGGGCAGGGCGACTATCATTTTTCTTGGCGCGTCAATTCTAAGCT
>Ga0316195_10000341_pt1 | contig 17929 bp, 13 predicted proteins | sample Phised1_MG_FD_204937 | JGI IMG/M metagenome (GOLD analysis project Ga0316195, IMG submission 204937) | Coastal sediment microbial communities from Maine, United States - Phippsburg sediment 1 | ecosystem: Environmental > Aquatic > Marine > Coastal > Sediment | place: USA: Maine | collected...
ATCATGTCCACGCCGCTTTTCTGCAGGGCCTCGAGCAGCACCGGGATGTCCCGCGGGTCGTTCTGCCCGTCGCCGTCCAGTGTCGCGATGAACTCGCCCCGGGCGGCCTTGAATCCCGCCTGCAAAGCGGCCGACTGTCCGCTGTTGGGGTCGAGGTGGACGGCTTGATAATGGGGGAACTGGCGGTCCAGATCGTCGATCAGCGCGGGCGTCCGGTCGGTCGACCCGTCATCCACCATTACCAGCTCCCAGGGGTGCGGAAACCCCTCGGCAAACGTCTCCCCCACCTCGCTGCACACGGCGGCCAGGCTTTCTTCTTCGTTGTAGAAGGGGATGACGATACTGAGATAGGGTGGTGGTTGGTGCTCTTCCATCAACTGCGCTGCGAGCGGGATACTCTTCCGGCCAATTGGAAATTGATTATACTGTCTGGCACTGACCCGGATAAAGGACCGCAAGGGTTCTCTGCCCCCCGATAACAACGCATTGCGGCCCCGGTCGCAGGCAGGAACCGATCTGCTCATGGACAAACCTGACTTCGACACCCGGACGGGCTGGGCGGACCGTCCCTGGTGGATACTGCTGATCCTGCTGCCCGGGCTCTGGGCGCTTCTTGCCCGCCCCCTGACCCCCCTGGAAGAAACGCGAGCCGCCGGCGTCGCCTGGGAAATGTGGCTGCGTGGAGACTTCCTGGTGCCGCACATGAACGGGATGCCCTACAGCCACAAGCCACCACTGCTGTTCTGGCTGATGCACCTCGGCTGGAGCGTGTTCGGCGTGAACGACTGGTGGCCCAAGCTGGTTGGCCCGTTGGCCACCCTCGGAGCCACGGCGCTGACCTGGCGCCTGGCCGGCGAAATCTGGCCGCAGGATCAGCGCGTGCGCCAGTTGACGGCCTGGCTGATCGGCGGGTCCCTCGGCTGGATCCTCTACGGCCAGATGCTGATGTACGACACCCTGCTGACGGCCTGTGTACTCATCGCCCTGATCGGCGCCTGGCGCGCCGGGTCCACCGGTTCACGCTCGGCCTGGGCCCTGGTGGCCTGCGGCATCGGGTTGGGCGTGCTGGCAAAAGGACCGGTCGCGCTGCTGCACGTCATGATCCCGGTCCTGCTCGCCCCGCTGTGGTCTCAGCGGGCCCGCCAGAAGCCGTTGGCCTGGTATTCCTGGTCGCTGCTCGCGCTGCTCGGCGGAACGCTCATCGCAGGCACCTGGGCCGGCCTCGCGGCCATGTATGGCGGTGACGAATACGCGCGGATGATCCTGCTGGAACAAACCTCGGGACGGGTCGTCAAGAGCTTCGCGCACGAACGCCCCTGGTGGGTCTACCTGGTGTTCATGCCGGCTCTGGCCCTGCCCTGGGTGCTGATGCCGGGCACCTGGCGCGGCCTGCTCAGGGACAATTCCACGGAAGGCCGCAGATTCCTGCTCTGCTGGGCGCTCGGCAGCCTGTTCATCCTCTCGCTGGTCAGTGGCAAACAGCCCCATTATGCGATTCCGGAGCTGCCCGCGGTCGCGTTGCTGATCGCCAGTGGACTGTCCGCTCGTTACGGTACGCGGCAAGTAGCGATCCGCGCCATCATCACCGCGCTGGTCCTGCTCGCAATAGCGACCGTGGTGTTCGTGAAGCGCTATGACGACTTCGACATGGTGCCGGCAGCCACCCTGACCTCGTCGCTGCAAAAATCGGGCGTGCCGATAGCGACGATGCGGGATTACAAGAACCAGCTGACTTTTCCCGGACGCCTGGAACAACCCCTGCCGGAGTTGCAGAGAGATGAAGTCGGGCCCTGGTTCCGGGAGCACCCGGACGGGGTGGTCGTCACGCAAAGGGAAGAGCTGCCGGAAAGCCTGGGGCTGGAAGTGTTCGAGCAATTTCCTTACCGCGGCGGTGAAACCAAGTTCTGGCGCCTCGAGGGCAGCGAACCCTGAAACCCGGCCCGGCCGGCAACGCTGACCCGGACTCGGCGCTCGCGCCCTACTCTAGAATGCGATGCCCGCTGTCACGGTGAAGACAGCCAACCCCCCCAGGTTGCCTTCGACGACCAGGTGCTTCCACTGAAAACCCAGCGTGGGCACGATCGCCGGGGCGATACCGAGGCCGTTGAGCGGAATCTTGTCCTCGTACGGCTCCTTGTAGCCGTGCAGCAAGCCGCCGGTAAATTTGAAATACCAGTACCGCGAATCGAACAGGCTCCACTTGTAACCGCCATAGAGATACTGGCTGGGCTGGCCGAAGGAATTGTCGAAATGCGCGAAGCCGAACACCCAGTTGTTCTGCATCCGCAGCTCGAGCCCGAGCATTTTCTGGTTGTTTACATGGTCCGGGCTGGGGTCGAAGTGCTTGGTGTAAATCGAGGTGAATACGAACCATTCATCGATGTCCCAACTGCCGGACGAACCTGGCTGGTCAGAGGGCGCGGCGTCCTGCGCGAAGCAGGGCCCGGAGTAAATCGCGAGCACCGCCAGCAGCAGGCAGACGGCCGCCAGCCTCCGGCCAGGTTCGCATATCGATTTTAATGTCCGCACTGGGTTCTCCGCTGGTCCGGCTGCTGCGCAAAGGGCGAATTGTAATGCGCCGGAGGCTTCGATGCAGGACTTTTTACTGCCGCTGCTCGTAGACACGGCAGACGGTCTCAAACACTTCATCCACCGAAATATGCTGCATGCACAGGTTGTTGGTGCAGGTTGTGATCCGCTGGTTGAAGGCGTTCACGCACGGACTGCAGGGCAGCGCCGCCCAGATGAGGTGACTGCGCGGCGACCTGGATCCGAAAATGGTCGGTGTTTCCGGGCCGAACAGCGTGACGACGTCGATGGAGGTCAGGCTGGCGTAATGCGCCGGCCCGCTGTCATTGGTGACCAGGATCTCGGACAGCCCGTAGGCGATCAGCAACTGGCGCAGGGTGGTACGGCCGCCCATGCTCACGCAGCGGTCGGAATCGACCAGCGACGCCATGCGCTCGGCGCCTTCCCGTTCCTCCGGAGAGCCAGTGAACGCAATCATCATTTCCGGGTACTTCCGGAGCAGCCGCTGCGCCAGCTCGACGTAACGCCCGGATGCCCAGCGCCGCAGCGGCAGCAGATCGCCGGCGTTCGCGTTCAGCAGGACCAATGGGGGTATCGATTCGCGCCCAATGAGGTTTTTCAGCAAGGACTCGACCTCGCGGGTTTCCTCTGCGTCCGCGACAAAAGCGGACTGAGCCGGGTCGGTCGGCAGCTGGAAGTCCATCGCCGGCAACTGTCCGGGCGGCACCGTCAGCGCCTCGACCAGCACCTGGTAGATGTGACTGGCATGCAGCGTAAGGTTATAGCCCACCCGGTGCGTCATCAGGTCGCCGCGGTAACCCGCCTCGCCCGCGAAGGAATGCAGCCCGACGCGGCGCCTAGCGCCACTCAGATAGGTCAGTGCCCCCGAATAGCGTGAGAAAAACTCGAAGTCCACGGCCGCATCGATGCGTTCCCTGCGCATGCGCCAGATCGCCCGCAGCGTATCCACGAAAACGGTGACCAGACGGTCACTGCGGATGGTGATGACGTTCTGCCGCGGCATCACGTCCAGCACATCGAGGATGAAACGATTCTCCTCGAATACCGCCATGAACACGTTATCCCGACCCACCATCTCGACCGCCCGCCGCAGGGCGGGCTCGGCAATAACGGTCGCACCCTGTTCGACCAGCTTGACGATCAGGATGCGCCGGGGCGGATCCTCCGGCATGCGGCGAAACAGGTCCGTGACCTTCCGCAGCACCGTCAGCACGACCGAGATGACAGAGCCAACCCAGCGATCCAGGAGACGCATACTGTTGACTTTCATTGCTTGGCCTCTGGTGGCGTAAGTCGGCGGAGAGCGTATGGGTCATTTTCCCCGAAATACAGCGACAATGCGATCCCGGTTAGCTTCTGCGGCGCGACGCGTCGGCCCAGTCGACCGGCAAGAGCGCCGGGCCACATCGTATTGATCCCCGAAGCGGGGCCTTCAGGCCGAAACTGCGAACCCTTGAGCCCCTGCCGGAATCGGCAGCCGTGGGTTGAAAGTGAATGGCTAATCAGAACTGTTCAAGACCGCCACTTGCCCGTATATGGACTTTTGCGTCCAAAATCGCAATACTTCGAAGTTGCAACGAGGTACCTTGAACAGGGACTATCCCTCGGCCTGCAGTTCCCCGGAATCCCTAGGAGAGAGTAATGAGTGTTCTGCTTTTCCGTATCGTCGCCCTGGCGGCGATTTTCTTACCGGCAGCGATGACATTCGCAGCCGACAAACCCAACATCCTGGTGATCTGGGGTGACGACATCGGCCAGTTCAATGTCAGCGCCTACAACATGGGGATCATGGGTTACCAGACGCCCAATATCGACCGCATCGCCAAAGAGGGCGTCGTGTTCACCGACTGGTACGGTCAGCAGAGCTGCACCGCCGGCCGCGCAGCCTTCATCACCGGCCAGTCGCCCATGCGAACCGGCTTGACAAAAGTTGGCCTGCCGGGCGCACCGGAAGGGATGAAGGTCGAGGACCCGACGATTGCCGTCCTGCTGAAGGACCAAGGCTACATGACCGGCCAGTTCGGCAAGAATCACCTGGGCGACCGCGACGAGATGCTGCCTTCCAACCACGGCTTCGACGAGTTCTTCGGCAACCTGTACCACCTGAATGCGGAACAGGAACCCGAACATCCTGACTATCCGAAGGATCCCGAATTCAAGAAGCAGTTCGGCCCCCGCGGCGTCATCCACAGTTATGCGGACGGGCGAATCGAAGACACCGGCCCACTGACCATCAAGCGCATGGAAACCGTGGACGAAGAAGTCACCGCGGCAGCCATTGACTTCATGGAACGGGCCGTCAAGGCGGACAAGCCGTTTTTCGTGTGGTGGAACAGCACCCGCATGCACATCTGGACTCATCTCAAAGAGGAGTCGAAAGGCAAAACGGGCCTCGGAACATACGCCGACGGCATGGTCGAGCATGACGCCATGGTCGGCCAGTTGCTCGACAAACTGGACGAGTTGGGCATCGCTGACAACACCATCGTGATGTACTCGACCGACAATGGCGCCGAGGTCTTCAGCTGGCCTGATGGCGGCACCACGATGTTTCGTGGTGAGAAGGCCACGCAATGGGAAGGCGGGTTCCGCGTGCCGACCGCCATCCGCTGGCCCGGCGTAGTCAAGCCCGGCACCATCAGCAATGAAATCGGGGCGCATGAAGACATGCTGCCGACACTGCTCGCGGCGGCAGGCGATGCCAATGTTTCGAAAGATCTGCTGAAGGGTAAGCGAGCCAATGGCCGCAGCTACAAGGTGCACATTGACGGTTACAACCTGATGCCGGCCCTGAAAGGCGAGGCCGCCTGGCCGCGCAAGGACTTTCTCTACTGGACGGATGACGGTCAGGTCGCCGCCCTGCGTTACAACAACTGGAAAATCACCTTCCTCAAGCAGAATGCCGAAGGTATCGATGTCTGGCGCGAGCCATTCGAGGTTTTGCGGGCGCCCATGCTGGCAAACCTTCGTATGGACCCGTTTGAACGCGCAGAATACGAGAGCATCGGCTATGACCAGTGGTGGGTGGATCACATGTTCGTATTCGCACCTGCCGGCGCCTTTGTGGCCCAGTGGCTGCAGAGCTTCCGCGAGTTTCCGCCGCGCCAGAAACCCGGCAGCTTCAACCTCGAACGCGTGATGGAATCGATATCCAAGGCTGCGGGCGACAAGTAGCGTGATATGAACAGCGCGCCGGCCGGTCATCGGCGGCGCGCAGTTCATCGGTGGGTTCCCGGGTCCGCTGCTGGTGGGCTGTTTCAGCCCCTACCTGGTCCGCGTATCGCCCGCGCTTAGCCTTGAGCAGGGCCCGCTTGCACCTCCAGCCTGATAATAAGCAGCAGACCAAAGCGGCGGGCTGTGCGGATCGAGGCGTCGCCGTTGGGTCGGGTTAGCGGCATCGGCAGAAGGGCCGTGTGCATCGGCAGGGGACCGGGCGCCATTCGCGATTCTCCTGCCCCGGTCGGTTACACTGATGACATGATCCCAAGCATTTTCAACGACGTTATCGGGCCGGTCATGCGTGGCGCGTCGAGTTCCCACTGTGCGGCGGCGCTGCGCATCGGCAGGCTGGCGAGGGACCTGGCGGCAGGCACGACGGAATCCATCGAGATCATCTTCGACACCCGCGGTTCCTTGCCCACGACTCACCGCAGCCAGGGCTCGGACATGGGCTTGTTCGGCGGTGTGCTGGGCTGGGAGGCCGACGATGAACGGCTGCCGGAATCCGCGCGCTGGCTGGCGGAAAAGGGCGTCCACTGCACGTTCGAATACCAGGAGCTGAATGATCCGCACCCGAACACCTACCACCTGGAACTCAACGGCCCCAGCGGCCGGCGCCGGCTGACCGCCGTGTCCACCGGGGGCGGAATGGTCGAGGTCACCGCGGTTGACGATGTTCGCGTATCCATCGGGGGTGATTTCGAGGAAACGCTGGCCTGGTTCCACTCGATCCCCGCAACGGACCCGGAAACGCTGCGCGAATCGTTGAACGCAGACGAGGTGATCCTGCTGACCAGTGACTCCGCTGTCCTGGTGCAGATCAAGGCTCAACGACACGTTCGCGATTCAGAGCTTCGAGAGCAGTTTCCAAACGCAACGCCGTTCCGGGTCGACCGACTTTCCGCGGTGCTGCCGGTCCGCTCCCGGCGCGGTCTGTCGGTACCGTTTCAAAGCTGCGAGGAAATGCTGGCGGTAGCCCAGTCCGGAACACCGCTCTGGCAGCTTGCGGTCGAGTACGAGTCGGCGCGCAGCGGTCTCGACGAGGCTACGCTGGTTGAACGAATGCAAGAAATCGTGGGCATTCTGCGCAAGAGTATCCGGCAAGGCCTCCGGGGCACGGAATACCGGGACCGTATCCTGGGTGCGCAAAGTGGGAAATATGAAGAAGCCCTGCAGGCCGGAGCCCTGATCGACGCTGGGCTGCTCGACCGCATCATTCCCTATACGGCGGCGCTGATGGAAGTAAAGAGTTCGATGGGTGTCATCGTTGCGGCACCGACAGCGGGCGCCTGCGCGGCGCTGCCGGCGACCTGCATAGCAGCCGGTGAGGCCCTGGGCCTGGACGACGTGGCGGTAGCCAAGGCCATGTTGGCCGCCGGCCTCATCGGCATTTTCATTGCCACGCGCTGGACCTTCGCCGCCGAAGCCGGCGGATGCCAGGCCGAGGGCGGATCGGCCGCCGCGATGGCTGCCGCCGCCCTGGTGGACTGCAGGGGTGGCAGCCTTGCGGAATCGACCGGGGCGGCGTCGATGGCCCTGCAGAACATGCTGGGCTTGATCTGCGACCCGGTCGCCGGCCGCGTGGAAGTGCCCTGCCTGGGCAAAAACGTGATGGCGGCAAGCAACGCCCTGTCCTGCGCCAACCTGGCGCTGGCCGGCTTCGACGCCGTCATTCCCCTGGACCAGGTCATAGACGCCGCCCGGTCGGTGGCGGCCGCCATGCCGCGAGAGCACCGCTGCACGGCATTGGGTGGCCTCGCAGATACCGAGGCATCACGCCGAATTGAAATCCGGCTGCGGACCATTGACTAGGGTGCGGTGACCAGCGGTCCCAGGCCCATGAGCCCGGTTCCCCAATCGTACTTTTTGGAACGATCAGGTCGAACAGTTCAGTGTTGCCAAACCCGGGTTTGCCTGTCTGTCCGTTCTCCTGGTGGCGCGTCGTGAGGCGCTGCCGGCGGGGCTGGCCGGGGCTGGAATCAGCCTCGTCGCCGGCATCATGATGACCTCCGTCAGTTTTCGAGCCTGCAACCGTGGTACGGGAGGCTTTATGCCCGTTAAATGACATTTGGCAATAATCCCATTAAATTTCTGTAACTCAGCGAGGCGCGCTGCGATGAGGCAACCGCCAGGCAGCTGACGAAGGCGGAGACGCAGAATGCAGCCTGCACAGTTCCACGGTATGCCGGTCCGGCGCGTGCACGTGATGGTCAAGACCATCGGCTCGATGTGCAATCTCGATTGCACGTACTGCTACTACCTCTCCAAGGCCGACCTGCTGGGCACGCCGCGTCACTGGGCGATGTCCGACGAGACGCTCGAAGCCTTCATCCGCCAGTACTTCGAAGCCAACAACCACGAGGAAGTCGTGTTCTCCTGGCAAGGCGGCGAGCCGACCCTGCTGGGCGTCGATTTCTTCCGCAAGGTGGTGGCGCTACAAGCTCAATACTGCCCGGAGGGCGTGCGCTGCGAGAACGATCTGCAGACCAACGGCACGCTGCTGGACGACGACTGGTGCCACTTCCTGCACGACCACAATTGGCTGGTCGGCCTGTCCATCGACGGCCCGCAAGCGCTGCACGACGAATACCGCAAGGACCAGCATGGCCGCGGCAGTTTTCAGCGCGTGTTCCGGGCGGCCCGCTTGCTGCGCAAACACAAGGTGCATTTCGCCGTGCTGTGTTGCGTCAACCGCAGCACGGCCAAACATCCGCTGGTGGTCTACCGTTTCCTGCGCGACAAGGTGAAGGCGAAGCGCATCCAGTTCATCCCGATCGTCGAGCCCATCGGCTTCGAGGATACCGCGCCGCAACACTGGGACCCCACGCGGATGCCGATCGTCGGCACCCCGCACGCAAGGCCCGGCAACGAAGGCTCAGCCGTGGAGGAGTGGAGCGTCGACCCCGTCGACTGGGGCAATTTCCTCTGCCAGGTGTTCGACGAGTGGTACCGCAAAGACCTCGGGCGCATTTACGTCAATTACTTCGAGACCGCCGTGGAAACCTGGATGGGCCACGTGGCGCCGATGTGCACCCTGGCGCCGATGTGCGGCAAGGGCCTGGCCTGCGAGCGGGACGGCAGCATCTACGCCTGCGACCACTACGTCTATCCCGAATACCGAATCGGCGGCATCACCGAGAAGCCCCTGGCGGAAATGGCGTTTTCGGCCCGCCAGGAGAACTTCGGCAGAATGAAGGAAGGGTTGCTGCCGCAGTGTTGCCGCGAATGTGACTACCAGTTCACCTGCTTCGGCGAATGCCCGAAAAACCGCTTTATCCGCTCGGAGAGCGGCGAACCGGGCCTGAATTACCTGTGCACGGGATGGAAGAAGTTCTTCAGCCACATCGACCAACCGGTGCAGCGCATTGTTCATGGGCTGGGTGCGCCGGTCGTCAAGCAGCCGATCGCCCGGGCCGCCGAGCACTGGGTCCCGACGAAGCGGCAGTGAATTTCTGAATTGTCGCGGCCCGCCGGCAGCGGGCCATGATCAGAATTTGCGTGTCAGGCTTCGGCCAGCAGCAGGCTGACGTTTTCGCTGTCTTGCACCGGCGCGTCGATGGCAACCACGCGGGGCTTGGGAATCGAGTTGAACTCGCTCGCCGAAGCCAGCGTATACGCCCCCATCATCGCGCCAACCACCAGATCCCCGATTTCCAGCGCCGGCAATTGCTCGTCCTCGAGGACAACATCGATGCTGTCGCAGGTCGGCCCGGCCAGCACGCCCGCCGAAACGCTCTTCGCGTCACCGAACACGGTGATGGGGTACTGGACGTGGTCGAAGATCTGGCCGCTGTAAGCGCCGTAGACCCCGTCATCGAGGTAGTACCAGGTTGCATCCCCGCGCCGCGCGCGCCCGATCACGGTGCTGATGGAGCGCATCGAAGGTGCGCTCAGCACGCGACCCGGCTCGGCGATGATCCGCACGTGCTCCGGGTAGCTTTTCAGGGCCTCGTTGATGGGCCGGCAGAACTCCGCCAGATCGAGCCCATGGCCGCTGTAGTCGGCCGGAAAACCGCCGCCGATATCGAGGATCCGCAGGTGCTCCGAGCCGGCCAGGGTGGCGTCGCCGAAATAGTCCCGGCAGGCTCTGACGGCCTCGACATGGGCTTCGCTATTGGCCGACTGCGAGCCGACGTGAAAGCTCAGCCCGACCACCTCTATGCCCAGCACGGCAGCCTGCGTCAGCATCCACGGAACGTCCCTGGGATCGCAACCGAACTTGCGCGACAGGTCGCTCTTGACCTCTTTGCCGCGGAACGAGACGCGCAGCAGGACGCGAGCGCTTGAGCGATAGGCCTCGAACTTGGCCAACTCGTCGATGTTGTCCACGACGAATGTCGTGCAACCGAAATCCAGGGCGTCGCGGATGTCCCGGTCGCGCTTGATCGGGTGCGTGTGGATGGTGGCGGCCGGGTCGGCGCCGATGCTGCGCAGCAGTTCGATCTCACCCGTGGTCGCGATGTCGAAATTGGCGCCTTCGGCGGCCAGCGCCGCCAGCGCAGAGCGCTCCGGCAGGGACTTGATGGCGTAAAACAGGCTGATGCCCGGCAGCGCGTCCTGCAGGGCCCGGTACCGCTGACGCAACACGTTGCAGTCCAGCACCAGCAGGGGCGAGCCATACTGCTCAACCAACTCGCGAAAAGGCGTTTCAGCGGCTTTGTCCGCAATCGAGAATCGGTTCATCCAGGTGAATTTTCCTCAGGCCTGCTCTGTGCAGGTGCATGGCGTGAAAGCAACCACTCGATCCATCGGCGGGTGGCAGGGACGGCAAGGCCGGCGGCGCATTTTAGGCCTTTCCCCGGCCAGCGCAAGCGTTATTTTCAGGGTTGGCCTTAACGCCTTTTTCGGTTGTTTCTCACGGTACTTTAACGTCGCTCGGAGTAAGCTACAGCACCTCTTAGCAACGGACTTCCCGAGCATGATTCCTGACCCGGGCAGGCGCCGCTCCTGGCCGCCCGAGAAGCGCTTCTGGGTGACCCACCTGGTTCTGCCACTCGCTGTCGCGGCAACGCTGCTCACCGTGCTCGAGCAGACGTCCGTTGACCTGTGGCTGGCGGACAAATGGTTCGCCATCGAAGGCGGCCACTGGGCCTGGCGCGACCACTGGCTGGCCTACGACGTCATCCACCACCACGGCAAGCAACTGCTGATCGCGTTTGGCCTGCTCCTGCTGGCGCTGATCGCTCTGAGTTTCCGCGTCGACAGCCTGAGGCGCTGGCGCCTGCCCATGACCTACCTGCTCACCAGCATGGCGGTCCTGCCCTCCCTGATCGCCAGTTCGAAGCGATTCAGCCCGGTGCCCTGCCCCTGGGATCTGACGCGGTATGGCGGCGACGCGGTGTACCAGCACAATTTCGAATACACTTTCGGCCTCGCCGAGAGCGGCCACTGTTTTCCCGCCGGTCACGCGTCGGGGGGGTTTGCCCTGCTGGCGATTTACTTCGCGGCCTATCTTTATGCGCGACGGCCGGCGCTGTTCCTGCTGCCAGGCCTGGTGGTCGGCTTCGTCTTCGCCTTCGGACAACAGGCGCGCGGGGCTCATTTCCTGTCACACGACCTGTGGACACTGAGCCTGTGCTGGTTCGGCGCGCTGGGCCTGTTCCTGCTGTTCCGCCCCCAACGCTGGCCCTCATCTCGGCCTGCATTGGCGCCAGCCGCCGAGAGCGAAGAAGGATAGCCGTATGCAGGACACGCACGGTCTTCGATTTCAGTGGAGCACGAACCAGTTCCTGCTCGCCACCGCCCTGTTCCTGACGGCGTTCGCGAACCTGGCCTTTTTCCGCAACCTGGCAGTGACCTTCGCCGATACGCCGTGGGGCCTGCTGCACATGCTCTCGCTGGCGCTGGTCCTGTGGTGCACGACACTGCTGTTTCTCTCCCTGCTGTCATTTCGACCGCTGCTGAAACCGGTACTGATCCTGCTGCTGCTGATTTCGGCGGTGAGCGCCTATTTCATGGATACCTACAACGTCATCATCGACCAGGACATGCTGGTGAACGTGATGGCGACCAACTCGGCCGAATCGGCGGACCTGCTCACGCCCAGGTTTTTCGCATATGTGGGTCTGCTGGGGCTGTTCCCGTCGCTGCTCTTGTGGCGGATACGCATCAGGCCTTCCAGCTTCCGCCACGCACTGGGGTCGCGCCTGCTGCTGGTCGGCGGCGCCGTGTTGATCTCGCTGGCGCTGGTGCTGATCTCCAGTGCGTTCTATGCGGCTTTCGTGCGCGAGCACAAGGAACTCAGGTACTACGCCAATCCGCTGACCCCGGTTTACGCAGCCTTCAAGTACGGCAAGACCCGGCTGGCGAACGGTGACGTAACGGTGTCGGCTATTGGCGAGGACGCACAGACCCCCACTGCGGATATTGACCGGGAACTTGTGATCATGGTTCTAGGCGAGACAGCGCGTTCCGATCACTTTTCATTGAACGGCTACGCGCGGGAAACCAATCCCCGGCTCACGAAGTACGACGTGATCAGCTTCACCAACGTCTCGGCATGCGGCACCTCGACTGCCATTTCCGTGCCCTGCATGTTCGACGTCTACGACCAGGACGAATTCAGCCCAAGCAAGACGGAGTCGACGCAAAATGTGCTCGACGTGCTGGGCCACGCAGGCGTCAGCGTTCTGTGGCGGGACAACAACTCGGATTCCAAGGGTGTCGCCGATCGTAGCCCCATCGAGGACTTCCGCTCACCCGAGCTGAACCCGTCATGTGACGAAGAATGCCGCGACGAGGGCATGCTGTCGGGGCTGCAGGAATACATTGACCGCCAAGCGACGGGTGACATCCTGATCGTGCTGCACCAGATGGGCAGTCACGGTCCCGCCTACTACAAGCGTTATCCTCCCGAATTCCGCGTGTTCACCCCGACCTGCGATACCAACCAGCTCGACAGTTGCAGCGAAGCCGAAATCCGCAATGCCTACGACAACACGATTCTGTACACCGACCATGTACTGGCGGAGACCATCGAACTGCTGCGCCACAATGACCCGCGATTCGAGACGGTCATGCTGTACGCCAGTGACCACGGCGAGTCGCTCGGTGAGTCCGGCGTCTACCTGCACGGGCTGCCCTACTGGCTGGCGCCGGACGCCCAGACCCGGGTGCCGATGATCCTCTGGTTTGGCAGGAATTATCACGACGCGGATACAACCGCAGTTCGTCAGCTGAGCGACTCGCCGTGGTCGCATGACAACCTGTTCCACACCCTGCTCGGCCTGTTCGAGGTCAGCTCGGACGTCTATGACGCCGCCAAGGACATCCTGCAGCAGTCGCGGAGCCAGGAAGGGGCGCTGGTCGAGCTCGATCGACGGACTCCCGAGTCCAGCGGGTAGCCGGGAATCGCCCGGCTCAGACTTCGATCACCAGTTTCCCCTGGTTGCGCCCGTCGAACAGCATCAAAAGCGTGTCGGGGAAGGTCTCGATGCCCTTTACGATGTGTTCGCGCGATTGCAGTTTGCCCTCGGCCAGCCACTGGCTCATGTCACGAGCGAAGCGTGGGAAGTCCTTTTCAAAGTCGAATACGATGAAGCCTTCCATGCGGCCGCGGTTAATCAACAGCGAGAGGTAGTTTTGCGGACCTCTGACCGGCTCGGTGCTGTTGTACTGGGAAATAGCGCCGCACAGCGCCACGCGGCCTTTGAAGCGCAGCATAGCCAGCGCGGCATCCAGGGTCTCGCCGCCGACGTTGTCGAAATACACGTCGATGCCCTTGGGGCAAGCCGCTTTCAGGGCCGGGTACAGCGATTCGGACTTGTAGTCGATGGCCGCATCGAAACCCAGTTCGCCGGTCAGGTAGTCGCACTTCTCCTTGCCACCGGCGATGCCGACCACCCGGCAACCCTTTAATTTCGCGATCTGGCCGACCAGCGAGCCGACCGCCCCGGCCGCGCCTGAGACCAGCACGGTCTCGCCTTCCTGGATGGCGCCGATATCGAGGATACCGAAGTAGGCGGTCATGCCCGGCATGCCGAGCACACCGAGGTATTTCGGCAGCGGCGCGGCAGCGGGATCGACCTTGCGCGCGCCCTTGCCGTTGGACAGCCAGTGCGACTGCACACCGGTCGTGCCGACCACGTGATCGCCGACCGCAAACGCCGGGTTGCGCGATTCGATTACCCTGGCGACACCACCGGCACGCATGACTTCGTCAATCCCAACCGGCGGGAGGTAGGACTTGGCGTCCTTGACCCAGCCACGCATGGCGGGATCCAGGGAAATGTAGAGCACTTCGGCCAGAAATTCACCTTCGACCGGCTGCTCGGCCGGCACTGTCTCGATGCTCCAGTTGTCCCGGGTCGGCATTCCAACCGGGCGTGAGGCAAGTAATACGCGGGTATTGTTCATCAGGGGTTCCTCTAGTCTTGGGTGGCCTCCGCCGGCGGACCCGACAGGGCTTGGTCATAACTTTAATTATAGGGCCTTGCCCCGCGTACGTGCCTAGAGAGGTAGGTAAATAACCGTGTTGGAAATCAGGATCATGACAAAAACCAGGCAGGTGACCATGGGACCCAGGTAGATTCGGCCCGTCATTCTGAAAAAGTAACGGTTGAAGTACGGCAGCACGAACATCATCGGGACCACCGCGAACAGCAGGTTGACGTAAAGCCAGCCATCGGTCCAGTACACCGTACCGGTGAGGGCGAACGTGAGGTACTGGATCACGACGATCAGCAGTAATCCGAGGGAGTTCGCAAAGCCACCCAACAGCATGCTCTTCCACTCGGCCTGGCCCTCGAAGCGCATGGCGCCGTTGATGCGCAGGGAATTCGAGAGGAAGAACATGAAGAAGAACGGGACGTACATGGCCAACAGCACCAGCAGCGAAGGCTGAAACACGCGCACGCCCATGAACAGGAAACGGTAGTCGACGTGGAAGATCCAGTAGGCGGCGAACAGCAGCAGGAAGTAACAGGCGAACAGCGTCAAAGCGAGTGAGGCCGTGCGCAGCAGTTCCCGGGGGGAGGTTTCCAAACCCCACAGCGCGGGCTGAATGCCCCTCTTTTTGCCGAAGAATCGGTAACTGAGCCAGAACAGCAAATAACCCAGCAAGCCGTTGAGTACAGCCCACAGCATTACTGCGTTGTTCATGCGTTGCGGAAAGAACCAGGTCAGCTCGCGATTGGATGCCTTGACGAAGAGTTGCTGTGAGAGCTCGGCCATCGGGATGTAGGAAAAGCAGGCAATCAGCGCCGCGAGGACGAACAGGCCCCAGAAAAGCCATTTTCCCGCGCCCTCGGGCCGCGGCAGGGCTGGGGGCAGAGCATGCACCAACGGCTGGAAGGCCGGGATTCGCAGCAGGATGCGGGCTAGCGGCAGCAGCGCCACCAGCGACGCGATCAAGGCGATGACGCCCAGCAATTCCTTCCAGTACCAGACCTGGTCATGGCTGGACAGGCCGCTCTCCAGCCCGAACACCCGTTCGAAGTATTCGATCTGGTTGGCAGTGGCTTCGACCATGTAGGGCTGGAACGGATGCAGCACGCGTTCGTTGTGCACCACGCGCAAGGTTCGCTTCGCCGCATCCCCGTAATAGCGCCCAAGTTCTACTTCCTCGACAAAACCCGCTGCCGCATCACCTGCGGAATTCACCAGCCGCAGAGCCTCTGGCGCCAGCCGCATGTCACCGTGCCGCAACTCGTTGCGGTAAGCGCCCTCGTCGTAGAGGGCGTAGCTCATGCCGACATTCGAACGCACCGAGGCCAAAACCTCGTCGGTAAGCGTCAGGACGTAGCCGGACACGTACACCGAGTGCAGCTTGCTCGGCCTGCCGCTTGCCAGCGCCTCCCTGCCGAAAAAGTCGGCGCCCCGGATCGCCGCATTGCCACCGGCGGAATGCCCGGTCGCCCCGATGCGGGTCTGATCGATATAGTTCAGATTAGAACTTGCGGCCGCGTAGTCGACCAGGCCGAACATGCCATAGCCTTCGGTGGTTGCGGCGATGCGGCTCAATGACGCGCTGGAACCGCCCTGTGCATAAGGGTCGATCGAGATCGCAACGATACCGCGGCGAGCCAGTTCGATGGCGACATTCGACAGCGCCTCCTTCGAGCGCTGGAAGCCAGGGACGACGATCACCAGGGGAGCCGGGCTTTCAGCGGTCGCGCTGCGCGGCCTGAACAGATCGCCGACCACCCACTGCCCGTTGTGGGTCGGAATCTTGATGTCCTCGACCTGTACCCTGCCGCCGGCGGACTGGATCCACGAGGCCAGCAGACTGGACAGCATGACAATCGCCACGCAGGCCAGCAGCACCGCCCTGCCCTTCATCGCTGGTTGCTACCGTAATAACTCTCGAGGGTCTGCCAGGCAACACGGCGCAGATCCCTCGCCAGCGCGGGGTCCAGACCCGCGTCGTAGGTCAGCGGCAGCGGCGACAGCGCAAACAAGGCCCCGTAAAACACACAGGCGGCCAGGTAGGTGCCTTCCAGTGTGGGGTGCTTACCGTCTGCCGTGCGCAGCTCAATACCCTCGATCTCCTCGCCTGCGCGGGCAAACGCCAGGCCGACGGGAACCACGAGCACACCGGCCTCGTCGCCGATCGATCGGTAGGCATGGTCGAGATCGGCCGTCATGCCCGGCTGACCCGAGTAAGCCCACGTCATAAACAACATGGGCCTGGCGTCATCGTCGCGAATGAGTTGCGCGAAGCGCTCGACGGAGGACCGGAAGGCCCTGGACTGTTCGGGGTCAACGGCTTCCAGGCTGTGGCCCTGCAACACGACGACATCCCAATCGTAGCTTTCCAGCATCTGTTTCAAGCCGCCTTCATGATCCGCCAGCCGCGCGCCGGAGATGGTCATGGACTTCAGGCTGTCCGGAAAGACCAGCTCTGGATCGGCAGCAATAAGCAGCTGCCGCAGGTGCGTATGCAGACTGTTGTTGTAAAAAGTGAAGCTGTTCCCGACGAACAGAACAGTTTTCGGCGCCGCAACTGGACGAGCCGTAGGGGCCGCATGTAACGAACTGGCCGCGGCCAGTGCCAGCACGAGACAAGCGAAGCAGAGACGTAAATATCTCATGGCGATTCGAGACTTGGGCCGGGGCAACCGCACTACTCCGGCTGGAACACGCGGGCCATGTAATCTACCAAATCCTCCCCGGACAGGTCCGCGTCCTCCACCGGGATTCCGGCCAGCGCGCGGGCCAGTTGTTTCTTGAACTCCAGCTGGGCCTGGCGGGCGATCTGCACGCGCTGCGCCTGCGGTGAGCCGGCGCCGTGCATGGACTCGGTCAGGTAGCCGACCGCGTTGCGCCCCAGCGTCATGTTCTCGATCAGCCGCAGAATACGCACCCGCGCTTCGGTCGACACCCCCCGACGTCCCTGCAGGTATTTCTCGAGCAGCGGCCCCAGCTCATCATGATCCAGGTCCTGCTGCGATGGCAGCGTCACCACCAGGCCGCCGGCCAGGTCCTGGGCCAGGCGCGCCAGTTCGTAAGGCATCTTCGTGACGTGGTGCTTGCAGACGTTGGCGATCATGTCGTCGCACTGCCAGACACCGGATTTCATGCGCTGTGACTGGTAGGAGGCGGCGATGCCGGTGCTGTAGATGGTCTCGTTCTGGTGGGTCATCTCCACCAGCTTGTCACGGATGTGGGAAGCCTTTTCCACCCCGTTGTAATCGGCGATCGCCGCGGCGGCGCCAATCAGGACATCGCCGACACCCGACTTACAGACATAGCTGCGCCGGTGGTAGCAGGTGAAGCGCTCGACCAGCATGGCGGCGAAGTCGTATTCGCCGTCCATGAAGATGTACTCGTTCGGGATGAACACGTCCTTGAAGATCACCATGGCTTCCTGGCCGCCGTAGCGGGCATTACCCACGTCGACGTCGCCCTCTTCCATGCTGCGCGTATCACAGGACTGGCGTCCATAGACGTAGGTGATGCCCTCTGCATCGACCGGCAGCGCGCCGACGATGGCGTAGTCGCGGTCGGCCTCGCCGAGCCTGAGGGTCGGCATTACGATCAGCCAGTGCGAGTTGATGCAGCCGGTCTGGTGCGCCTTGGCGCCACTGATCCAGACACCGTCCTCGCTGCGCCGGGTGACATGCACGTAGAGGTCGGGATCGGCCTGGGCATGCGGCGGCTTGCCGCGGTCACCCTTCGCATCCGTCATCGCGCCGCCGATCACGTAACCACGGGACTGCGT
>Ga0316195_10000342_pt1 | contig 17886 bp, 12 predicted proteins | sample Phised1_MG_FD_204937 | JGI IMG/M metagenome (GOLD analysis project Ga0316195, IMG submission 204937) | Coastal sediment microbial communities from Maine, United States - Phippsburg sediment 1 | ecosystem: Environmental > Aquatic > Marine > Coastal > Sediment | place: USA: Maine | collected...
GCCGGTCTTATCCAGATGGCAGCCGGCGCCCTGCAACTTGGCAAATTCATACGCATGGTGCCCCGTTCGGTCATGTTCGGCTTCGTGAACGGCCTGGCTATCGTGATTTTTCTGTCGCAAATTGTCTCCTTCAAGACCACGGGCGACGACGGGCAACTGCACTGGCTGCAGGGTACCGACATGAGTGTCATGCTGGGGCTGGTTGGGTTGACCATGCTGATTATCTGGGGTCTGCCCAGGATCACTAAAAAGGCCCCTGCCTCCCTGGTGGCCATCCTGGTGGTGACCGCCATCGTCCTGGGCTTCGGCATAGACACCAGGACCGTGGGGGACATGAGTTCCATCCAGGGCGGCTTCCCGCCCTTCCACATCCCCGAGGTTCCCTTCACCCTGGAGACCCTGGGCATCATCTTCCCCTATGCGCTGATCGTTGCCGGCGTGGGCCTGATTGAAAGCCTGCTCACCCTGAACCTGATCGACGAGATCACCGAGACCCGGGGTCAAAGCAACCGGGAGGCAGCGGCCCAGGGCCTGGCAAACGTGGTAACCGGTTTCTTCTCGGGCATGGGTGGATGCGCCATGATCGGCCAGAGCCTGATCAACATCTCCTCCGGCGCCCGCTCCCGGCTATCGGGTATCGTGGCGGCAGTCATGTTGCTGGTGTTCATCATGTTCGGCGCCGAGTACATCGAACAGATGCCCATCGCCGCCCTGACCGGCCTGATGATCATGGTGGCCATCGGCACCTTCGAATGGGCCAGCATCAAGACAATCGGCAAGGTGCCAAACCACGACACCCTGGTCGGAATACTGGTTGCCGCAATCACCGTCTTACTGCACAACCTGGCCCTGGCCGTGCTGATCGGCGTGATCATTGCCGCCCTGGATTTTGCCTGGCAAAACGCCAAGCGCATTCGGGCACGCAAGTACCTGGACGAAGATGGTGTAAAACACTACGAAATTTATGGCCCGCTGTTCTTTGGCTCTACCCAGGCCTTTGCCGAGAAGTTTGATGTCGCCGGGGATCCCGACGTGGTCATCATCGATTTCAGGGAGAGCCGTGTCAGCGACATGTCTGGCATCGAGGCCTTAAACAAGATTACTGCCAGGTACTTTAACGCCGGCAAGGAACTGCATCTTCGACACCTGAGCGCCGACTGCCTGAAACTGTTGAAAAACGCCGAACGGATTATCGACGTCAACATTATTGAAGACCCGGTCTACAAGGTGGCGGTGGAAATCTAGCTCAATTATTTTGGGGTCGAACCGTCGAGATGTATCTGCGGTTCGACCCCATTTGATTTTTAGTTCGCTGCGGTAATTGACTGAACAAAACGCTCAAATGCCGAATCGAATTCTGCCTTGAATTCAGGCGTCATTGCCTCGCAGCCACTGGGCACATTACGCATAAACAGGATGGTGCCTTCTGCCGTGCCTTCGGCGTTCACAATAACCAGTTGAATCGCCTGCATGGCCGGCACAACTTTAACCTTCTGGGCATGTATGAACTCGAGCACAGGATCATCATCTGTATCAAGCACTTCCTCGTCTATATCGACACAGGTTTCGCGAGCGCGGAATTCCTGACCGGCAATCTCAACCACAGGAAGTGTCGAATTGCTCACCGTACCAGGGACCGCATTGGTCGTCTCGACCTGTACTGTGATGAACTGATCGTCTGCAAAGAAACCGGCTGTTGAAAGCTCCAGCTGTTCATCAAGAAAACTCGGGGAGGCGTGCACCGGACCGGCCTGCCGGGCACCCGGGGGCTTGGGAATAACAGCGCTGAACGGGCCGGAAACTACAATATTTCCGTCGGCATCGAAATTAAGATACGCGTCCGTGGCAAACGCTGCGGGTGCAAAAACAGCTGACAACACTGCAGCCATCGTCAATATTCTTCTCATGGTGGTTCAACTCCGCGTTAGATCCGCACAGACTGCCATGAATCATGGCCGCCATCCAGACTTTTGATCATTAGTGTCACTATTGCTTTCGCCTGCCGACGACAGCCGGTTTCAACCAGTTATCCGGCCAAATGGCCTCTCCGGACGCCCCAAAATGCACTATCTGCCGGGTATTTCCGTGCCTTGGAAATATCGACTCCAAGGCAGGAGCCACTCAAGCTGCGATTTCATGGACCGACAACAGGATCACTGAGTAGATTGGGGTTTGAAGCCCCTACCCTATCCACCAAGGCCGGCCTGGGTATACAAACGCGACTGCGACTGAATGTCTTAGCTACCTGCGCGCGCCTCAAGTGCTTCCTTGAGGATTGGCGCACCCAGCGAGCAGGTTTGGATACCCATGGCGCTGACCAGTTCACGCACGGTCATGATCTCTTCTTTGCTGGCGCCATTATCCAACGCACCGCCGATATGACGACGGACGCCAGGCTCGTACAAATGCATGGCGGATGCATTCACTGCCAGGAAAATCAGTTCGATGGTTTTCCTGTCCAGCACACCGGTACGCATGGGCAGCGTACCCATGTCCATGAACTTTTCTGTCCACTGGGGATCAAATTCCGCAAACTCATCCCAGGCTTCGTTCCAATTACCTGAACGTCGCATGTTGTCCGTGATTGGTGTATCGCTCATACCTACCTTCCAGTTGAATTAGAGTTCTGAATACGGGTTGATCGGCAACTGCCGTCACCCCGCTTACTTCGATAGCCGCTGAATGCGAGGCGGCGTGGACCGGTCAAATCAGACCCGTCACCGACCTCACTAACCGTGCGTTTGTTCAACCCACATGATTGCCCAGCCACTCGTTAAAGGGCTTCACCCCGGCAAGTTTCATGTCGAACTGATGACCAGCCCGAACACAGGCATCAAACAGGTTTTGCCCCTGGGATAGGTCGCAGGCAATGACAAAACCCGGTCTACGCCCCCTGAGATTAAACAGCTGAACCCGGATACCATGAGCACCCGTGGCAAAGAATACCGGGCCGTCAATATCGGGCCGTTCCACGTCAACGCTCACCAGTCGCTGAACCACATCCAGGGCTCGCGGCCCCCAGATGGCAAGCAAGACCCAGCCGTCAGTCACGTCGGTATAGTGGGAATCTGGCCACTGGGGCTCCACCGGCCCGCTCAGGTCCAGGACGATGGCCTTATCGGCCTTTGCACGCCCAACCAGGACCTGGCCGTTCCATGAAGCCTGGCCGGGCCGGGACAAGCCTAACCCGGTGGCTGCAGGGCCTTGCACGATAGCCTTGGGACGATGACTCAGGTCGGTCAGGCATACCAGGCAATCTCCGGCGGGCGGGGAAAAACTCTCCACCACTGGCCAACCGCCCATATCAATCTCAACCGCTTCGCCCGCCGAATCCGGAAGGGTTATTGCTCGCGTGCGTGTAATCACATTTTCATCCTCTCGCCAGCAGGATCGTAGAACGGCGGTTTCGCGAAGTCCGCCTCGACCTCCCGCTCGCCAAACCAGAGTTTTACCTTTCCGCCCTCGCGCCAGTCCGCATGAGGCTCGACCAGGGCCAGTCCTATGGTCTTGTCCAGCAGCGGGCTATAGCGAATGCTTGTTACACGGCCCAACTGCTTGGAACCATCTACAACCAGGGCGCCATCGAGAATTGGCGACCTTCCATCCAGGCTGAAGGGGACAACCTGCTGCTGCATAGGCTCGTCAACGATCAAATCCAGAATGGGCTTACCAACGGTTTCTGTCTTCTTCTTATTCAACACCCAGCCAAAAGATGCCTCGTGAAGTGTTGTGAACCCATCAGTGTCCAGCCCTGGAACCAGGTGGCCCTTTTCCAGTCGGCAGATGTTAAGAGCTTCAAGTCCAAACGGAACCAGCCCCAGGGGCTCACCCGCTTCGAGAAGCCGGTTCCACAAGAAAACTGCCTGGCTGGAGGGGCAAAGCACCTCGTAGCTCAACTCACCAAGGAAGCCCATACGCATGGCGATAGTCTTGACGCCTGCAATCTCAAGATGAGCCCAGTTCAGGAACGGCAAGGCCGCATCGGATATGTCGTCAGCCGTCAACTTGGCGAGCACGTCCCTGGCCTTGGGCCCGGCAACGTTGATACTTGCCCTGGATTCCGTGAGGTTGACCATCCACACTTTCCAGTCTTCTTCCCGACACCAACGTGAGAACCATTCCTCGGTGACCGGGGCCCTGCCAGTTGTGGTGGTTACAAAGTAATCGTGCTCACCCATCTTCAGGGCGACGCCATCGTCGATGAGGATGCCACCCTGGTTACAGGCTGCGTAATACAAGATCTTGCCGGGGGCCAAACCATCCACTTTCTTGGTCATCACCCGGTTTAGCAATTTCTCGGCATCTGGCCCGAAGACCCGAAACTTGCCCAGCATGGACACATCACAGATTCCCACCGATTGATGTACGGCGAGACTTTCGGCTTCCTGATCTCCGAAGTCCATCATCCGCATCCAGGCTCCCATCCGCATGGGATTGCCGCCCTGCTCAACCTGAACCCTGTGGAGGGGCGAGATCTGCGGAATATCGTGATGCCCTGCAGCCAGTGAGGACAGGCTCACGGTAGACACCGGAGGCCTGGTTGTAGGCAGGTCCCGGGCCACAAGCTCGGGGCGCTTCTTGGCCAGCAGGTGGGCAAAGTTCGCCTCACACATGCCACCCTGGCAAGTTCCCTGGGTAGCTGTCGTATAGCGCTTGCAGGTTTCTATATTGTTGAATCCTTCCGCAATAGCCTGCTCGATGTTCTCTTCGTTGACGTCATGGCAGTAGCAGACAAAGGTCTTTTTCTTGCTCTTCTCATCACTGAGCAGCGGTTGCAAAGACACTGGCCTTACTGCCGGGGCATCGGAGAGTTGTTCGTCCCCTGCCACCTGGATGTTAAGAGTTTTCAAGGCGCGCACTGCAGCGGCCCTGCCCTGGGCCTTGATTGCCTCGGGATCTTCAAGCCCCAGCACCCTGCCCGCCGCCTGGTAGGAGCTTGGCAAGCCGTCGGGCATATAGAAATTCAGCTCCCGATCGTAAATCATTCTTGCACCCACCTGCCCCATGAGCTTGTGCCGTGGGTATCGCCCCGAGGAGGCCACAATGGTGTCGCAAGCAACGCTTTCAGTGACGGATCGATCCAGGGAAACTATGGTGGCGGACTTGATTCGTTTGCTGCCGCGGGTATCGGTAAGCGTGCAGCCCCTCCATATCTTGATACCCTTCCCCTCGAGCTGTGATTTCAGGGTTTCATCAAGACCGTTGATTCGAAAATCAACCAGACCCGCCAGGGCGACTCCCTTGTCCAGCAACTCCAGGGCAACCTGGGCCAGGTAGTCGTCGCCGCCAGCAAGCAACACATGCTCACCCGGCTTGATACCCCACATATGAATCATTCGCTGGGCCGCTTCAGGCAACATCACCCCGGGTCGATCATTGTGGGCAAAGATCATCGGAGAGGAGCCGGCGCCGGTGGCAATGACTACCGTTCCGGGTCTGACATAGTAGGCTCTCTCAACGAATTGATCGCCTTCGCCGCAAGTCTGGTTACAGACAGCCAACCCGTCAGGGAACAAGGCAGACACGGTGGTGGAAACAAGCACCTTGATGTTGTCGAATTGCTCCAACCGGCGAATCGATTCCTGGACCCGGGAAAACCCGTCCTCAGCCTGATAAGCCTCGAAACCACCCAACTGGGGGTCAGATTCCGCCAGCACAACCCTGACGCCGGACTGGGCCGCCGTGATGGCTGCCTCCATGCCGGCCAGGCCGCCACCAATCACCAGTATCTCGGGACTCAGGTTCACCGAGTCAACGCTCGCCTTCTTTGCCAGCGGCTTGACCGCCGCCATATTGCCCGGCATGGCGCGAATGATTTCCTTCACGCGCTTCCAGAACCATATCGGCTTGTAGAACATCTTGTAGTAGAAGCCGGTAGGCATGGCCCAGGAGAACGAGTCGGCTATTGCCTTGGGATCGAACTCCAGATTGTCATGGGGCTCGACGCTCATGCCTTCCCTTACCGTGGTCTGGCAAGTCTTGATATGCATTCGTCCGTCGACATTCATCGTGCAACGTGAACAATGCCCGGTCAGGCAGGAGGCAGACCTGCGCCGATGGTATTTGAACGAACGCGAGAATGTGTCAATTCCCGTCGCCAGCAACGCGGAAGCAACCGTGTCGCCTGCAAACGCTTTTAGCGGCTTGTTCTGATAGTAGATCGTTACCGGCTTTGTCCGGTCTACGACTTGTGTGGGGCTCTCGGGCAGTCGACCTGTCATGGGCCTATTCCTCAGTACTTCTGATTTCATGGGTGGCAAGGTTGCGACTGATCTTTATCCAGTCACCGCAACCCATGGTGTGGAACCACCATTCGTCCTGGAAATCCGGCATGTTGTCATGGAAAAACAGGTAGTCGCACCATGCCTTCATGTCAGCGCCTTGATCCGGAGCAGTTTTGCACTGGCCGCCAAAAGTGAATTCGTAGGGGTTTCGATCCCCACAGTTTGGACAATTAATCAGAAATGCCATACGCCAACCCTGTTACAAGATAATTTCACGAACCAATTGTCTGTTGTAGAACCGTTCGAGCCCGAATGCCTTGATCTTCTCGGGCATACGGTCGGTAGCAATGTACTCCGCCGAGTACTTGCCCGAGGCGGGTACCGATTTGAACCCGTAGTAGCCCCAGGCGATATCCAGCGACAGGCCATCGATACCACAGCCTCCCATTACCGGGGCCGAGTCTCCGGTGCAGTCACACAGACCTGACCAGGTACGCACGATCCGGACATGGGCAAGATCCGGGAAATACTCCACGATCTTCATTGCCCGATCCGCTGACTCCTCATAGGTGGTATAGGAGTTCCACGACTGAAAATTGTCCAGGGGCCCACCCATAATCAGGTCACCCTTCAAGGTTTGCTGGGTATAAAAATGCAGTCGGGGGGAGGCAACATAGTAGTCCAGAAAAGGCTTCATGATGTCGGTGGTCATGACCTGCATGGGGATGGTTGTCACCGGGAACTTCATACCTATCATCCGGCCAATTTCCGATGAGTAGCCACCCACTGCCGCATGCACCTTGCCCGCCGAAATGCGACCCACGTTGGTCTCAACGCCGGTAACCTTGTTGGCCTCGATATTGATGTCGGTCACCTCGACACCGACGCAAATATCCACGCCATATCGGATACAGGCCATCGCATAACCCCAGACCGCGGCATCATGATGAACAGTGCCTCCCTCAGGATGGAACTGGGCGCCGAAAATGGGCAGCGCCGGTTTTTCGCTGGTGTCCAGCGAAGGAACCATCTTTTTGAGTTCATTCGGGCTGAGCATGTCAATCTTGATACCGGCCCTGCGCTGGCTGTCGCTCATCATGCGCATACTGGCCAATTCGAAATCGCTATGAGCCAGGGCGATGAGACCTTTCTTTTGAACCATCAGGTTCCATTCCAGTTCATCGCTCAAGCCGTCCCACATTTCCAGGCTTTCCTTATAGAAAGGCAGGGTCTCGTGAGCGCGCTTGTTGGCGCGAACCATTTCCGTGTTCCGTCCTGAGCCACCGAACCCGATATAGCGTCTTTCCAGGACGGCGATGCGCTTTACGCCGTGATATCTGGCCAGGTAATAGGCGGTCGCCAGGCCATGCAGGCCACCACCTATGATGACCACGTCATAGCTCTTTTCCGGTTGCTGGTATTGCAAGAGTTGTTGCGTTTTTGCCATCGGCGTTCCTGTACGGGTAATGTCCCTGAGTCTCGCAAACCTGCTATGTGAAACCCTGGTCGCCCTGGGGTCCGATACCGGCCCCGGTCATCTATCAGGCTATCCCGACATCACATCGGTTTCGCAAGTTTCCCGGAGAGAATAACAAGCCCCTCCTGCTCTCGGTTGATAATTCAGGACAAGTTTTTGATTTTGAACGACAACCTTTTAAGCCAAGCTCACAGGGAAGACCGCCCGGTGAAGAAGGTTGCCAATCAAATCAACGGCATCACGAATGCTATCTCCCCCAAGCCAGGACCGCGAGGGGAAGCGGGTGAGCAACTGTCGTACAAAATCAATTCTTCGTCGCGCCGTACCAATAACCGACAGTATTTTTCCATCAGTATCTAAGTCTTGATGGATGTTGCCGAAACCTGGCCCCCAATACTTCGTGGAGAAAGAATATGACTAGTGCTGCAAAACCTCTTGCCGGAAAGATAGCCGGTGGCCACCTGCTTGCCAAGGCAATGGCAGACAAAGGTATTAAACGCATATTCACCGTCTGCGGCGGATTTATCAATCCTGCCTTCATGGGCTGCGAGCACTTCGGCATCGAAGTCATTGGTTGCCGCAATGAACTTGAAGCGGGTTTCATGGCTGCCGCCTCGGCCCGACTGACACGGGAAGCGGCTGTATGTCTTGCCGAACCCAGTGGATTCACCAACTACATTTCCGCCGTTGCTGAGGCTCACTACACCGGCGACCCGGTAATTTTCATCAGCGCCTCATCGAATACCAACAATTTTGACAATGCCGGTTTCAAGGAAATGCCCCAGACTACAGTCGTCGACTGCATGACCAAGTACGCCATTGAAGTGAACGACCCACAGCGCATCGGTTGGTTCTTCGACAAGGCCTACGACATTGCCATTAACCAGCCCACCGGGCCGGTCCAGTTAACCATCCCCACGAATTACCTTTTCTCCGGGCGCGTGGAACTGGAACAGTCTGCAACAGCCCGCAATTACGACAGCACACGCAAAAAGGTACACAAACCCATCCCGAATCCCGACGATCTGGCGGAACTGACCAAGATTCTGAAACAGGCCAAAAAACCGGTGATCATCGCCGGTCCCGGCACCTGGTTCAGCCATGCCGAAAAGGAACTGGAGTCGTTTTCAGCCAAGTACCGTATTCCAGTTTTTGTTCCGGTGACCCACTTGAAGCTCTACGACATGTCCCATGAAACAAATATGGGCATTGTCGATTATCACCAGAATCCCTGCTCACGCCTGATCGGAGAAGAGGCCGACCTGGTACTGTTACTTGGCGGCAGGCTGGACTTCCCTCTGAACTTCGGCGAAGCACCCCTGTTCAACCGGGATACGAAGATAGTCGCGGTCAATCCGACAGCCCGGGAACTCAGCGACAATATGCTGGTAAATGTGCGCGTGTGCAGTGACGTGCAGATGCTACTCAAGGCCTTGATAGCCCAGTCAGACACGCTGCAGGTTGATAAGAACTGGCTGAAACGCATCCGGGACAAGCGCTCGGAGAGCGGCGAAGTGTTTCGTCCGTTGCTCAGCTCGGACCAGGAACCGGTTCACCCGGTTAGGGTCTGCTACGACGCATTAATGTCCCTGGGCGAAAACGATATCGCCGTCATCGATGGTGGCGATATCGCGTGCTGGTTTGAGACGGCGCTGGGCTTGTGGGCAATGGAAGGCCGCAAGATCAAAGGCGTGGTCAGCCCCGGCCCCTGGGAACAGATGGGAACCGGACCGGCCTATGCCACGGCGGCCAAGATGTGCTACCCGGACTCCAAGGTGCTGCTGATTACCGGTGACGGATCCCTGGGACTTGCTCCGGGCCTGACGCCCCTGGAAACCTCCATCGACCACAACGCTCCGATTACCATCGTTGTCGCGAATAACGCTCAATGGGGCATGATCCAGGAGCAGCAAAAGGAGATGTGGGGAACCATTTGCGCCACCAGTTTGCGTGACGTGAACTACGCAGCCATTTTTGAGGGCGGCGGCGCCTATGCCGAAACAGTCTCAGCCTCCGGGGAGGTAAAGTCTGCAATCCAGCGATGCCTGGAAAAGAACGAGTCGATCTCAGCCCTGATTGACGTGAAGACCCAGGGAGTTAAGTCCCCGCTTACCCAGGGACTGATCGAGATGCGAATCAAGACCTCTATTGAATAGGTCTCAGGCAATCCGGGGATCGGGACTTCCCGGCCCGGGGCAATCATGAATTCGACGGAGTAAATGACCATGGCCACAGCAAGCAACGACACATACCCAGATCACCTCTGGCGCCCACTTACCCAGCACCAGGGCTTGCGAGGCGCCATGCCAAATCGCATGGTCAGCGCCAAGGGTTGCATCATCACGGACCAGAATGGCAACGAGTTCCTGGATGCAATCGCCGGGTTGTGGTGTGTCAACATCGGTTACGGTCGGACGGAAGTTGGCGAAGTAGCCAAACAGCAAATGTCGGATCTCAATTACCTGGCGCCCGTGATGAGCAGTGGCCCGGTCATCGACCTGGCTGAGAAGTTGCAGAAGATGCTTGGCTTTGAAAGCCATGTCTACTTTTCCTGCAGCGGAAGCGAGGCAAATGAGACTGCGTTCAAGATAGCCCGCCAGTATCACCTGCAGGCAGGCAATGGCGGTGAACGGAGGTACAAGATCATCTCGCGTTACCGCGCATACCATGGCAATACCATGGGCGCCATGGCGGCCACCGGACAGGCTGAGCGAAAGATGGGCTATGAGCCAGGCCCGGCCGGATTCATTCACGTGATGCCGCCCTACCCTTACCGCGCTCATCCGAAATTGACTGCCGAGGAACATGCCGAGGAGTGCGCACGACTGCTGGAAGAAACCATCATTCATGAAGGCGCCGAGACGGTGGCGGCGTTTATCATGGAGCCCCTGATTTACGGCGGCGGTGTGCTGGTACCCCCCGACAATTACGCCCCGCTGGTCAGGGAGATCTGCGATCGCCACGGCGTGCTGCTGATTTTTGACGAGGTTGTTTCAGGCTTTGGTCGACTGGGCACGATGTTTGGTTATGAACACTGGAAAGTCCAGGCGGATATCTACACTTTCGCAAAGGGTCTTGCCAGCGGTTACATGCCCATAGGCGCGACTGTCGTTAAAGAACACATCTTCGAGAAGTTTGAGGGTGCTCCATCGGAAATGAAGCACTTCCGGCAAATCAACACCTTTGGCGGGCATCCCGTTGCATCCGCGGTGGCATTAAAGGCCATCCAGATCGTCGAGGAAGAGAAGCTCGCCGAGAATGCCGACACGGTAGGCACCTACATGCGGCACAAGTTCATGGAGTTGCTGGCAGATCACCCCTACGTGGGAGAGATTCGCGGCAAGGGCATGATCATGGGTATAGAACTGGTGGCGGATCGCAAGACCAAGGCTCCCCTGTCCGATGACAAGGTAATGGGCATAGTCGGCGCCTGCGTACAAAAAGGGGTGATCCTGGGGCGCAACAGCAACACCATTCCCGGCCGCTGCAACGTGCTACTGATCGCACCCCCGCTAATCCTGACCAAGGCCCAGGCAGATCGGATCGTGGAAACGGTTACCACAGCCATGGCAATGGCCATTCAGAAATAGAGTCTGGCTTGGGGCTAGACGCGTTTACGCCAGATCTTGAAGACGCCAACCGTCACAAGGGGTATGACGTAAATAAGCAAGTAGCCCCAGGCAAGATTGCCGTAACCCTTGGCCACCAGCGCAGTGATGCCGAAACTGGCCAGGATGAGGCTAACTACAAGTCCACCTCCGGCCACGACCGCATGAGTGAGGGGGTCGCATTTGCGGCCACGTGCTTCCATGAGCCAGGCGTCCAGGCGCTCATTGACCCCTTGTAGCAAGCCGGCACAGGTCTGGATGATCATGGCGAACAAGACGAGTATATAGATACCCATGAGCCAGGGACTGGCGAGCTGGCCTATCATCCAGTAAGTCGGCAAGGCCTGCTCCAGCGACGTCGGATAGGCCGCCATAAAGGTCATGTGAAACACCAGTGCGGGGAACACCCCAAGAAATCCGGCTGTAAATCCGCTCGCCATGGCTTCGCCACGACTTTCAATATCTCTTGCCGAGTACAGCAGCACCGGAATCACTGCGGTGGTGTACAGCATGAATTGCAGACCCTGGCCCAACCAGTTCCCGGTGACCGACGATTCACTGAAGGCGAGACCGATTGAATCGTGGAACTGAATGAAGGTCATTACACTGTAGATGACCAAGACCAGACACAGGGCGATCATGCACACTGACATGGAGTCCTGCAAAAATGTCCGCCCGAAATAATTTAGCGCGACTACCGCGGCAAACAACATGCCCACGCCTACCAGCGGAGGGATACCAAATTGATCATTGAGAACCGTGCCCGCCGCCGAACCGTTGACCGCAAGAACGATCAGCAACGAGAGCAAGAACAGAATTTCAAAGGCGATCCAGCCGGGCCCGACCAGGCTTTTAAGAAAGCCTCTATATTCGTAAGTCTTCCCAAGACGGGCCAGCTCAAAACTCAAGGCTATGGTCAGTCCCCAACCAAGGCCGGCAACCGCCAGTGCCAGGAGCCCACCAATGGGGCCGAGAACACTGATGAATTCAGCGATTTCCCTTCCCGTTCCGTAGGCACCGCCAAATATTACCGCTTGGAATACTGCCGCCGGTATAACGATGACTCGCATGAAACGGGAGCTTATTCCAGCCATTCTCAATATCCTGTGTCCGCAAGCGGAATATCCGCGAATCTTATCCTAACAAGCGCTTGATACACGCAATTGTGACAAGATACCATAAACTTGCTATTTTGCGACAAACCCCAACGAAGATCAGGAGCCGCTGACGTCATGGAATTCTCGGTAAGAGCTCGAACATTACAAGGCTTTGGGGACTTGCTCACCGACCTGGGTGGCTCACTGGATACTGTACTCAGCCGGGCGGGATTAGACCCCAATGTGCTAAGTCGCCTGGAAAGCTGGATCTCCTTCCGGTCCGTTCTGATAGCCTACGAGACCGCGGCGAAGGTAACAAATTCCCAGACTTTCGGTATCCAGCTCTCATGCCGCCGGGACCTGTCGTTTATGGGCCCCCTGGTCTTAATCTTCAAATACTCGACTACCCTTGAGCATGGACTGTCATCGTGCACCCAATATATGCGTGCCCACAATACGGGCTACACGCCGATTCTGGAGACAAAGGGCGCTACAGCAAGCTACCAACTAAGGATGGATGCAAGGCTACGGGACCATGCCGATCAATGGATAGAAGAATCGCTATTAACCGCCATCAGGCTGGTCCGAGTCATTCTCGGCGAGGGCTACATCCCGAAGGCTGTTTATTGCCAGCACAAAAAAAACCCGGGCACAGACTACGAACACTTTTTTGGAACTACCATCAAATTCGGGGCGCCTTTTGACGGCATTATCCTTAACAGGGAAGATCTGAAGGCCCCAAATCCCATCGATGACCAGCAGGTCCATGGGCTATTGCTGGAGTACCTGGACTCGAGGGTGCTGCAGGCTGACAAGGACATCGCCACGGCGGTTCGGGCATTACTTGAAAAACTTATCCCAACTGGAAAGTTTTCAGTTGATGTTATCGCCGACCAGCTATGTGTGCACCGGCGCACGTTGCAGAGAAGATTAAAGGCTGACGGCCTGACCTATGCCGAAGTTCTCGATGATTGCCGCGCCGAGATGGCCCGAAAATACTTGTCAACGTCCAATTTACCCATGGGAAATCTCGCCCAGCTTCTTGGCTATTCAGATCAAAGCGCCTTCAACCACGCGTTCCGTCGGTGGTACGACATGACCCCAAAGCAGTGGGTAGAACAGTCCGGGGGATAGGCCAGGAATTAGCGGCCAGCATATAAAAGCCGCTTAAAACTCCGTCACGATAAAACAATTAATTGTCGCATCTTCGCAATTCCCTGGCGGAGTTCCACAGTACGATTGAGATTCGTTCCGAAATATGGTGCCCAGGAAGGCGCCCGTCCAAAGGAACTGACTAAGGGGAGCCGGGGGGTTCGAGGCTAGATTTCAGGCCGAGGTCCCCGACATCGATAAGCATTCATTCATAGGATGTCACCAATGAAGTCACTCAATATTTTACTGCTCACCACGGCCGGTCTCGCGGTATTGCCAAATACTGCGACATTTGCTGCGGAAGACACACCCGTTCTGGAAGAAATCACGGTGACCGCGCAAAAGCGCGAACAGTCCTTGCAGGACACACCGATCGCCGTCACCGTCTTGTCAGGTGACACACTGACTAAGCTTGGCGTTCAAAGCGCCAACGAGATTGCCCAGTACACTCCCGGCCTGAGTATTGCTCCGGTTCAGGGTATCGGCAACGTACCGAACATCTCCATTCGTGGCGTGGGCCTCAACGACTTCCGGGACTTCAATGAAAGCCCCTCTGCCGTCTATGTCGACGAAGTCTACAAGGGCGCGCTGGCCGGCCTCGACTTTGCCCTCTTCGATCTGGAGCGGGCGGAAATCCTCAAGGGACCCCAGGGCACCCTGTTCGGCCGCAATGCCACAGGTGGTCTGATCAGCTACACGACACGCAAGCCCACCGATGAACTGGAAGGCTACGCTACCGTGGGTGCCGGATCGTTTGGCGACATGAAGGCAGAAGGCGCCATTGGCGGAGCCATCAGTGACACGGTTTCAGGACGTTTTTCCGCTGTGTACCACACTAATGACGGCGTCCGAAACAATGTCCGTCCCGGTGGTGAGAATGGCGACCAGATAGACCTGGCTGCTATGCGTGGACAGCTGAATTTCGAGCTCTCCGATGACGTGTCACTATTGCTCTCAATCGAGTCCGGCAAGAACGACAATGCCGGCGGCAACCCCTATCGCTTCGCACCGTCGCTTGTCGATGACAACGGCGACCTGGTGATACCAACCGAAATTGACGAGGCAAATCGCGATTTAGTTGTCGGCACCAGCGACCTGAATGACATCAACACCAGCCCGGGGCTGAAGACCGACACCGACTTCACCTCCGGCTCGGCCCGTCTGGACTGGGATTTTGACAGCTTCAGCCTGGTATCCATCACCAACTTCCAGGATTTCAGCAAGCACCAGATCCAGGACTGCGACAGCGGCCTTGATATCTATGCTTCCTTCATTGACTGCTTTACCGACTACACCACCAACGTCGAGCAGTTCAGTCAGGAAGTCAGGCTGCAGGGAGGAAATGAGACTCTGCAGTGGAATGCCGGTCTGTACTATTTTGACCTGAACAACAAGGGCGCACAGATGCTGTTTGGCCCCATCGCTTCAGCATTGCTTGCCCCGGGTACCGATTCGACCACCACCACCTTCGACACCAATACAACTTCGCTGGCCGCCTTCGGCCAGGTCGAGTATCGGGTCACGGAGGATGTGGCATTGATCGGTGGTCTGCGTTATTCGGATGATGAGACCGACATGACCCAGGTCTTCCTGCTGACGACTCCTGAGGATGCCCTGGGCTTCACCGGTGGCGTAGCCTATCCCAAGGAAACACAGCAGAAGAACAACGTCTCCTACACCGCCAAGATCACCTGGGATGTCAGTGATGCCACCATGGTCTACGCCGGTGTCGCCAACTCATTCAAGAGCGGCACGTTCAACTCTGGATTCGGCCCGGTCCCTGGCCCCGTCTACTCGGTTAAACCAGAAGAGCTGACCAGTTACGAGGCAGGCTTCAAGTCTGAATCCAGCGACCGTCGCAACAGGTTCTCTGGCGCTGTGTTCTATTACGATTACACCGACATGCAGGCCTTCCAGTTTGTCAACTTGACCCAGTTGCTGTTCAATGCCGACGCAGAAGTCACCGGCGCAGAACTTGAATGGACCGGTCTTCCCACCGATGCCTTGCAGGTCTCTGCTGGAATCAGCTATCTCGACACCACTGTCAAGGACATTGCTGACGCCGCTGGTGTGGTAAAAGATCGCGAAATGGTGCTGGCGCCCAAGCTCAGCATGAACGCCATGGCTGTCTACACCTGGGACTTGTCCGGTGGCAGTGCCCTGGCTGCCCAGCTTGATGGCAACTACAGCAGTTCTGTATTTTTCGACAACGTCAATGCACCCGGTACCGAGCAGGATGCTGTGGCACTGTTTAACGCACGCCTGTCCTGGATGAGCAGCACCGATTGGGAAGTTGCTGCATTCGTCAGAAACCTGACCGACGAAGTGCCCCTGAACTATGCCTTCGACTTATCGGGCGACCTGGGCTACGTACAGCAGTCGTACCATGCTCCGCGTACCTACGGCGTAACCTTGACCAAGAGATTCTGATTGGTTAGCCGTGATTAAAGAAGAGAAAACAGCCAAGGCCGGTGCACCTGCACCGGCCTTGCCTTTTCCGGACGCTGCATCAGCCGAAGCGGCCTTCGGACGGTTTGTTGCGCCGTCCATGGTCAGGCTTATGGAAGCCCTGGGCACCCCTATCCACTATGGCCAGCGAGAAGGCGCCCGAGTCCAGGATGCCTATACGGGCAAGTGGTACTGGGATTGCCATCGCAACGGTTCTGTCTACAACCTTGGTCACCGAAACCCTGAAGTGCTAACGGCTGTCAGTGAGGCCTTGCACCAACTTGAGGTGGGCAATTTATTCCTGGCCTCCGGCTTCAAGGCAAGGGCCGCCGAAAAGCTGGTTGCCAGCACCGAGGGCGCCCTCACCGGCGTCACCTATGCTGCCAGCGGCGCAGAGGCCAACGAGGTAGCCATTCGGGCCGCCCGTGGTTTTACCCGTCGCAGGAAGCTTGTTTCAATCAAGCACAGTTACCACGGCAGCACCTGCTTCGCGATGGCAGCCGGCGATAGCCCCGAAGCCAGCGAGCGCTACCTGCTGGATTCTCCCGAGTTTGTAAAGGTCCCCTACAACGATGTCGAGGCACTGCGTGGCGCTGTGGATCGAGAGACCTGCTGCGTCTTGCTGGAGGCCAGTCCAGCCCAGCTGGGATTTCCTGAGCCCGCTCCGGGTTACTTTGAGGCCGTGCGGAAAATCTGCGACGACATGGGGGCCGTATTTATTATTGATGAAGTTCAGACCGGGCTTGGAGGCTCAGGCAGTTTCTGGCTTTGGCAACAACACGGTGCCACGCCGGATATCATGACCACGGCCAAGGGTCTTGGCGGCGGCATCATCCCCAACGCAGCATTATTAATGGCCCCCGCCATCAAGGAATGGTTCCTGGATTGCGAGTTTCCCCATATGTCGACGTTTGGTGGCAGCGAGCTTGGCTGTGTTGCCACCGAAAAAGTTTGCGATATCACATCCAGACCAGAATTTCGTTCCAATGTACTCAGGCTGATAGAGCAGTTTCGCGAGGGCTTTGCCAACGCGCCGTTTGGAGTCAACCAGGTAGGGCTTTGCATGGGCCTGTTGTCGGAAACCATGGATTCATTCGAAATGACTCGCAAGCTCTCTGATGCAGGGATACTGGTTCTGCCGGCGCACTACGAACCCCGCGCCATCGAGTTCAGACCAATACTCATCCTCGACGAAAGTGAGGCAGAGACAATTATCAGGACAGTTCGGGACGTACTCGGCTAATTCGGCACCATCGAGCAATTGTCATTGGACTCCCTTCCCTAACCATGCGGAATAATGATCGAGCCACCACACGTGTCGACCGTGCCGTGCATTTTGCTCAACGGTAGAACTTGTTGTAATACGATCCTAGCTGAAAATTCAATCCCCGACCCTACTGTTTCAGCCAAACGCAAAGGCAAAAGCGACCAAGGCCTTTCGGTCTTACCGGCTTTTCGGCCGGTTCCCTGTTAATAACCTTGCGAAGTCACCCTTCACAGCGCACTGGCACAAGGATTACATTGAATTAAATTGACAACGCTGTCATTTCTTGTAACGGTAGTCATAGAGACAGATCTACGATGCTCCAAAGGATTGTGAGCAACTCGCTAGCGACTCAAACAAAGGCTTAACCGATGAATTCCAAAAAGACCAATAGCATCAGGCTATTAGCGCTGACCCTCGCCTGTTTTACCCTGCAGGCCTGTGGCGGAGGAAGTTCATCGGATGCCTCAAACCCGCCTCCTCCAGCCTCCAATAACGCCCCGGAATTGCAGTCCGTGCCAGCGCAGGAAGCGCTCACAGGGACTCGCTACGAATATGTAATCGTCGCCACTGACGCCAACTCTGGCGACGTGGTGACTTACGCGGCCACCAGCCT
>Ga0316195_10000343_pt1 | contig 17883 bp, 14 predicted proteins | sample Phised1_MG_FD_204937 | JGI IMG/M metagenome (GOLD analysis project Ga0316195, IMG submission 204937) | Coastal sediment microbial communities from Maine, United States - Phippsburg sediment 1 | ecosystem: Environmental > Aquatic > Marine > Coastal > Sediment | place: USA: Maine | collected...
GGAAGCGCGGCGCGAGCAGATCGCCCGCCTGCCGTATGCCGCGCGAGCGCTGCAACGACTGCTCCTGGGCAACGCGACAGACGTCGATCTCGACAGCGCGGGCCGCGTGCTGGTTCCCACCGAACTGCGCTCAGCCGCTCAACTCGAACGGGACGTCATGCTGCTGGGCATGGGAGCGCACTTCGAACTGTGGGACCTGGCGCGTCTCGATGAACACGAACGCGCATCCCTCGCCGGCGGACTGCCCGAGTCCGCGGCCGACTTCACCTTCTGACGGTGAATGTCCGCCCCGACATCACCGAACGCCTCCGGGCACCGTTCGGTACTCGCCGCTTCCGCTGTGGAGCACCTCGTCACGACGCCCGACGGGACCTACGTCGACGCGACCTTCGGCCGCGGTGGCCACAGCCGGCTGATCCTGGCGCGACTCTCGGCCCAGGGCCGGCTGGTTGCCTTCGACCGCGATCCGGCGGCCGTGGCGGCGGCGCAGGCGATCGCCGATCCGCGTTTTCACGTCGAACACACCGCGTTTTCACATCTGCGCGCGACGCTGCAGGCGCTGCAGATCGACGCCGTGCAGGGGGTGCTGCTCGACATTGGCGTCTCGTCGCCGCAGATCGACGATCCGCTGCGCGGCTTTTCGCTGCGCATGGACGGTCCGCTCGACATGCGGATGGATCCGTCCCATGGCGAGACGGCCGCCGAGTGGCTGGCGCGCGCAACGGTTGATGAACTGACGCAGGTGATCCGCGACTATGGGGAAGAACGGTTTGCTGCATCGATTGCAAAGGCGATTGTGGCTCGCCGCGCGGCTGGGCGGTCGCTATCAACGACCGCAGACCTTGCCGCTGTCGTGGCGGACGCGATCCCCGTCAAGAGCCGCAAGGATGCCCTCCAGCATCCGGCCACGCGGACTTTTCAGGCTGTACGGATTCACGTCAATCAAGAGCTTGAGGAATTGGCGCTAGCACTCGAACAGGCGGCATCAATGCTGGCCATCGGTGGCCGGCTGGTCGTCATCAGCTTCCACTCGCTCGAGGACCGCGTCGTCAAGCGCTTCATCGATCGGCGCGCGCATCCCGATCGCGCGGTGGGCGCGGCGCGGCGGCTGCCGCTGCGCGCGGCGGAACTGCCGCGCCCGACGCTTCTCGCGGTCGCGCGAGTGCTGCCCGGAGACGAGGAGATCGCCGCGAATCCGCGCGCGCGCAGCGCGGTGATGCGTGTCGCCGAGCGCACGGCCGAGCCCTGGCGCGAGGAGCCGCTCCAGTGATCCGCCGCGGCCTGGTCGTCCTGCTCGCGCTCGCCCTGTTCGTCTCTGCGCTCGCCCTGGTGACGGCGCAGCACCGCTCGCGCTCGCTCTTCATCGACCTGGAGCGGGCGCAGCAGCAGGCGCGGCAACTGGACGTCGACCACGAGCGGATGAAGATCGAACTCGCGCGGCTGGCGCAGCCCGCCTACATCGAGACCGAGGCGCGCCGCCTCGGCATGAAGCCGGCGGACGGAAGTCGCACCGTGTTCCTCAACCTGCCAGCGGCCAGTTCGTCCGCGCCAGTTGCGCCGGGGGCGAAGAAGTGAAGCAGCCGACGACCTCCCGCGTGGGGCCCTCGAGCGCCCGCAAGCGCAGCAGCCGCGGCGAACGCGTCGGTTTCAATTCGAATCCGCTGCTCAGCGTCGCGCTGCCGTCGTGGCGCTCGAAGCTGATGCTGTTCCTGCTGTTCGCCGGTTTCGTCGCGCTCGCCGGCCGGGCGTTCTACCTGATGGGCGGCGTGTCGACCGATTTCCTGCAGCGCCAGGGCGAGGCGCGCTACGCGCGCACGCTCGAGATTCCCGCGACCCGCGGCCGCATCACGGATCGAAACGGGGTCGTGCTCGCGTCTTCGGTGCCGGCCAAGGCGGTGTGGGCGATCCCTGAAGATGTCGAGGCGACGCCGGAGCAGATCGGTCAGCTCGCGCGCCTGCTGGCCATGAACCCGGCGGAACTCAAGCGCCGGCTCACGAACGACGATCGCAACTTCGTCTACCTGCGGCGCCAGGTCGATGCCGACGTGGCGGAGCGGATTGCCAGCCTGAAGATCGCGGGCGTTCACTCCAGCCCGGAGTTCAAGCGCCACTATCCGGAAGGCCCGACCAGCGCCCATGTGATCGGATTCACGAACGTCGAGGACCGCGGCCAGGAAGGCATCGAGCTCGCGCATGAACGGCAGCTCGCCGGCCGGTCCGGCAGCCGCCGGGTCATCAAGGACCGCCTCGGGCGCATCGTCGAAGACGACTGGCTGCGCGAGCCCTTCGATGGGCACGACCTCAGCCTGTCGATCGACAATCGGGTCCAGTACATCGCGCATTCCGCGTTGAAGGGCGCCATCGACAAGTACCGCGCGAAGGCCGGCGCGGCGGTGGTGATCGACGTGCGCAGCGGAGAGTTGCTCGCCCTCGCCAACCTGCCGACGTACGACCCCAACGCGCGCGGCAAGCTGAACGGCGACGCAATCCGCAACCGCGCGCTCACCGACACGTTCGAGCCGGGCTCGACCATGAAGCCGTTCGCGATCGTGGCCGCGCTGGAGGCAGGGAAGGTCAGGCCGGACACGCGGGTGCAGACGGCGCCCGGCAAGCTGACCATCGGCGACCGCACCATCGGGGATGCCCATGCCCACGGCCTGCTGACGGTCGAGGAAGTCGTCGCAAAGTCGAGCAACGTGGGAACCGCGAAGATCGCGCTCGAGCTCCCCGCGCAGACCTTGTGGGACACCTACACGGCGGCGGGATTCGGACAGGCACCACAGCTCGGCTTCCCGGGCGCCGTCGCCGGCCGGTTGCGGCCCGCGCGCAGCTGGCGACCGATCGAGCAGGCGACGATTTCCTACGGTCACGGCGTGTCGGTCTCACTGATCCAGCTCGCCCGTGCCTACACCGCGTTCGCGCGCGACGGGGACATGGTGCCCCTGACGCTGCTGAAGCAGGACGAGCCGCCGGGCGGTGTTCGCGTCATGTCGCACGCCACCGCAATGGCGATGCGGCGGATGCTCGAGATGGCCGTCGGGCCCGAAGGCACCGCGCCGGGCGCGCGCATCCCCGGCTACCGGGTCGCCGGCAAGACCGGAACGGCCTACAAGCTCAAGAACGGCCAGTACGTGCGCGAGTATCTGGCCTCGTTCGTCGGCTTCGCGCCGGTGTCCGATCCTCGCATCGTCGTCGCGGTGATGATCGACGAGCCGAGCGGCGAGCACTACGGCGGCGTGGTGGCGGCGCCGGTGTTCGCGCAGATCACTGCCGCGACCCTGCGCACCCTGCAGGTCGCGCCCGACGGGCCGATGGAGCCGACCAGCGCGCCACTGCTCGCGCTGCGGGAGGCGCGTTGAACGGGCCGAACGTCATCGTCATGGAAACGCTTGCCTGGCTGCGCGACTGCGCGCCGGTCGTGTTCGCGCAGCGCGGACACCTGCAGCTCGACAGCCGCAAGGTGAAGCCGGGCGACGCGTTCCTGGCGCTTCCGGGTGCTGCCGTGGACGGCCGCAGCTTCATCGACGTCGCCGTCAGGCAGGGCGCGGCGGCGGTGGTGGTGGAAGCGAACGGCTGGGTCAAGCGCAACGTGGGCATCCCCGTGTACGCGGTGCCCCATCTGCGCTCGGTTCTCGGCCCCCTGGCCGCGAGCTTCTACGGCAACCCGAGCATGGGCCTGCTGTCCATCGGCGTGACCGGAACGAACGGCAAGACGTCGTGCAGCCAGTGGATCGCGCAGTTGCTGACACGGGCCGGCCGGCGCTGTGCCGTGATCGGGACGATCGGCATCGGATTTCCCGACGAGCCATTCACGGACAGCGCGCTCACGACACCGGATCCGGTGTCGCTGCAACGCGAGGTTCGCTGCCTGCTCGATCAGGGAGCCCAGGCGCTGGCAATGGAGGTCTCGTCGATCGGCCTGGAGCAGGGTCGCGTCACCGGCATGAAGTTCGATGTCGCGCTTTACACGAACCTGACCCGCGATCACCTCGACTACCACGGGACCATGGAGCGCTACGAGGCGGCCAAGTCCCTGCTGTTCGACTGGTCCACGCTGTCGCATGCCGTGATCAACCTCGACGACGAGGCGGCCTGTCGCCTGCTTCCGCGTCTGCAGGACCGCGGCGTGCGCACTCTTGGCTACACGAGCGCGGATGCGCCCGGGACCGGGGGCCTGGCGCACCGGCTGACGGCGGAGCGGATCCGTGCGACGAGCGACGGCCTTGCCTTCGTGGCTGGGCTCGACGGCGACACCATGCAGGTCGAGGTGCCGGTCGTGGGCCACTACAACGTCTCGAACCTGCTCGGCGTGGTCGGAGTGGCGCTTGCCTGCGGGGTGAACTTCGCCGCGGCGGTGGCCGCACTCCCCAGTCTTGCCCCGCCGCTCGGCCGGATGCAGCGCGTGGTGCGGCCCGATGCGCCGCTTGCGGTCGTCGACTATGCACACACCCCGGATGCGCTCGAGCAGGCGCTGAGTGCGCTGCGGCCGGTCGCGCAGTCCCGCGGCGGCCGGCTCTGGGTCGTATTCGGTGCCGGTGGAGACCGCGACTCCGGCAAGCGAGAGCCGATGGGCGCCGCGGCCGCGCGGGGTGCCGACGTGGTCATCGTCACCAGCGACAACCCGCGCACCGAGGACCCGGCCGCGATCGTGGCCCAGGTCGCGCTCGGAGCGCGGGCCGCGCGCGAACTGCAGTGCGTGCTCGACCGCAGCGCGGCCATCGCGCACGCTGTTGGCAAGGCCGCCGCAGAGGACGTGGTGCTGGTGGCAGGCAAGGGGCACGAGGACTACCAGATCGTCGGCACGCGCAAGCAGCCCTATTCCGACCTGGTCCAGGTGCGTGCAGCGCTGTCCGAGCGGGGTCGTCGGTGAGCGCCCTGATGACGGTAAGTGAACTGGCGCGCGCGGTCGGGGCGCACGCCCCGCATGGCGACGGACGCATCGGTTTCTCCAGCGTGTCGACCGACACGCGCACCCTGTCTCCGGGCGCGTTGTTCGTCGCGCTGCGCGGTGACCGCTACGACGGACATGACTACGTTGCCGCGGCGCGCGAAGGCGGAGCGGCAGCGGCCCTCGTCGAGCGCATCGTCCAGGCCGAACTCCCGCAGGTCGTGGTGGTCGACAGCCGGCGCGCGCTCGGGGTGGCGGCGGCGCAATGGCGCGCCCGCTTCGCGCTGACCGTGATCGCGGTGGCTGGCAGCAACGGCAAGACGACGGTGACGCAGATGATCGCGTCGATCCTGGCGGCGGCCTTCGGCGACAAGGGGCGCCTGGCCACGCGCGGCAACCTCAACAACGACATCGGCGTGCCGCTGATGCTGTGGCAACTGGGCAAGCAGCACAAGGCGGCGGTGTTCGAACTCGGCATGAACCACCCCGGCGAGATCGCCTACCTCGCCGAACTCGTCCGCCCCACGGTCGCTCTGGTGAACAACGCGCAGCGCGAACACCAGGAGTTCATGCAGTCGGTCGAGGCAACGGCGCACGAGAACGGGGAGGTGATCGCCGCGCTGCCGCTGTCGGCGGACGGCGTTGCCGTCTTTCCGGCGGACGATGCCTGCACGCCCATCTGGCGGCAGATCGCCGGCACCCGCCGCGTGGTCGACTTCGCGCTCGAGGCCGATGCCGTGGTCACCGCGACCTGCGCGATGCGGCCTGATGGCGCCCGGGTTTCGATGGCCACTCCGCTCGGGCTCATCGACGTCGATCTGGCGGTGACCGGCGTGCACAACGTTCGCAACGCGCTGGCGGCGGCGGCCTGCGCCGTCGGTGCCGGCATCGACCTTGCGTCGATCGCGGCCGGACTGCAGGCCTTCCGGCCGATCGCGGGCCGCGGGGTCCGGCTGCGCACGAGCGAAGGCGCCCTGCTGATCGACGACACCTACAACGCGAACCCCGACTCCGTGCGGGCCGCCATCGACCTGCTTGCCGGATATGACGGCGAGCGCCTGCTGGTGCTCGGCGACATGGGTGAAGTGGGAGAGCGCGGTCCCGAGTTCCACCGCGAAGTGGGCTCGTATGCACGCGAGCGCGGCGTGTCGGCGTTGTTTGCGATCGGCCAGATGGTGCGCGACGCGGTGGCGGCCTTCGGTCCCGGGGCGATCCATTCCGCCGATGTCGACGGGCTCGTGCAGGCGTTGCGTCCCCGACTCGGCCCCGCGTCGACCGTGCTGGTCAAGGGATCTCGCTTCATGCGCATGGAACGGGTGATCCAGGCGCTCGCGGCGGCGCCGCCGGAAGGGGTGCACTAGTGTTGCTCGAGCTGTTCGAATGGCTGGCGCAGGACATCCGCGCATTCAACGTCTTCTCCTACCTGACGCTGCGTGCGGTGCTGGCGGCCGCGACTGCGCTGCTGATCGGGCTCGCCGCCGGGCCCTGGGTCATACGCCGCCTGACCGCCCTCAAGATCGGCCAGGCGGTTCGCACCGACGGCCCGCAGTCGCACCTCGTGAAGAGCGGCACGCCGACGATGGGCGGCGCCCTGATCCTGATCTCGATCGGCGTCACCACGCTGCTGTGGGCAGATCTGTCGAACCGCTTCGTCTGGGTCACGCTGATCGTCACCGTCGGCTTCGGCTGGATCGGCTGGGTCGACGATTACCGCAAGGTCGTGCATCGCAACCCGAAAGGGATGAGCGCGAAGGAGAAGTATTTCTGGCAGTCGCTGATCGGCCTGTGCGCGGCGTTCTACCTCGCCTTCGCCATCGCCGCGCCGGCGAACGACAAGATCTGGGTGTTGATGGGTCAGTGGTTCACCGGCGGTTTCTACATCGACCTGCCGCCCCGCTCGGACCTGATCGTCCCGTTCTTCAAGAACGTGGCCTATCCGCTCGGCGTGTTCGGCTTCGTCGTGCTGTCCTACCTGGTGATCGTCGGTACCAGCAACGCCGTGAACCTGACCGACGGCCTCGACGGGCTGGCGATCATGCCGACGGTGATGATCGGCGCGGCGCTCGGCGTGTTCGCCTACGTGATCGGCCGGGCCGACTTTGCGCGGTATCTCCTGTTTCCCTACATCCCCGGCGCCGGCGAGCTCGTGATCATCTGCGGCGCGATCGCGGGCGCAGGACTCGGCTTCCTGTGGTTCAACGCGTATCCCGCGGAAGTGTTCATGGGTGACGTCGGCGCGCTCGCGCTCGGCGGCGCGCTCGGCACGATCGCGGTGATCACGCGGCAGGAGATCGTCCTGTTCATCATGGGCGGTGTCTTCGTGGTCGAGACCGTGTCGGTGATGCTGCAGGTCGCCTACTTCAAGTGGACCAAGGGCAAGCGCATCTTCCGCATGGCGCCGCTGCACCATCACTTCGAGCTGTCCGGCTGGAAGGAGACGCAGGTCGTGGTGCGCTTCTGGATCATCAGCATGATGCTGGTGCTCGTCGGTCTTTCCACCCTGAAGCTGCGCTGATGGGTCGAGCGCTCGTTCTCGGTCTCGGCGACAGCGGACTCGCGATGGCGCGCTGGCTGGCTGCGCGCGGCCATGACCTGCGCGTCGCCGACACGCGCGCGGACCCGCCGCAGCGGGCGGCGCTGCTGCGCGAATGCGCGTCGGCCGAGCTGGTCCGGGGCGACCTCACCGACACGCTGCTCGACGATGTCGAACTGCTGGCGATCAGCCCCGGGCTGGCGCCGACCGACCCCTCGGTCGCGGCGCTGCTGAAGCGCGCCAGGGCGGAGAAGATCGAAGTGGTGGGCGAGATCGAGCTCTTCGCGCGCGAGCTCGCGCGGCTGAAGCTCGAGCGCGGCTACTCGCCCAAGGTGGTCGGGATCACCGGAACCAACGGCAAGACGACCACGACGCGGCTGACGGGCCTGCTGCTCGAGTCCTGCAACATCAGGACGACGGTGGCGGGCAACATCGCGCCCGCCGTGCTCGACGCGCTGCGCGACGCGCTGGCGGCGGACGCGCTGCCGGCGGCGTGGGTGCTGGAGCTGTCGAGCTTCCAGCTCGTCACCACCCAGTCCCTCGAGTGCGATGCCGCCGTCGTCCTGAATGTCACCCAGGACCACCTGGACTGGCACGGGTCGATGGAGGCCTACGCCGCGGCGAAAGCGCGCATCTTTGCGGCCAGGACCGTCCAGGTGCTGAACCGCGACGATGCGCTGGTGATGGAGATGGCACGGAAGAACGCGGCGATCGTCTCGTTCGGTTCGGATCCGCCGGCCGTGGCGAATGCCTACGGTCTCGTGCTCGACAACGGGCTGACCTGGCTCGCCTGGGCCGAAAACCTGAGCCCGCCGGCCCGGCGGCGCAAGACGGGAGCGGAACTGCCTGCCGTTCCGGTCGAGCTTCACGTGCATCGCCTGATGCCGACCGACGCGCTGCGGATCCGGGGTCGTCACAACGCGCTCAACGCGCTGGCGGCGCTGGGGCTGGCGCGCGCGGTCGGCTGCCCGCTCGGCCCGCTGCTGCACGCGCTTCGTTCCTATCGCGGGGAGCCCCATCGGGTGGAGCCGATCGCGACGATCGGCGGCATCGAGTACTTCGACGACAGCAAGGGCACCAACGTCGGCGCGACCGTGGCCGCCCTCGACGGGCTGGGCGCCGAGGGTCGCAAGCTGGTCGTCATCCTGGGAGGCGACGGCAAGGGGCAGGACTTCGCTCCGCTGGCCGTGCCCGTCGCGCGCCACGCCCGCGCCGTGGTGCTGGTCGGCCGGGACGCGGACGCGATCCGGGGCGTGCTCGCCCAAGGCGCATCGCTCGTGCCGCTGCACCAGGCCGGGTCGCTGCCGGAGGCGGTCCGCAGCGCCGCCGGCGCGGCGCGGGAGGGCGACGCAGTGCTGCTCTCCCCGGCCTGCGCCAGCCTCGACATGTTCCGCAACTATGTGCACCGCTCGGAGGTCTTCGCCGAGGCCGTGCGTGAACTCGCCGCCGAGGTCGGCCAGCCGTGCTGAAGCGGTTCACCGACTGGACGCGGCGGCACGGCCGCCGTCGCGAGGCCGACGCGATCGGTCCGATGATGGCCTTTGCCGGCCTCGGCGCTTCCGGCGCGCTTGCGAAGACGCACTCGGCGTTGCCAGGCGTCGATCGCGCACTGGTCGGCGTGGTGCTTGCGCTGATCCTGCTCGGCACGGTGATGGTCTACTCCGCGTCGATCGCGCTGGCGGATTCGCCCCGCTACAACGTGGCGCCCACGTACTTCCTGGCGCGCCACCTTTCTTCGCTTGCAATCGCCTTCTGTGCGGCCGTCGTCGCGTTCCAGGTGCCCATGGGCACCTGGCAGCGGCTTGCGCCCTGGATCTTCGCGAGCGCCATGGTGCTGCTCGTGCTCGTGCTGATCCCCGGCCTCGGCAAGGGTGTCAACGGCGCGCGCCGCTGGGTGCCGCTGGGCATCCTGAACCTGCAACCTTCCGAGCTGATGAAGGTGGCGTGCGTGCTGTATGCGGCCAACTTCACGGTCCGCAAGCAGGACTACATGCACCACTTCGCCAGGGGCTTCCTTCCGATGGCGGTCGTGATGGCGCTGATCGGCGCGCTCCTGCTGCTGCAGCCGGACCTGGGAGCGTTCGGCGTCATCGTCGCCATCGCGATGGGGATCCTGTTCCTGGGAGGCGTCAACGGGCGACTGTTCGCCGGCATCACGGCGGTCCTGGCCGCCGCCTTCATGCTCGTGATCTGGCTGTCGCCCTGGCGGCGCGAGCGCATCTTCGCGTACCTCGATCCGTGGTCGGAAGGCAATGCGCTGGGCAAGGCCTACCAGCTGTCCCATTCGCTGATCGCGTTCGGGCGGGGCGAGTGGTTCGGCGTTGGCCTGGGCGGCAGCGTCGAGAAGCTGCATTACCTGCCGGAGGCCCATACCGACTTCATCCTGGCCGTGCTCGGAGAAGAACTCGGTCTCGTCGGGGTGCTGACCGTCGTCGTGCTGTTCTACTGGCTGGTGAAGCGCGCGTTCGAGATCGGGCGGCAGGCGATCGCGCTCGAGCGCACGTTCGCCGGCCTCGTGGCGCAGGGCGTGGGGCTCTGGATCGGCGTGCAGACCTTCATCAACATCGGCGTTGCCACCGGGTTGCTGCCGACCAAGGGCCTGACGCTGCCGCTGATGAGCTACGGCGGCTCCGCGCTGCTGTCGACCCTGACCGCGCTCGCGATCCTGCTGCGCGTCGACAAGGAGAACCGGATCCTGATGCGCGGAGGCCGCACATGAAGCGGCTGATGGTCGTCGCGGCAGGTACGGGCGGGCATGTGATGCCCGGTCTCGCGGTCGCCGGCGAACTTCAGCGCCGCGGCTGGTCGGTGAGCTGGCTGGGCACGCAGGCCGGCATGGAGCGCGGTCTTGTGGAGCCGCGCGGCATTGCCTTCAATGCGATCGACTTCTCCGGGCTGCGCGGCAAGGGGATGAAGACGATGCTGCTCGGCGGGTTCACGCTGCTGCGCGCGCTCTGGCAGAGCCGCCGCATCATCCGCACCGACCGACCGGACGCGCTGTTCTCCACCGGCGGCTACGTTGCCGTCCCCGCGGGCATGGCGGCCGGAACGCTCGGCGTGCCCATCGTCCTTCTGAACGCCGATGCGGCGCCGTTGATGTCGACCACGCTGCTCAAGCCGCTGGCGTCGGGCGTGCTCTGTGGCTTCGACGGCGAGGCAGCACGCAAGGCCGGCGACAAAGGACTCGTGACCGGCAACCCGGTTCGCCCGGAGATCGCCGCCGTGGCGGAGCCGGCGCAGCGCTTCGCGGGACGCTCGGGCCCGCTCCGGTTGCTGGTGATCGGCGGCAGTCTCGGCGCGCAGGTGCTGAACGAAACGGTTCCGCCGGCGCTGGCCAGGATTCCGGCCGAGCGCCGGCCGCACGTCGTCCACCAGTGTGGAGCGAAGCACATCGATGCAGTGCGCTCGGCGTACGCCGCCGTCGGGGTGCAGGCGGAGATCGTCACGTTCGTCGACGACATGGCGGCGCGCTACGCGGTCGCGGACCTGGTGCTGGCGCGCGCCGGCGCGATCACCGTCACGGAACTCGCCGTGGCGGGCGTGCCCAGCATCCTGGTGCCGCTGGTGATCTCGACGACCCGGCACCAGCGCACCAACGCGGAGTTCATGGCCGCGCGCAACGCGGCGATCCACCTGCCGCAGGCCGACCTGACGGCCGACAGCCTCGCCCGCCTGCTGACGGGCCTCGACCGCGCGCGGCTGCTGTCGATGGCCGAGGCGGCGCGCGCGATCGGCAAGCCGAGGGCCACCGAGACCGTCGCCTCGGTGATCGAGAAGGTGGCCGCATGAAGCACGCCGTGAAGCACATCCATTTCGTCGGCATCGGCGGCAGCGGCATGAGCGGGATCGCCGAGGTGCTGCTCACCCTCGGCTACCGGGTCAGCGGCTCGGATATCACCGCCAGCGCGACGACCAGGCGTCTTGCTGGTCTCGGCGCGACGATCTGCCAGGGCCATGCCGCCGATCACATCGCAGGGGCCGACGCAGTCGTGGTTTCCACCGCGGTGTCTCAGAGCAATCCCGAGGTCCTTGCCGCCCGCGCGCGCCGCGTGCCTGTCGTGCCGCGCGCCGTGATGCTCGCCGAGCTGATGCGGCTGAAACAGGGCATCGCGATCGCCGGCACGCACGGCAAGACGACGACGACCAGCCTGGTGGCGAGCGTGCTCGCGGCCGGCGGCCTCGACCCGACGTTCGTGATCGGCGGCCGCCTGAATTCGGCGGGCGCCAATGCGCGACTCGGGACCGGCGACTACATCGTCGTGGAAGCGGACGAGTCGGACGCGTCGTTCCTGAACCTGATGCCGGTCGCCGCTGTCGTCACCAACATCGACAACGACCACATGGAGACGTACGGCCATGACTTCGCGCGGCTGAAGCAGGCCTTCGTCGACTTCCTGTCGCGGCTGCCCTTCTATGGCAGCGCGGTGCTGTGCATCGACGACCGCCACGTTCGCGAAATCCTGCCCTTCGTGTCCAAGCCTGTCGTCACCTATGGATTCGCCGCGGAGGCGCAGGTGCGCGCGGTCGAAGCCCGCGCGCAGGGCACGCAGATGCGTTTCCGCGTGCTGCGCGAGTCCGCGGGTCCGCTCGACGTGACGCTGAACCTGCCCGGGGTGCACAACGTCGCCAACGCCCTTGCGGCGATTGCGGTGGGCACGGAGCTGGGCGTGCCGGACGCCGCCATCGTCCGCGCCCTCGCCGAGTTCACCGGCGTCGGACGCCGTTTCGCCCGGCATGGCGAACTGCCCGTGGCGGGTGGCGGCCACTACACCCTGATCGACGATTACGGTCATCACCCGGTCGAGATGGCCGCGACGCTCGACGCGGCGCGCGGCGCCTTTCCGGGGCGACGCATCGTCCTTGCGTTCCAGCCGCATCGTTACACGCGCACGCGGGACTGCTTCGAGGACTTCGTCAAGGTGCTGTCCACCTGCGATGCGCTGTTGCTCGCCGAGGTGTACGCGGCCGGCGAGGCGCCGATCGTGGCCGCCGACGGGCGCTCGCTCGCGCGCGCCATCCGGGTCGCGGGCAAGGTCGAGCCCGTCTTCGCCGAGACGATCGAGGCGATGCCGGATGCGCTGATGGACGTCGTGCGCGACGGCGACGTGGTCATCACGATGGGAGCAGGCTCGATCGGCCAGCTGCCGGCCCGGCTTGCCGGTGGAGGAGCGGAATGAGCGTCGACGTCAAGGCGCTCGGCAAGGTCGGCGTGCTGTACGGCGGCCGCTCGTCGGAGCGCGAAGTGTCGATCATGTCCGGCACGGGGGTGCTGAAGGCGCTGCAGTCGCGCGGAGTCGATGCGCACGCGTTCGATCCCGGCACGCAGTCGCTCGCGGAGCTCGAGGCCGCGAAGTTCGATCGCGTGTTCATCGCCTTGCATGGGCGCGGCGGCGAGGATGGGACGATCCAGGGCGTGCTGGAAACGCTGCGCGTGCCGTACACCGGCAGCGGAGTGCAGGCCTCGGCCATCGCGATCGACAAGCTCGCGGCCAAGCGCATCTGGCTGCAGGAAGGGATCCCGACGCCGCGCTACCGCGTGCTGGCCAGCGGCGACCGGGCAGAACTCAACGCCGCCGTCGACGAACTCGGCTTGCCGCTGATCACCAAGCCGCCGCACGAGGGTTCGACGATCGGCATCGCGAAAGTGGCGGGCTACTCGGAGATGGCCAGCGCCTACGCGCTGGCGGCGAAGTACGACTCCGTCGTGCTGGCCGAACAGTTCATCGCCGGCCGCGAGCTGACCTGCGCCGTGCTCGGCGAAGGACGGAACGCGGAGGCGCTGCCGCTGATCGAGATCCGGGCGCCGGGCGCGAACTACGACTATCACAACAAGTACTTCAGCGACGAGACCCAGTACCTCTGCCCGGCACCGGTGGACGCCGGGCTCGCGGCGCAGATCCGGGAACTCTGCGTGCGTGCCTACGGCGTGCTGGGTGCGCGCGGGTGGGGTCGCGTCGACGTGATGCTGTCGAACCGCGACGAGCCCTTCCTGCTCGAGCTCAACACGTCGCCCGGCATGACCGGGCACTCGCTCGTCCCGATGGCGGCACGTGCAGTGGGGATGAGCTACGAAGACCTCGTGCTGCGCATCCTGCAGGACGCGGCCCTCGACGACGGGGGCCGGGCATGAACAGCGTGCGCCTGATGAATACGCTTGCCCTGCTCGCCGCGACCTGTGCGGGGCTGGTGGTGGCGGGCGGCGCGCTGGTCTGGCTGGCACAGCGGCCCTACTTCTCGCTGCGGGCCATCGAGGTTCGTGGCGAGCTGCAGCACGTCACGTCGGCGTCGGTGCGCGCCGCCGTGGCGGGTCGCCTGAAGGGCAACTACCTGACGATGCGCCTCGATGACACCCGGCGCCTGCTCGAAGGCGTGCCATGGGTCGCGCGCGCCTCCGTCCGGCGCGTGTGGCCGAACCGGCTGCTGGTGACCCTCGTGGAGCATCGCGCTCTCGGCGTGTGGGACGACGGGCGACTTCTGTCGGACCAGGGAGAACTGTTCGTCGCCAATCCTGCCGAGGCGGAGGTGCATGGGCCGCTGCCGGCGTTCCAGGGGCCGGTGTCGGCGGCCCGCGACGCGGCGCGTCGGTACTACGAGTTCGCCGCGCAGCTGGCGCCGCTCGGCATGAGCATCGCCGCCGTCGACGTGTCAGCGCGGCGTTCGTGGTCATTGCAGGTCGAGGCCGCCGATGGCGCCCCGACCCGCCTTGAACTCGGGCGCGAGACCGACGCGATGGCGCTGAACTATCGAATGGCCCAGATCGTCGCGGCCTACCCGATGGTGGCCGCGCGCGTCGGCGGCACGCCGCAGAGCATCGACGCGCGTTATCCCAACGGCCTGGCTGCCTCGCCTCCTGCGAAATCCAGATAACAACGACATGAGAAACGAAACCAAAGACCTGATCGTCGGCCTCGACATCGGCACTTCGAAGGTGGTGGTGGCGGTGGCGGAGGCGCTGCCCGACGGCCGCTTCCAGGTGATCGGTCTTGGCCAGGCCGACTCGCAGGGGTTGCGCAAGGGCGTGGTGGTCAATATCGAGTCCACCGTGCAGTCGATCCGCCGCGCGCTCGAGGAAGCCGAGCTGATGGCTGCGTGCCAGATCAAGGACGTCTTCACCGGCATCGCCGGCAGCCACATCAAGAGCTTCAACTCGAGCGGCATGGTGGCGATCAAGGATCGCGAAGTCGCGGGAGCGGACGTGGCGCGGGTGATCGAGACGGCCAAGGCCGTGAACATCCCGACCGACCAGCAGGTGCTGCACGTGCTCACGCAGGAATTCATCGTCGACGGCCAGGAGGACATCCGCGAGCCGATCGGCATGAGCGGAGTGCGCCTCGAGGTGCGCGTGCACATCGTCACCGGCGCGGTAAGCGCCGCCCAGAACATCATCAAGTGCGTGCGCCGCTGCGGACTCGAGGTGCAGGACCTGATCCTCCAGCCGCTCGCTTCGTCGCTGTCGGTGCTGTCTTCCGACGAGAAGGAACTCGGCGTCGCGCTGGTCGACATCGGCGGCGGCACGACCGACATCGCCATCTTCACGGGCGGCGCGATCCGCCACACCGCCATCATCCCGATCGCCGGCGACCAGATCACGAACGACATCGCGATGGCGCTGCGCACGCCGATCCCGGACGCCGAGGAGATCAAGCTGCGCTGGGGCGTCGCCAAGGAAGTCCTTGCCGATCCGAACGAGAAGATCGAGATCCCGGGGCTGGGCGAGCGCGGTCCGAGGCTGTTGTCGCGGCAGTCGCTGGCGGCCGTGATCGAGCCGCGGGTGGAGGAGCTCTTCACGCTGACGCAGCAGGTGATCCGGGAGTCCGGCTACGAGGAACTGCTGTCGTCGGGGATCGTGCTCACCGGCGGCACCAGCCTGCTGCCCGGGATGACGGAACTCGCGGAAGACGTGTTCCTGAAGCCGGCCCGCATCGGCTGGCCGAGCTACGACGGCTCGCTGGCCGACGTGGTGCGCAACCCGCGGTTCGCGACCGCGATCGGCCTGCTGGTGGAAGCCCATTCGCAGCGACTGCGGGGCCGCAAGATTGCACAGCAGACCGGATCGTTCAAACACACGTTCAAGCGGATGAAGGAATGGATCGTCGGAAATTTTTAGTAGGTGCGGTTCGCGGACTGGTACCGCGCCGGGGGGAGCACTCAGTGGCAAGCGCGTAGGGCTGCGCTTTTGTCAGTGAGCGTTCCGAATCGATGCAGTAACGCAATCAGGAGGACAACATGAGCTTCGAGATACTGGAAACGGAAACCAACGGAACGATCATCAAGGTCGTGGGCGTGGGCGGCGCCGGCGGCAATGCGGTGGAGCACATGATCCGCCGCGGAGTGCAGGGAGTGGAATTCGTCTGCGCCAACACCGACCATCAGGCGCTTGCCCGTTCGTCGTCGCAGAACATCCTGCAACTCGGCAAGTCCGGGCTCGGCGCGGGCAGCCGGCCCGAGGCGGGCCGCGCTGCGGCGGAGGAGGCACGCGACCGGATCGCGGACGCGCTGCGCGGCGCGCACATGGTGTTCATCACCGCCGGCATGGGTGGCGGCACCGGCACGGGGGCGGCGCCGGTGTTCGCCGAAGTGGCGAAGGAACTCGGCATCCTCACGGTGGCCGTCGTGTCGAAACCCTTCGAGTTCGAGGGGCCGAAGCGCATGAAGCTGGCGGAGGCCGGGCTGTCGGACCTCGAGGACAACGTTCACTCGCTGATCGTCATCCTGAACAACAAGCTCGAGGAGGTAATGGGCGAGGACGCCGAGATGGCCGAATGCTTCCGCGCGGCCGACGACGTGCTGCACAACGCCTGCGCCGGCATTGCCGAGATCATCAACGTGCCGGGACTCGTCAACGTCGACTTCGAGGACGTGAAGACGGTGATGAGCGAGCACGGCAAGGCGATGATGGGTACGGCGACCGCGTCCGGGATCGATCGCGCGCGCATCGCGGCCGAACAGGCGGTCGCCAGCCCGTTGCTCGAGGGCGTGGACCTGTCGGGGGCGCGCGGCGTGCTGGTCAACATCACCGCGTCGAACTCGCTGAAGATGAAGGAGACGCGCGAGGTGATGAACACGATCCGCGCATTCGCGGCCGAGGATTCGACCGTGATCTTCGGAACGGTGCGCGACGAGGAGATGGGAGACGCGCTGCGCGTGACGGTAGTGGCGACGGGACTGGGCCGCGCGTCGTCGAAGAAGGTCTCGACCCCGTTCACGGTCGTGCGCACCGGCACCGACAACGTCCCGGTCGGCGTGGTGGCTGCGATGTCGGCTGCTGGCGCCGGTTCGGACTACAGCGACCTCGACAAGCCTGCGGTGTGGCGTCACAACCGCGAGTCGGCACAGGCGCGCGTCGCGGCGATGGAGGATTCGGGCTCCGACCGCTACGACATTCCCGCATTCCTGCGGAAGCAGGCGGACTGACGGGGCGTCGCCCGGCGCGCGGATACCGACGTCCGCGGAATTCGCGCGCGAGCCTGCGACTGTTTCAGCAGTCGCTCGCAGCCTCGACGAGGTCCTGGTAGGCGTGCCAGGTCGCGTGGCCGATCCACGGGACGGCCACGACGAGGCCGATGAACAGAGTGGCGAAGCCGAGTCCGACGATGAGGACGATGAGGATGGCCCACAGCAGCAGCGGCAGGGGATTGGTGAAGATTGCCCGCACGCTGGTCAACGCGGCGACGACCGTGTCGGTACCGCGGTCGAGCATCATCGGCACCGACACGACGCTGACGGCGAAGACGATGGTCGCGAACACTCCACCGACCGCGAAGTAGGTGACGAGGAAATCGACGTGCTCGGCGCTGATGACCTGACCGAAGAAGTTCTTCAGCGTGGGCATGCCGCTGGAGAAGAACAGCGCGAAGGTAACGAGCGAGGCCCGCGCCCACACGAGAAGGATGACGGTCAGGACCAGTGCGAAGAGGCTGAAAGCGCCGAGATTCGAGCGCCACGCGGTCAGCGTGTCCGGAACGGCGACCTCTTCGCCGTTCTGCCGGCGTCGGCTGATGTCGTACAGCCCGGTCGCGAGGAACGGGCCGAGCAGCAGGAAACCGGCGGTCAGCGCGGATGTGAGTTCGACCATGTGCTCGAACACCGCGTATATCAGCCACCCCATCAGCGCGAATGTGATGCCGTAGAACATGCTCACCGTGGGAGCGGCCCGCAGGTCCTGCCAGCCGAGTGCGAGCCACTTGAACGGCGCCCCGAGCGGGACGATTCTGATTGCCGGGAACGGGGAACGGGCGACGGGTGTGGTGTTTTCAGGAGGCTTCGGTTCGGACACGCTATTTCCCTTGCAGTGCACATGGATTCTGGCCGAGTACCCGGCGCTGCGCTCGCTGCAGCGCACAATCGAAAGGTAAAATGTGGCCATGCTTAAACAGCGCACGCTCAAGCAGGTGGTACGGACTGTCGGCATCGGGCTGCACAGCGGCACGAAGGTTGCGCTGCTGCTGCGTCCGGCTGCCGC
>Ga0316195_10000346_pt1 | contig 17804 bp, 20 predicted proteins | sample Phised1_MG_FD_204937 | JGI IMG/M metagenome (GOLD analysis project Ga0316195, IMG submission 204937) | Coastal sediment microbial communities from Maine, United States - Phippsburg sediment 1 | ecosystem: Environmental > Aquatic > Marine > Coastal > Sediment | place: USA: Maine | collected...
ATGTACTCTTAGAGACTATAACTCCCATCTGGGATCAGGTTTTTACAGTAGCTCCTCTGGTAGTAGTAGGGACTAAAGAAAGGCAAGGGTATGATCTTGCGCCAAAACATATGGCCATGCCTTTGGGTTTTGGTAATTATTTTGGGTTTGTCTGTACTCCAAGACATAATACTTTTGATAATATCCTGGCCACCGGGGAATTTACCGTTAGTTTTCCATTGCCAGATCAACTTATTACCACCTCTATGAGTGCCAGCCCCCGAACGGATTGTATTACCAAATCGGAGGGGATAATTAAGGCCTTACCCATAATAAAGTCGCCATCAATTGATGCCCCAATAATAGCTGACGCCTATTTGTATTTAGAGTGCAGATTACATAAAATTATTGATGGCTTTGACGATTATAGTATTATAACAGGAAGAATCAATGCTGCCTATGCCCATAGAAATTACATTAAATTTTCTGATATGGATGAAGAGGAGCAAATTTTGAAAAACCCTTTACTTGCCTATATCAGTCCTGGTAGATTTGCCAAGATTTCGGAAACAAATAATTTTCCTTTTCCAAAAAATTTTAGGCGATGAAAAATCCAGATAAAATGGCAGAATTTGTCCGGGAGTATCTAATGACCTACCGGGAACAAATGATTCTTTTTTTAAAGGATTTGGTGAGCATAGAAACCCCTACGGAAAAAGTTGATTCCCAACTCCAAATACTGAGTAAATTAAAAGACAGTTTTATGGCGATGGGTTATCAGGTCATTCATGTATACGGGCAACAAACAGGGGGTTATTTGTATGCAAGGCCCTTGAAGAGAAATAAGAAATTGCCTATTCAGCTTTTGATTGGTCATTGTGATACGGTTTGGCCCATAGGGACAATAGAAAAAATGCCACTCACCTATAAGAGCGGCAAGATAAAAGGACCCGGAATTTATGATATGAAAGCAGGTCTGACTCAGATCGTATTTTCCTTAATGGCCATCAGGGAGATGAATATAAAACCGGAAGTTGAACCAATTGTATTTATAAATTCCGACGAAGAAACAGGTAGCAGGGAGTCCACAAATGCCCTTAAAAGACTGGCAAAAATTGCAAACCGAGCTTATGTTTTGGAACCCCCATTGGGATTGAATGGGAAATTAAAAACAGCAAGAAAGGGCCTGGGGCGTTTTACCATCAATGTTAGCGGGAAGGCAGCACATGCAGGTTTAGATCCCGGAAAAGGAGTGAATGCTATTGTGGAATTATCCCGCCAGGTTCAGAGGCTTTATGCCATGAATGATTTTGAAAAAGGGATCACCGTAAATATAGGCATGATTGAAGGGGGTATCTCGCCTAATGTGATAGCACCTTCAAGTAAGGCTGTAATTGATGTTAGGGTACTTAAAAAAGCAGATGGGGATTTTATAACAAAAAAAATTAAATCTTTAAAGCCTGTACATAAAGATGTCGTCATGGAAATTGAGGGAGGTATAGGAAGACCGCCTATGGAAAAGACTCCTCGTAATCAGCTTTTATGGGAAATGGCAAAAAGGCAGGGCCAATTATTAGGACTGGATCTGGAAGAAGCAACTGCTGGGGGAGGTTCGGATGCCAATACCACCAGTTTGTATACGGCCACTCTGGATGGTTTAGGAATACCCGGAGATGGCGCACATGCTGCACATGAGCATATATTAGAAAATAAACTGATTGAAAGGACAGCACTTTTAACACTTTTGTTATTATTGGAACCGATAAAAATAGAAACATGAACCATCAATTCATCTATACTTCACTCACGAGAATTTCAGATTTGGCTGAAATTGAATTTGATGTTGAGAAACTGGATAGGGAACATTGGGAAACAGGAGATTATGTTGTTTCGAAGATTCTGGATCCGGGCGGTAACACATTAAAACTGGAGCTTACCAACGGCAGAATGCGGGGGGTTATTGGGGGGGAGTCGATTGTCGGAGCCCTGGGAGAACGTTTTGCGACTCTTGAAGCCACCGGGACCTGGCGAGAAGTTAAAGCCGACCTTAAAATGCATGTTTTAACCGGAGGTGGCCTTATGGGAAAATTAACCTCAAAATCTGTTTTCATGCCCAATATGATGGAAGTTGATTACACAGGGCATGTATTTAGAAACGGTAAAAAACTAACTATGAACGATTTTGTGGAAAAGGTTGAACCAATTCCATTTAACACCCCGGTAATCCTCTTTGTAGGAACTTCCATGTCTGCCGGTAAAACCACATCGGCAAGAATTGTGACCAATCTTTTTAAAGTTGCAGGCTACAAAGTTGTAGGTGCCAAACTTACGGGCGCCGGACGCCTAAAGGATACTCTTGCATTAAAGGATGTGGGGGCAGATGCTGTTATGGATTTCGTGGATGTAGGACTGCCCTCTTCAATTTGTCCTGCAGACATTTACAAAGCTAAGTTAGAACAATTATTGAGCAGAATTGCATATCAAAATGCGGATATAGCCATAATTGAGATTGGCGCATCTCCTTTGGAACCTTATAATGGTGATCTGGCTATCAATGCTTTGCGGGAGCATATAAGATGCATTGTACTTAGTGCTTCCGATCCTTATGCCGTATATGGCCTTATGACAGCATTCGAAATTGTTCCGGACATTGTTTCGGGAATTGCATCCAATACACTGGCTGGGGTCAAAATGGTTAAACAACTCTGTAATGTTCCGGCGTTAAATTTAATTGATTCTACAACCTCCAAGGAATTAAAGACCATACTGTCAGCAAAGACTGGTTTTTCATTCTCAGAAAATTAAACTGCTTATAAAGAATAGGTCCCTGGCTGATAAATATCATTCTTTATGAATCTCATAGGTTTTAACTTGGAAACGAAATTTAAAACTATGCTGTACTATGGGAACTTTAGAAAAAAACATTTGCCAGAGTTGTGGAATGCCCATGATAAATATGACAGATTTTGGAACCGATAGCGATGGAAACATAAATACAGATTATTGCCACTATTGCTATCAGGAAGGAGAGTTTACAGATAAAGGGATTAGCCTTGAAGAAAAAATGGCCCGGAATATCAAAATTGCAGTAAAACTGGGAATGACAAAAGCTACCGCATCCAAATTAGCCAGGAACACACTTCCTAAACTAAGGCGCTGGCGAAAATCAAAGAAAGTTAAACAAGTGGTTAAATAAAGGCAAAAAAAAATAGATGGGAACAATTTCACTTCCAAAACAAGGCAGAACACACTTTACATTCCTTCAGGTTCTGGAGGGCATAGAGGGCATTTTTGTTATTATTGCCGCCTATTTAACTTTGATGTTTAAATCTTTAAGGGATAGATGGGGAATGAACTACAAAGAGGTGAGCAAATCATTTCCGGGGGATTTTCTAGTGCCGCAACCAAGATCTCAATTTACACATGCAATTGAAATAAATGCGCCGGCAAAATTTGTATGGCCATGGATTGCCCAAATAGGGCAGAGCAGGGGTGGATTTTACAGTTATGAAGCATTGGAAAACCTCGCTGGCCTGGGGATTTATAATGCAGATCAAATTCTGCCGGAATATCAGCACCCCAAAGTTGGAGATTTAATACATTTTGGCCCTAATGATGCTTATCCACTTGTTATCTGTGAAGATGGAAAGGCTATGGCCATTGAAAATTGGTATGATTTTAACAAAAACTCGGTGTACAATCAGGCATTGGAGTCACCTATGAATTATTTACATCTTAGTTGGTTGTGGATGGTGGAACCAATTGATGAGAATAGATCGAGATTTGTCTCAAGAAATAGGGTGGATTACAGTCCTTCTTTTAAAAACAGACTACTATTGGGTTTATTGGCAGAACCAGTTGTATTTGCCATGGACCGAAAAATGTGCTATGGAATAAAAAGAAGAGCGGAAAATTTATACAGGATTACACAGGAATAATCAATTTCTACCCTCGGATATTTCAAACTCGGAGAATGATAAGCTTATGAAAAAAGTATCTCTACCCGCAGCTCCAAAACCCTTCGTAGTTCTTCTCCCTCTTTTGGGAATGGTATTATTCGTTGTATTGTATGTTTTGGCAGCCATTAACTATCCGGGTGGTTCCTGGCTCGTTAGGGAACAGGAAGGATTTAGCTTTTGGAATAATTATTTATGTGATTTATTGGACCTTAATGCTATAAACGGGGAGTTAAATACGGCACGTTTTTTAGCCAGAGCTTCGCTGGGGGTACTTTGTGCAAGCCTGATTCTATTATGGTATTACTTGCCGGCATTATTCTTGAAAAAAAACACTAATCTCATTGTTATGTGGCTCGCTGGGCTTCTTGCATTGGTAACCACCATGTTCCTTGCGGCAGGCACCCATGATATCATTGTACGAATTGCAGGGCTTTTTGCGGTAGTTGCCTTTATAAGTTGTTTTATTGAACTGTACAAAGCTAATTATTTGTCACTCTTATTTTGGGGAATTGTATGTCTGCTGATTTTTTTGGTTAACTATTATATTTATGAAACAGGGATATTTATAAGAAGCCTTCCTGTTGTCCAAAAGGTCACTTTTATTTGCTTTATTATATGGTTTTCTTTTTTAGATATTTCATTTTACAAATATTTGAAGCACAATCAGAATAATATTCAGGTTAGCCATTAAAATTAGGCAATATAAGCTGTTTTTAGCACTATTAAGAATAACTGTTTAAGCTATTTTTTTAAAGTTTGTATGTTTTGTTTCCGGGTATATATTTTGTAACTTCAAAAAGGGTATCGTTTAAATGAAAGAAGGTCTAATCTTCCCTTGTTATTCGGAAGAAGTATCTTAGAATGGATTACAAAATAAAACGAAAAGCAAATCCTGGGATTTATTTGGCGAAACTGAAAATTAACTTAAAACTTTCGATATGAGCTTACTATTTATATTCACCATTGTGTTTCTACTCTTTTTGCTGGTAGGAATAAGAATTGTCTTTGAATACAAAAGGGCATTAAAATTTCGATTCGGGAAATATATTAAAACATTACAACCTGGATTCAGGTGGATAATACCTATTGTTGATACCATCCAAATAGTGGATATCAGGGTCATTACCATAAATATAGTTTCGCAGGAAGTGATGACCGAAGATAACGTCCCCTGCAGTATAGATGGGGTGGTTTTTTTTAAGATCTATGATCCTGAAAAGGCTGTTCTGGAAGTCGAGGAATTTTCTTTTGCCATCACACAACTATCTCAGGCAGCACTGAGGGATGTTTGTGGAAAAGTAGAACTGGATACTATTTTATCAAAGCGCGAGGAAATGGGCAAAAATATTAAGAGTATTGTAGAAAAGGAAACACACGCATGGGGGATAGATATTATAGATGTAAAGATCAAGGATATACAATTACCTGAAAACATGCGGCGTATGATGGCTGGTCAGGCAGAAGCCGAAAGATCCAGAAGGTCCAGGATAATTCTTGCCGAGGCCGAAGAGCAGGCTGCCGGCAAATTACTGGAAGCCGGGTTGCAAATAGATAAATCGCCTTCTGCAATAAAGCTGAGGTTATACCAGACATTATCCAATATTGCAGCCGAAAAAAACTCTACCATACTCTTTCCATTTCCTGAGGAGGTTTTACCCAGAATACCCAAAAAAGAGGACTCGTAGGTAATTGATTCTAATGATGGAATAAGGTCCTGAATTAAGAATTCGGATTAACAGACTTTGGAGTAAAATGGATGCTGCATAGGCCATTTATTTTTCATAGCCATTACGGTCATAGTTACCCACATTATATAATCTGCATTTCCAGGGCCATCATGGTGGAATGAACCAGCTGCTGGTCCCTGTCTTTCACCATTTCTACTATTGCTTTAAAGCTTTCTGAAGGATTTTCCCATTAAGGCTCATGCATAAAGAAGAAAGTCCACCCTACATCCGTATTTCCGGCCAATATCTTTTTAATCCAGTCCATCTGTTTTTCTGGGAATTCAACGGGTTGTCCAGGCGCAGCAATTACCACTTCACTGGTCCATAAACTCTTTCAAATGGTCTGATGTTTGGTCCAGATAGTTCTGGTATTTTTGTACTCCCCGATTCATCATTTCTACCGTGGCTTTGCTCGTTATGGTAGCTCCGGAGATACCATCAATCATATGAACGCCCTCAATTAAGACCTTTCCCTTCTGATTTAAACCAAAGCTATTTGAATCCGGGTCTAATGCTATTCCGACAAATTGATTTTCAAAAGTTCCCAGCGTGATTCCGGCGCCATAACCCTCAGATTCAGCCATATGATCAAATGAAATGTCCAGTGTTTCCTTACTTTTTTTGTCCAACAGGATTTTGGCCCAGATGTTACCAATATTTCCCCTGTTTTGAACGACAAATATGACCTGGTCTGATCCAATTATTTCAAATATGGGCAGCGCAGAAGTTGCTTTTCCTTTTATGAGGTTTCTGTAAGCCTTTGTGTTTTCTTCCGAATCTGATAGCCTGATTTCACCATTTTTGTCAATTAACTTAAATTGAATTAAGTGGGAAACAGTTGTTGTATCTGTATAAGTAATTTTAGCAAATTTTAGTAGCTCTTTTATTTCCGGGGTAATTTGGCTGGTAACTTTAACCTCATTGAGGGGCTTATTTATAACAGGCTTCTCCTTGCAGCTCCAAATTAGGGTATACAATAGTGCTATTACTAAACTGATCCCTTTATTTGATAAACTGGAACTCATAAACATATTTTTAACCCGCCATCAATCCACCGTCTATAACATAAGTGCTTCCGTTAACGTAGCTGCTTTCATCTGAGGCTAGATATAATACCATATTGGCAATTTCCGAAGCTTCTGCATACCTTCCGAAGGGAACAATTGCTTCAAATCCTTTTTGAACCTCAGCCGAATTTTCAGGAGAAATATCCGTTTCTATTCTTCGCATCATATGGGTATTAACCGGTCCCGGATGTATGGTATTTACACGTATTTTTCTATCTGCAAATTCTAAGGCAGCCACCCTCATTATTCCAATAATACCGTGTTTACTGGTTACATAAGCTCCTAAACCCTTAAACCCTTTTAGTCCGGCTACCGAGGAAGTAATGATGACAGAACCACCTTCGGCCATCCTGGGGATTACGTATTTGCAGCCATACCAGACCCCTTTAAGATTGACCGCTATAACCTTGTCAAATATGTCATTTGGATAATCTTCAATGGAACTGGATTTTCCTTCTATACCTGCATTGTTGAAAAAGATGTTTATTTTGCCAAATCTGGAAATGGTTTCATCAGTATAGTGCTTTACATCAACCGGATTGGAAACATCTGCCACGAAATAAGCTAATTTGGATGAATTCAATTCTTTTGAAGTAGTTTCAAGCCTTTCTTTATTGAGATCAACGAGCATTACACTTGCCCCTTCGTTAAGGAACAATGCAGCTGTTTTCTTGCCTATTCCCGCTGCTCCTCCGGTAATAATGGCTACTTTGTCTTTTAATCGTGACATGTTTGTGTTTTTATAATTCCAGTTTTCGGATTTCCCATTTATTTGTGGGCGATTTTACGGCCAAAGTGTTAACCGATAGAAATTTTGCACGGAGTTGAGGTAATTCGTATCGCCTTTTGGACATGGAAATCCCATCCCTGTTATTGATAAGTAACATAATATCACCGGCAGTATCTAAAAGCACTTCACTAAATTTATAATCATAGATGTTCAGTTGGAAATTGTTTTTTCCTCTGAAGCTTTTAGTTACCAGGATGCCAACGGCGTATCCTTCATTGAATTCAGTTAAATTCAAATATTCAGGTTCGATGATTACCTTGCCTTCTGCATCAATAAAACCGTATGTTGGAATCTCCTCTTCTTCCAATATTTTTTTAATCATACATCTGCCATCCTTAAATTGAGGATAACGTATGCTGCTAATATCATTTACAGATGTATTGGCAGTACTGTTCCAAACAAGATCATCTCTAAAATCTATTACTAATTGGCCTTCTTTATTAATAAAGCCCCATTCGTTTCCTTTTCTTACTGAAGCTAATCCTTCACTAAAAGGTGCTATTTCATCAAGTCCTGTAAGATCCTGTGAAAGGAGTAAAATGGGCAGTAAGATAAAAGCGAAAAGCGGGATCAATGTTTTCATGAGATTAGAAATTAAAAGTGTTTATATAAGTGCTAAATTACGCTGAGGCTTAAAATTTTAAAATGACCATCGTCATCCCAAAACGAGCCTGTAGCCTTTTGGCAGCCTGTTCATTACACAGTTAAAGGAATACCTGTCTCTTTTTAAAATTTAAAACATGATATTTGAATATATCATACTCTTAAGGTCTTTTGGCAAGCCATCCCTGATATCTTCCATTTCACCCAGGGAAATATATTTTCTAAGATAAATAAAGGTGGTATCTATATATTGCTCTGCCACTTCATCACTGTATTCAAAATCATTAATAGCTGAAGGACCATCGTGTTTTCGCACGAGGTCTATAAATTCTGCCATGTGTTTAACTTTCAACTTCTTTTTATTTTTAAGAGTCCATCCGTTTACGTAAACCGCTTTTAAGAACATGGGAAGTTGTGCAATGAATTGCAAAGATTCCTCTGTAGAAATTATATCGCGCAATGCGTGCAGAATAGAAGATAATACTCTGCCCGCTTTATCTGTATTTTTGCCAAGATTCATTTCCTTGGCATAATCTTTTAGAAATGTGTTACCCTCTGTAGCATACTGATTAAAATTTAGTGCCATGATAATAGTTTTAAAGTGAACCTTAAAGATGAGAAGTAGTACTGTCATTAGAAATGATTTTGGTCATTCGAACCATATTTATTGTTTTTTATTAACTGCCGCATATTCATTTTTTCAAATAAACTGTACTGATTAATATCATAGTTAACTTATTTGTTTGTTGATACTTTTGGATATAAATACCATTTCGATGAACATACTTCTTCCAACCGATTTTTCTAAAAATTCCTGGAACGCTATTTCTTATGCCATGGAGTTATTTAAGAATTTAAAATGTAATTTTTTTATACTTCACACTTATACACCTTCCTTTTACCGGATGGATTATATGCTTGGGGGTCCTCTGTTTAGTGCTATTCCTGATTCAAACGTTGATATTTCACTGGCCGGTTTAGAAAAAACCCTGAAGGACGTCAAAAAAGCCTACAAAAACCCTAAGCATTCTTATAGCATAATTTCAGCCTTTAATACACTTACAGATGAGATCAATGAAGTTACAATACAAAAGGAGATTGACTTGGTAGTGATGGGAACGCAAGGGGCAACAGGGGCCAAGGAAATTTTTCTTGGCACAAATACCGTTTATGTTCTCCGGAAAGCCCTTACACCCGTTTTGGTAATTCCGGAAAATTATGCGTTTAAAAAAATTGAGAAAATATTGCTTCCATCAGACTATTGGACAAAATATAAAGAGAACGAGTTAAGCACTGCTATACAAATGGTTAAAATGAATCAGGCAAAACTTATTGTTTTACATGTAAAGGAGGAGTATGATCTGACTGTGAGCCAACAGGAAAATAAGAAGTCTCTATATCGTCTTTTAGATGGTTTGCCCATAACATTTACGGAATTAAAAGGCGGTTTAATGCCCATAACGGTTTTAGATTATGTCCAAAATAATGATATTGATCTACTCATGATGATGAACAGGAAACACTCCTTTGTTGAACGACTCTTATGGAGACAAAATATCGATCAAATAGGTTTTCATGTTAAAATACCATTCCTGGTCATCAGAGATACGGCCCCGGTCACAAAATAATGCACGAAGATGAAAAATGTTTTGCTACTTACAGATTTTTCAAATAATGCCTGGAATGCCATTTTTGCAGCTCTGAAAATGCATGAGCATATGGCTTGTCATTTTTGTATTTTAAACACCTATGAGCCCAGTTTTGCCAATATACTTGGAGATAAGAGCAAGGAGAGATTAGGAATTATTTACGATTCTCTTAGAAAAAATTCTGCTAATGAGCTTGACAACATAGTACAGTATTTAAAAGTCAACCACACCAATAAAAACCACACTTTTGAAACGCGTTCAGTATCAAACGATTTAATCAATGCGGTTAAGGAAATATGTGTTGAAAAAGATTTCGACCTGATTGTTATGGGAACACAAGGAGCAACAGGGGCCAAAGAAATTTTTATGGGAAGTAATACGGTAAAGTTGATTAAAATGATAAACAGCTGTCCCATATTGGCAGTTCCAAGTAAACATGATGTTAAAGGTTTAAGTAAAATATTGTTCCCAACAGAGTTTATCAGGCCTTACCCAAAACTTGAATTAAAAGCGCTAACAGACCTTGCAACGGAATGGAAATCTGAAATTTTTATATGCCATATAGCCCAGGAATTTTCATTAAATAAGGAACAAATTTCCAACAAAAACATTTTAATAGAACGATTGGGGAAAGTCGCATATTCTTTTCACAATGTGGAAATCCAGGTGAGTGTTGCTGATTCAATTAGCAGGTTTGCAGAAGAGGTCATGGCAGATATCATCGTTCTAATTGATTATAAACATACATTTATAGAGAAACTGACCCGCGAAGCTGTTGTGAAAAAAGTGGGCTTTCATTCAAAAGTCCCATTGCTTGTGTTGCCACAATGAGCAGTGGAATTCAATGTCGGTTATAATTTGATTATCAAATAATTCATCATAATGATGCGAGTAGTTTTACCAACAGATTTTTCTAAAAATGCATGGCATGCTATAAAATATGCTACATTTCTTTTTGAACATTCACCTTGTACTTTCATTATAATTCATGCGCATCAGATAGGCTCATCCGGTTTAATAAGCGCAATAAACAAAGAGCGTGAAACCCGGCTTCATGAAATCACCTATAAAGAATCTGAACGGAAAATCTCTAAAATCGTCAATCATTTAAACACATTGAATAAGGTTCCCGGACACCAATTTGAAGGGCTTATAGTTGCCGATTCATTGTTAAATACCATAGGGCGTGAGGTCATTGATAAGGATGTGGATTATATTATAATGGGAACCCAGGGAGCCTCCGGTTTAAAGGAAATCTTTTTGGGAAGTAATACGGTAAATGTCATTAAGAATATAAACTTTTGTCCGGTTATTGCCATTCCGAATTCTTATGACTTTGCTTCTTTCAATGAAATTTTGTTTGCGACAAATTTTAAACATTTATATCAACGCGTTGAGTTGCAACCATTGCTCGATCTAGCCAAACTCCGCAAATCCCTGATTAAAGTTATTCACATTACAGAGGAACGGGAGTTAAATGAAGAACAAAAAAATTTAAAGAAATTACTGCTTAATTTGTTAGGAGGGGAGAACAGTGTTTTCGAAGAATCTGACTATCATCCTAACATTGCTTTAAAGCTCAACGAGCTAACAGAAAAGAAAAATGCAGGGTTGCTGGCAATGATTAATTCCCAACATGGATTTTTTAAAGGGTTGACACATGAGCCGGTTATTAAAAAAGTTGCCTTTAAAGCAAAAATCCCCTTTTTGGTCCTTCCGGAAGTGGTATAATGTCTGCATATTTACCAAGTGTAAAATAGATGACCGGCTGTTTCAATAGTTATAAACCTCAACGAAATCCACTTATATTTATAGGCAAAGAATATCGTTTTAGTAAAGGGAATACTATAAATTTGCACTTCGAAAACAAGGAAATCAATGAGCAAGGCCATTTATGTAGCTACTATCGAGCCTAACAGCGGCAAATCCTTAATATCATTAGGACTTATGCATTTATTATTGGGGAAAGCGGCGAAAGTCGGTTACTTCAGGCCAATAATTGATGACTACGGACCAGGCGAGAAGGATAATCATATTAACACGGTAATTTCTTATTTCGATATACAAATGGAGTATAACGAAGCATATGCCTGTACCAGAAGTGAGGTTATTCAAAAATACAATCAGAATAAGAGCGATGAAGTATTAGACAAGATCATAGAAAAGTATAAAGTGATTGAATCCCGATTTGATTTTGTATTGGTGGAAGGAACCGATTTCTCCGGTGAAGGATCAATTATTGAATGGGACATAAATGTATTTATTGCCAAAAATCTCGGCATCCCAACTATTATTCTGGCGAGTGGTGTGGGCAAAACATTGGAAGAACTGGTTGATAACCTTTACCTGGCTTATGATTCCTTTACCAATAAAGGCGTTGAAGTTTTAATGGTAATTGCCAATAAGGTACAGCCCGAAAATGTAAACCTGGTAACCAATGGCCTTTTAAAATCACTCCCTAAGGAGGTGTTAATAGGTACCATTCCATTAAATCCGATCCTTGGCAATCCTACAATGAAGGAGATTGTTAAAGAACTGGAAGGAGAAGTTCTTTTTGGAAGGGAATTTTTGAACAATCAGGTAAGTAATTTTAGTGTTGGGGCCATGCAATTGAGAAATTATCTCACTCACTTTAAGGAAAATGGTTTGGTGATTACGCCCGGTGACAGATCTGATATTATACTGGGGGCCTTACAGGCAAACCTCTCTTCAAACTATCCGACCGCTTCGGGGATTGTGCTTACAGGCGGACTTATACCTGAAGATCCGGTCATTAAATTGATTGAAGGTCTTTCGGAAGTAGTACCAATAGTCTCTGTTACGGGAGGGACCTTTGCGATTGCCAATAAAATTGGATCCATTCGACCTAAGATATACGCAGAGAATAAACAAAAAATAGAGGTGTCAATCCATGACTTCACAAGATTGGTTCCAATAAATGCCCTGGCAGAACGTCTTATAACTTTTGAAGCAAGCGGTATAACGCCCCGAATGTTTCAATACAATCTTCTTAAAAGGGCGCAAAGTATCAAAAAGCATATTGTCTTGCCGGAAGGTACAGACGAGCGTGTACTTAAGGCGGCGAAGGAACTAATTAATGCAGATGCGGTTAAACTGACTCTTTTGGGGAATCCTCTGCAGATAAAGGAAAAGGCGAGACAACTGGATTTGCTAATTGATTTTGAAAAAATAAGTATTATAGATCCTGTAAATTCCGAATATTTTGAAGATTATGCCAATACCTTATATGAACTTCGAAAACATAAAAATGTGGATCTCGCTATGGCCGAGGATCTAATGGCAGATATCTCCTATTTTGGAACAATGATGGTCTACAAGGGAGATGCAGACGGCATGGTTTCAGGGGCTGTTAATACGACTCAACATACAATTCGACCCGCTTTGCAGTTAATTAAAACCAAACCCAATGTGTCTATCGTTTCCTCTGTGTTTTTTATGTGTTTGGAAGATCGGGTTTCAGTTTATGGCGATTGTGCGATAAATCCAAATCCGAATGCAGAAGAGTTAGCTGAAATAGCCATTACTTCTGCGGCCACGAGCCTCGCATTCGGAATAGATCCTAAAATTGCCATGCTTTCATATTCGTCCGGAACTTCAGGTTCAGGGGAGGATGTAGAAAGAGTGCGCGAGGCCACCGGGATTGTTAGAAAAAGAGCTCCATATCTTAAAGTGGAAGGCCCCATTCAATATGATGCCGCGGTAGATAAAAATGTAGGTAAAACTAAAATGCCTGACTCAGAAGTAGCCGGACAGGCAAGCGTTTTTATTTTTCCGGACCTCAATACAGGCAATAATACCTACAAGGCAGTGCAGCGAGAAACCGGCGCCCTGGCGATAGGACCTATAATTCAGGGACTGAATAAACCTGTAAATGACCTGAGCAGAGGAAGTACCGTAAATGATATTTTTAATACCGTAATTATAACAGCCATCCAGGCACAAACGGTATAATTTAACCCTTTACAATGAATATTTTAATTATTAATACGGGGAGTTCATCTATTAAGTTTCAGTTAATGCATATGCCTGCAGAGGATGTTTTGTGTTCTGGAATGGTAGATCGGATTGGGCTGGAAAATGGAAATTTAAAGTATACAAAAACCGACTATGAAACTACTGAAATACTTCAGTTTTCATCACATAAAAAAGGACTGGAACGGGTAATTGAATTACTCCTGGATCCGGATAAAGGAGCCATCGCCGGTGTTAGTGAAATAGATGCGGTTGGGCACCGTGTGGTCCATGGTGGTACTGCTTTTTCCGAAACTACAATTATTAATCAGGAAGTAAAGGATAAGATCAGAGATTTAAGTCAGTTGGCACCATTGCATAACCCACATAATCTGGAAGGGATTTTGATAGCCGAAGAATTATTTCCGGATGCTTTACAGGTTGCCGTCTTTGACACTGCCTTTCATCAAACCATTCCCTTAAAGGCTCGTAAGTATGCCATACCAAATGAATTTTATACTGATCACGGAATACAGCTTTATGGGTTTCACGGTACCAGTCATAAATATGTATCGGAAAAGGCCATAAATATTTTAGGTAAAAAAGCGGCAAAGATTATTAGCATTCATTTAGGTAATGGCTGTAGTATTACTGCTGTCCGGAATGGAAAAAGTGTAGATCATAGTTTAGGTTTTGCACCTTCAAATGGACTTATCATGGGTTCCAGAAGTGGGGATATCGATCATTCCATGATTTTTTACCTGGTAGAATCTCTGGGCTACAGCTTGCGGGAAGTAAATGAGTTACTCAATAAGAAAAGTGGGATGTTGGGCCTTACCGGATATAGTGATTTGCGTGAAATCCAGGCAAAGGCCAACGAAGGTAATGTTCAATGTCAGCTCGCGTTGGAAATGAATGCCTATCGGATTAAAAAATATATTGGAGCCTACAGTATGGTTATGAATGGACTGGATGCCCTCGTATTTACCGCAGGTATTGGTGAAAATTCTGATTATCTCAGAAGCCTGGTTTGTTCTGAAATGGATTTTCTTGGAATTGAGCTGGATACCGGGAAAAATGCTCAAAAGTCTTCCGAAATTCGGGAAATACAGAAGAACGCTTCAAGGGTGAAAATAATGGTCATCCCAACAAATGAGGAATTGGAAATTGCAAAGCAATCCTTTCAACTCCTGAAAAACTCCTAGAAAAAAAATGGTTATAATTTTTTCGTGAAATGATTAAGATCATTTCGTTTGGAAAGTCTATGCACTAACTTCACCGCATATTAACCCGTAAAAATTATTATCATGTCAGACAACAGTAGTAATGTTTTGTTAGCTCTTTTAACAGGTGCAGCAATAGGAGCAGGTATAGGAATCTTATACGCTCCAGATGAAGGTGTAAAAACCAGAAAAAGAATCAAGGATAAAGCAATTGATACCACACATGATCTAACAGAGCGAATTTCGCATGCCAAAGAAGAGCTTATGAAAGTAGCAGATGAACGAAAAGAAGTCTTCGAGCAAAAATTAGAGGATACCATCTCTACAATGAGTTATAAGGCAGATGAAATTATTGTTCAGTTAGAGCGCAAACTTGAAGAGATCAGGAAGAAAAATGCACAATTACAGAAGTAGACTCTTATGGCTTTTGAAGGATTAAGGGAAAATATTGCTGAATTGGATGAAAATGTTAGTTCTTATTTAGAGCATAGCATAGAATACGCCAAGCTCAAGAGTTTTAAGATATCCATGGTTTTGGTAACTCATTTGGCTAAGGTTTTACTGGTTGGTACATTAGCTATTTTGGCCTTATTATTTTTGAGCGCGGCGGTTTCTATCGCCCTGGGTTATGCACTGGATAATTCCATTTATGGATTCGCAATTGTTGGGTTGATTTATCTCATTCTCGGAATACTGGGCTATATTTTTCGGGACCGGTTAAATAAGCCATTACTTGAAATGTTTTCCAAATACTTTTTTGAAGAACCATGAACAGAAAATACCATTCATTTAAGCAAATTGATAGGGAGTTAAAAATTCTTGCTCTGGAAAGAGAGATCAATAAGGAGTATGTAAAGCATGGTTTTCGGGATCTTAAGACTTATTTCTATCCCTTTAATTTAATAAGAAGTTTTGATGGTTTTGTTGCCAAGGTTATGATTCCCTTTATTTTCACAAAAGTGTTTAAGAAAAAAAGACTTTCAGATTAGATTTTCTATTTTGATAACTAAGAACACTATAAATGGTAGTTTAACTGAAACCAAGGGTCAATTTTTTCTTATCTGCCCCTTGTTTTACCTTTTTAATTTATAATAAAACATCTGACCCTAAATTACCCATGCGTAATACGGTACCTTTATAGGTAATAAATATGTTTTATGAACACGGGCTTGGTATTATCAGGAGGAGGATTTAGGGGTATTGCTCATATTGGGGTTCTAAAGGCTTTAGATGAATATGGTTTCCAGATATCTCATATTGCTGGAACCAGTGCAGGTGCAGTGATAGGCGGATTATATGCAGGAGGAGTGGATTGGAAACAAATCCTGGAGTTTATTAAAAAGGTGAATATTTTCAGTATTAATAACTATGCTGTTGGCAAACCAGGATTTGTTGATACTGAAAAACTGTATGACCCTTTTTCTCAATTTTTTCCCGAAGACAATTTTAAGAATCTAAAAATTCCTTTATTTATAACTGCCACTAATATACTTGATGGCAGTTTAAAAATATTTAAGGAAGGCGAGGTGATCCGGCCAATGCTTGCTTCAGCCGCATTCCCAGGGGTTTTTACCCCTATGAAGATTGCTGATTCATATTATGTGGATGGCGGAGCGTTAAATAATTTCCCCGTAGATATTATTAAAAACTATTGTGATCAGATAATTGGAGTTTATGTAAATCCATTTCTTAAAATTGGGATAGAGCAATTAAAACACTCCTACAATGTTCTGGAACGGGCTTATAAGATACGCTCTGCTAATGATTCACTTTCTAAATTTATAGACTGCCAGCTGGTAATATGCCCCAAAGATCTGATCAATCATAAAACATTTACCGTAAATGATATGGATGCTGTCTTTGATTTGGGATATAAGGCGGCTATTAAGGCTTTAAGAAGGAATACGGATAATCTTCAAATGCCCAAAAAAGATATGTCCTGAATAATTTGATAAATCATTTTTCAAAGTCAGGTAAAAAAGGAATGCCCCCTATCATGATGACCTTTTACTACATGGACAATTTAAAGGTCTTGGACAGAGGGCATTGTAAAATAAGAAATGAGATATTAGCTAATCTCAATTACTTTTGGTTTAGCTTTAACGGCCATTTCTTTTTTTGTAAGTTTAAAGCTTAGAATTCCGTCATTGTATTTGGCTTTAATTTCCTCTTCTTTTACATTTTCTGGTAAAAGCAAGGATCTTTCAAATGCATTATAACTAAATTCTTTTCTGGTGTAATTTTCTTCTTTTTCTTCTTCCTTGGTAGTCTTCTTTGCAGATATATTAAGGTAACCTTCGTCTAAGGTTATTTCAAAATCTTTTTTAGAAAATCCGGGTGCTGCTAATTCAATTTCAAAATGATCATCTTTTTCTTTAATATTCAAAGCAGGTTCTCCTTTTCTTCCATTCCAGAAACGCTCGTCCATTAAACCGCGGTTCCAAAATCTGTCGTCAAAGAAATTTTCCATGTCAAAAAAATCAGAAGTAATTAAGTTTGTAAAGGGACTTGTCCTTTTTTTAAATTTAACTAGTGACATAATATTATATTTTAGGTTAAACAATATTTGAACAACGAAGGTAAATCGACAATAATACTTCTGGAATGATTTTGGTCAGTCACATTAGATTTTTATAAAATATTATAATAAAAGTTAACCAATTTTAAATTGGAATTTGAATATATTCGTATCCTATGGACTACTTTATCATTACCAGTATATTGGTGTTTATTTCCGCACTCTTTGGATATCTTAACATAAGATACATTAAGCTGCCAAACACCATTGGGCTTACGGTTATTACTATTTTCTTTACGCTTGGAATTTTTGCATTG
>Ga0316195_10000347_pt1 | contig 17804 bp, 14 predicted proteins | sample Phised1_MG_FD_204937 | JGI IMG/M metagenome (GOLD analysis project Ga0316195, IMG submission 204937) | Coastal sediment microbial communities from Maine, United States - Phippsburg sediment 1 | ecosystem: Environmental > Aquatic > Marine > Coastal > Sediment | place: USA: Maine | collected...
CATCGATCAGCCGGCAGGTCGCGGCGCTGGAGCGCCAGCTCGGACGTCCGCTGTTCGTCCGACGCACGCGCGCGCTCGAGCTGACTGCTGCGGGCAACCGGCTGCTGCAGGCAGTCCAGCATTCGCTGCGGCAACTGGATCGCACGGTCGACGAAATCCGGGGCGGCGGCCGCCACACCCGCATCACGCTTGCCACCTGGGCGTCGTTCGCGTCGCTCTGGCTGGTGCCACGACTGGCCGCATTCCAGCGCGAGCATCCCGACATCGAAATCCGCATCGACGCCAGCGATCGTTTCGTCGACCTCGAGGCCGAAGACGTGGACCTCGCCGTCCGGTGGACGCGTCCCGGCTCGGTGCCGGCGGGCGCCGTCCAACTGCTGGAAGAGGACGTCACCCCCGCGATCGCACCGTTGCTGCTCGAGCGCAGCGGGTTGCACCTGCGCGAGCCCAGGGATCTCTTTCAGCTGCCTCTGCTCGAACTCGACGACGCCATGCCGACATCCGCGGCGAGTGCCTGGTCACGCTGGTTCGAGTTCGCCGGAGTGCGTGCCGCTGCGCCGGCTCCGCGGCTGCTCTTCACCTTCATCGACCAGTCGGTGCAGGCCGCCGTGCGCGGCCAGGGCGTCGTGCTCGGACGTTCCCCGTTCCTCGACGACCTGACCGCCAGCGGCGACCTCGTCACGCCGTTCCCGAAGCTGCGCATGCCAACCGGATACCGCTACTGGCTGATCGAACGCGCCCAGTCGCGCGACGCGCCCCAGGTCGCCGCCTTCCGCAACTGGATGCAGGCCGAGTTCGAGCGGGGGCCGGAGCGGCGAACTTAGTCGCCGAGGGTGTACGCGATCGGCTGCGCCGATCGCACGTGCACCCTCGGCGGCACAGTCCTCGCGTGCGCGAGGACTGCTTTGTCTGGTCGGTCGAGCTTGAGGCGGCTCGGCGCTCGACCGAATCTCAACCGCAACAGCGCCCACCCTGTCCCTCCCGCCACGCGGGAGGGCATCCGGCACCCCACCCTCACCCTCCCCGCCGGGCGGGGAGGGCAGCGAGCCCGCTTCCGAACGGCACTTCAGTTCGGGGAGGGGTGCCGTGCCGTTGGATCGCAGGCGGGCGCCCGGCCGCCCGAAGCCCGCCTGCCTGACTACTCGGAGCGAGTGCACGTGCGACCCCGCAGGGGTCGCGTACACGAGCGACGCCGCCTCAATACTGCGCGACGTCCGTCAGCACGACGTCAAGTTGCATGTCGTGCGGCTGCGGATCGATGCTGTCGACGCGCGTCTCGTCGAACGCGATGCCGACGGCGAGCGGCCAGGGGACCAGGCTTGCGAAGGTGCGGTCGTAGTAGCCGCCGCCGTAGCCGAGCCGGAACCGCGCCCGATCAAACCCGACGCACGGGATCAGCAGGCAGTCAGGCTGCACCGGACGGCCATGAGCAGGCACAGGAATCCCGAAAGCCCCTGCCTGCACCAGGCTGTCGGGGCTCCACTGATGAAACTCGAGCGTTTCGCCGGCGATCACGGGCAATGCCGCGATCCGCCGATCATCCGCGGCCAGCCAGTCAGCCAGGGCACCACGCAAGTCCGGCTCACCCCGGACCGGCCAGAAGAAGCCGACAGCGCGCGCGTCGGCCTGCTGCAGCCACTGCGAGACGCGCCCGTGCAGGGCAGCCTCCTTCGCCGGTCGATCCCGGATCTGTCCACGCAGCGCCAATGCGCGTTCGCGCTGCAACTTTCGGGCATCGGCGCTATCCAATCAGCGCCTCACTGCTGCATCTCGGAAAATCAAGGTCGCGCGCTCGCATCCGGCGGCTCACGGGCTGATCGCGTGGTCTAATTGGATCCAATGTCATATCGTCGAATTGCAGTCTATACGGCTCTTGTACTGGCGCTCTCGCCGGTATTCGCCGGTGCGGCCGCGCCGGCCGCACCGAAGCGACCGGCGGCGGTCGGTGGAGTCACCCTGTCCGCCGAGGATCAGGCGTTTCTCGACGCACGCGACGCTGCCCAGCGCGAAAACCAAGAGAGACTCAACCAGCTCGCATCGCAGCTCCGTACCCATCCCCTGGTCTCGTACGTCGAGTACTGGCAACTCGCGGCGCGTCTGCGCCTCGACGACCCGGCGATCGCGAACGAAGTGTCGAATTTCTTCGCCCGCTATCCCGAGACCTACATTGCCGACCGCCTCCGCCTCGACTGGGCGCTCGCCCTCGCGGGGCGCGGCGATTTCGCCGGGCTCGAGCGCGAGGCGGCGAAGCTGGTCTGGGGCACCGACGATGGACAGTTGCGCTGCTACCTCGCTCTGGCGCGCTACCGCAGCGCCGTCGGACAGCAGGCCGACCTGCTGGCACGGGAAGCCCGGCAACTGCTGGCGAGCACCCGCGACTCGGCAGGCGACGGCTGCGTCGAACTGACCGAGGCCCTGCTCACGGACGGTCGGATCTCCGCGTGGGAACGGGTCCGGGCGCTGGTCGAACAGAACCAGCTGCCAACCGCCAAGCGAATCGGCGCGCGTGCGCTTGACCCGTCCGGCAAGCCGGTCGATCCGAAGACGCTGGCCCAGGCGATCGATCGTCCGTCCGCCTGGCTGACGGCGCACGAGCGGCGCCTGACGACGGTGCAACGCGAACTGGCGATGGTTGCGATCGCGCGCCTCGCGCGCGACAAGCCCGAAGAGGCGGCCGAATTCGCCAACGCCATGAACCTGCTCTTCACGCCCGAGCAGCGAGGCATCGTGTGGGGCCGGATCGGTCACATGGCCGCGCTGCGACTGATGCCGGAAGCGAGCGAGTGGTACGGACGAGGCGGCGACCAGGTCGGCGTCGGCCCGGATGCGGTGCGCGCTACCGAGGTGCTCGAATGGCAGGCGCGCGCAGCACTGCGCGCCGGCGACTGGCCGCTGCTGAAGCGAGCGGTCGATCGCATGCCGACCCAGTTGCGAGGCGACCCGACGTGGATCTACTGGTACGGGCGCGCGTTGCAGCAGGAGGGTCGCACCCCCGAGGCGCACGACCAGTACGCGCGGATCGCCGCGCGCTTCCACTTCTACGGGAAACTCGCGGCCGAGGAGCTCGGCCTGCCCATCGTCGTGCCGCCGAAGGCGCCGCCGCCCGCGCCGGTCGAGGTGGAAGCGCTGCGGTTGAACCTCGGATTCGCGCGGGCGCTGAAGTTCTACGATCTCGGCCTGCGGGCGGAGGGCAACCGCGAGTGGAACTGGCAGCTGCGAGGCATGAGCGACCGCCAGCTGCTCGCGGCAGCCGAGTTCGCGCGCTCCCGCGGACAGCTGGACCGCATGATCAACACGTCCGAACGCACTCAGGGCGAATACGACTTCAGCCAGCGTTTCCCCGTGCCGTACCGCGACGCGATGGTGCAGTTCTCGGCGCCGCTCGGGCTGGACGAGAACTGGATCTACGGCCTGATCCGGCAGGAGTCACGCTTCATCATGGACGCGCGTTCTTCCGTCGGCGCCACCGGACTTATGCAGCTGATGCCGTCGACGGCGCGCTACGTCGCCCGCAAGCTCAACGTGCCCAACTACAGCCCGGCGCGCCTGAACGAGCTTGAAGTCAACCTTCAGCTCGGCACCGGCTATCTCAAGATGGTGCTGGACGACCTCGACGGCTCGACCGTGCTCGCCACCGCCGCCTACAACGCCGGCCCGGGTCGTCCGCGCGCCTGGCGCGCCACGCTCGTACAGCCGGTCGAGGGGGCGATCTTCGCCGAGACGATTCCGTTCAGCGAGACGCGCGACTACGTGAAGAAAGTAATGTCGAACAGCGTCTACTACGCGGCATTGTCCGAAAACCGGGAGCAGTCCCTGAAGTCGCGTCTCGGCGTCATCGCGCCGAAGATCGCGGGCACGACTGACCTGCCGTGACAGTCCGCCGGCGGGCATCGCCTAGAATCGACCCACGCCCGCAAGCACTCCAACAATGAACAGGATCCTCGTCATCGGCGGCGCCGGTTTCGTCGGCCGTCACATCGTGGCGCGACTCGTCGATCGTGGCCTGCGCGTCACCGTGCCCACCCGCCATCGGGCGCGGGCGCGCCACCTCATCCTGCTGCCGACAATCGAGGTCATCGAGACCGATGCCGGGCAGCAGGCCGCAGTGGACGATCTGGTGCGCGGCCACGACGCCGTCATCAATCTCATCGGCATCCTGCAGGGGACGCGCGGCACGCCTTACGGGCCGGAATTCGCCCGCGCGCACGTCGAGCTGCCGCGCCACATCGTCGATGCCTGCTCGAGACTCGGCGTCCGCCGCTACCTGCACATGAGCGCGCTGGGTGCCGATTCGCGCGGGCCGTCGATGTACCAGCGGAGCAAGGGTGACGGAGAGGCAGTAGTGCGCGCTTCCGGTCTCGACTGGACCATCTTCAGGCCATCGGTCGTGTTCGGGCCCGAGGATCGCTTCCTCAACACTTTTGCCACGCTTGCGCGTTTCTTTCCGGTCCTGCCCATCGGCGGCGCCAACGTGCGCTTCCAGCCGGTCTGGATCGGCGATGTAGCCGATGCCTTCGTCAACGCCCTCGACAAGCGTGACACCTACGGCAAGACCTATGAACTCGTCGGACCGCGCGTGTACACGCTGCGCGAGCTCGTGCAGTTCGCCGCGACCGCATCCGGCCATCCTCGCACGGTCGTTGCGCTGCCGGATTCGCTGGCGCAGCTGCAGGCCCGCTTCATGGAGCTTGCGCCCGGGGAGCCGCTGATGTCACGCGACAACCTGGATTCAATGAAGGTCGACAACGTCGCCTCTCGCCAGCCGTTCGTTCCCGCGCCGGAACTCGGCGTGACACCGACGGCAATGGAGGCCGAGGCCCCGCGCTACCTGGCCGGCCTGACGGCCCGCTCGCGGCTGAGCACATACCGGGCGCGCGCGCGCCGCTGAGGAGCCGTCATGTCAGGAGCGGGCCTGACTCTGGTCATCGGCAACAGGAACTACTCGTCCTGGTCCCTGCGGCCCTGGCTCGCGATGAAGCAGGCCGGGATCGCCTTCGACGAGGAGCGCATCCTGCTTGACCGGCCGGACACGAAGCAGCAGATCCTGCGCCGTTCGCCGAGCGGACGGGTGCCGTGCCTGATCGACGGTGCGCTTGCGGTGTGGGACTCGCTGGCGATCTGCGAATACGTCAACGAGCGATACGCGGGCGGCGGCCTGTGGCCCGGCGACATCGCGCAGCGCGCGCGGGCGCGGGCAGTGGCGGCCGAGATGCACTCGGGCTTCGCCGCGCTGCGCGCGAACATGCCCATGGACATTCGCGGCCATTACCCCGGCAAGGGAGCGACAGCGCGCGAGCTTCCCGACGTCCGTGCCGACATCGACCGCATCCATGCGTTGTGGACCGACTGCCTGGCGGCCAGCGGCGGGCCTTTCCTGTTCGGCGCCTTTTCGATCGCCGACGCCTTCTACGCGCCGGTCGTGACCCGCTTTCGGACCTACGCCACGGCGCTACCCGCGCGTCTGGCGGACTACTCCGAAGCGGTGTTCGCGTTGCCCGCGATGCAGACGTGGGTCGCCGCCGCACGCGCCGAACCAGAAACGATCGACCAGTGATGCAGATCTTTCGCGTCGGCGGCTGCGTCAGGGATGCGCTGCTGGGCGAGGTGCGGAAGAATCACGGCGAAACCGAGTCCGCCCTGGAGACCGACCGCGACTGGGTCGTGGTCGGCGCCACCGCGCAGCAGATGATCGACCTGGGTTATCGGCCCGTCGGCAAGGACTTCCCCGTGTTCCTGCACCCGGACACCCAGGAGGAGTACGCGCTGGCGCGCACGGAGCGCAAGACGGGCCCCGGCTACAAGGGCTTCGAGCCGCACGCCGCGCCCGATGTCACTCTCGAGCAGGACCTCGCGCGGCGCGACCTGACCATCAATGCGATGGCGGTCGGCGAGGATGGCCGGCTCGTCGACCCATACGGCGGACAGCGCGACCTGGCCCTCGGCGTCCTGCGCCACGTAAGCCCGTCATTCGTCGAGGACCCGGTCCGCATCCTGCGGCTCGCCCGCTTTGCCGCGCGCTTTCCCGAGTTCACCGTGGCGCCCGAGACGGCCGAGCTGATGCGTTCGATGGTGCGCAACGGGGAAGCGGACGCGCTCGTGGCCGAACGCGTGGTCCAGGAGCTGTCGCGCGGGCTGATGGAGAAGAAACCGTCGCGCATGCTGTCGGTACTCGCGGACTGCGGACTGATCGATCGTCTCTACGGAGAGCTCGAGGACATTGAACCCACCGGCGCCGCGCTCGACCGCGCGGCGGAACGGAAGCTTCTGCTGCCGGCCCGCTTCGCGGTGCTGGCGAGCGCCTGCCGCTCGTCGCGCGGAGTAGCCGACTTCCTCGGCAAGCTGCGGGTACAGCAGGAGTCCGCCCAGCTTGCCCGCTTGCTGGTGGAACTGCGCGAACCGCTTGCCACCGCAACCTCCTCGGCGGCCATCGTCGAGGTCCTGGAACGTGGCGATGCGTTCCGACGGCCGGAGCGATTCGAGCTGCTGCTGCAGGCGTTCGAGGCGTGCCGGGAGCTCACTGCCCAGCGCTTTCGCGTCGCGCTGCGCGCGGCCGCCGATGTCGACGCCGGGGCGCTCGCCAACCTGCACCGCAACGATCCGGCGGAGATCCCGCGCGCCGTCCGACAGGCCCGCGTGGTGGCCGTGGGTCGCGCGCTGTACGGCGACGATTCGCTAGATCAGCCGCGCGAGTAGGGTCAGGAGCAGGGACAGCAGTACGGTGCTGGTGAACGGCAGCACCACTTCCCGGCCGTTGCGGGTGAAGCGGACGTCACCCGGCAGTCGCCCGATGCCGAGCTTCTGCAGCCAGGGCTGAAGCGCCGTCAGCACAAGCAGGGCGATGAACGTCGTGAGGAGCCATTTCATGTCCGGCTGCGAGTGTACGCGGCGCTGCGCGGTCGCAGCGCCGCGGCGGCCGGCTCAGAGTCGCTCGGTACGGTCTCCGCGCGCGAAGCCAAGCAGGTGCCGATCGATCCCGCGGCCGACGGCGAGCACCTTGAACAGCTCGCCCATCTCGGCCTCCGAGAGCAGCCGCTGCGCCTCGTTCGCGCGCTGCGGGCTGTGGTCCGTCCCGAGTTGCTCGAGCAGTCCGCAATTCAGCAGGAAGTGCGCCTGCGTGGTGTACCCCAGGACCTCCAGGCCGCCCTCGTGCGCGGCATCGGCCATTGCGGTGAAGTCGACGTGGGCGGTGATGTCGTTCAGCCCCGGCAGCCACAGCGGATCGGCGTGCGCGTGATGACGGTAGTGGCACATCAGGGTGCCCATCAGCCGTTGCGGGTGGTAATACTCGCGCCGCGGGAAGCCGTAGTCGATCGCGAGCAGCGCGCCGCGCGCGAGCCAAGCCGCGGCTGAGCGCATCCATGCGGCAGCGGCCAGGCCGACCTCGGAGCCGTACCCGTCGGGCAGCGGTCCGACCTCGGCTTCGATCGCTGCCACGGCATCCGACAACTCGCGCCCGGCCGCGCGCTCGGCCAGCACGAGCCGATCACGCTCCAGGCCGACGCCGCGCTCTGCCACGATGCCGCCGCGCTTCGCGAATGCCTTCACCGGCATCACGTCCAGGACTTCGTTGGCGATCATCACGCCCTCGAACTCCCCTGGCGGGCCCGCCAGCCATTCGACGACGCGTCGATCGAGCACGGCTCGCTGGCGCGCCGCCAGCTCCGGTGACAGTTCGACGATCGAGTAACCCTCCACCTCGATGCCACGCGCGGCGAGGCCGGCGAGCAAGTCCCGCGCGAGGACGCCCGATCCCGCCCCGAACTCGACGATGCGGGCAGGCAGGTGCTCGAACACCTGCGCGACCTGCGCGGCCAGGGCGGATGCGAACAGCGGCGAGATCTCCGGCGCGGTGACGAAGTCCCCGCCGGCCGCGGAGTCGCCGAACTTGCGCGCGCCGGCGGCGTAATAGCCCAGCCCCGGGGCATACAGCGCCAGCTCCATGTACCGGTCAAACGGGATCCAGCCGCCCGCAGCCTCGATTTCCCGGGCGATCAGTGCCTGGAGGCGCGCGCTGTGCTCCGCCGCAAAGGAGTCCGGCGAGGGCAACGTGGAGGGACGGGTCGCCATCGGCCGATGGTACCGGGGCGCCGCCGGTAAACTGGAACTTCCATGGTCACCCGCCGCAAATCCAGGAATCCCGTCGCGCTCGTCACAGGCGCGGCGCGCCGCATCGGCCGCGATATCGCCGTCGCCCTCGCACGCGACGGCTGGGACATCGCCGTGCACTACGCCAGTTCGCGCGCCGAGGCCTCGCAGACGGTGGCAGACATCGTCGATCTCGGACGACGCGCGGTCGCGGTCAACCGCGACCTCGCCGTCGAGGCGGGTGTGAAGAGCCTGCTCGCCGAGTGCGCGGACGAGCTCGGGCCGGTGAGCTGCGTGGTCAACAACGCCTCATTGTTCGAGCATGACGACGCCTCCACGTTCTCGGGCGAGCACCTGGCCCGGGCGATGCGGGTCAACGTCGCGGCGCCGGTGCTGCTGGCGCGCTCGCTTCACGCTCAGCTCGCGCCCGACGCAACCGGTGTCGTCATCAACCTCCTGGACCAGAAGCTTTCGAATCCCAATCCCGACTTCCTCTCGTACACGCTCTCGAAGGCGGCGCTGCAGGAGGCCACCACGCTGCTGGCGATGGCGCTTGCGCCGAAGGTCCGCGTCGTCGGCGTGGCGCCCGGCCTGACCCTGGTCTCCGGCGACCAGAGTGAGGCCGGCTTCGAACGCGCGCACGCCCGCACGCTGCTCGGTCGCTCGAGCCTGCCGGCCGACATCGCGCAGGCAGTCCTCTACCTGGCCCGCGCCGGCGCGGTCACGGGGACCACGCTGCTGGTCGACGGCGGCCAGCACCTGACGCCCAGCGCGCGCGACGTGATGTTCCTGACGGAACGGCAGCCGCCCGGGGAACGCGGCACATGACCTGGCTGCTCGACCCCCGCCTGGCGGACTGTCGCCGCGTCTTCCTGCGCAACTACGTCATCGACGCCAACATCGGCATCCACGAGCACGAGCGCCAGGGCGCGCAGCGCCTCGCGCTCAACGTCGATCTGTTCGTCGCCCTGTCGATGTCCACGCCGCGACACGACCGGCTGCATGAGGTGGTCGACTACGACTTCGTCCGGTTGACCATCAAGCACCGCATCGAGCAGGGGCACGTCAACCTGCAGGAGACCCTGGTCGACGACCTCGCTCGCGCCATGCTCGCGCATCCGGCCGTGCGGGCGGTGCGCATCTCGAGCGAAAAGCCGGACGTCTACGACGATGTCGATGCCGTCGGCATCGAGGTCTTTCAGTTCAAGGCAGCATGACGCAGGACGCGCACGGCAGGCGGGCGGAAAGACTCGCGTACGAGAATCACAAGCTCGAGAAGCGCCTGTTGCGGCTCGCCGGCCAGGCGATCGGCGACTTCGCGATGATCGAGCCGGGCGACCGCGTGATGGTCTGCCTGTCCGGCGGCAAGGACAGCTACGCGCTGCTGGAACTGCTGCTGGTGCTGCGGGAACGCGCACCGATCGACTTCGAACTCATCGCCGTCAATCTCGACCAGAAGCAGCCCGGCTTCCCCGGCGAGGTGCTGCCCGACTACCTGCGGGCCAGGGGCGTGCCGTTTCGCATCGAAACCCAGGACACCTACTCGGTCGTCACCCGCGTGATCCCCGAGGGCAAGACGATGTGCTCCCTGTGTTCGCGCCTGCGACGCGGCATCCTGTACAGGGTTGCAGCCGAGCTGGGAGCGAGCAAGATCGCCCTGGGCCACCACCGCGACGACATCCTCGGCACCTTCTTCCTGAACCTCTTCTACGGCGGACGCCTGAAGGGCATGCCGCCGAAACTCGTTTCCGACGACGGCCGGCATGTCGTGATCCGTCCGCTCGCCTACGTGAAGGAGGCCGACCTGGCACGCTACGCGCAGATCAAGGCCTTTCCGATCATTCCGTGCAACCTGTGCGGGTCACAGGAGAACCTGAAGCGCCAGGAGGTCAAGCGCATGCTGGCCGACTGGGAGCGGCGCTTTCCGGGCCGTGTGGAGAACACCTACAACGCGCTGGCCCGCGTGGTGCCATCGCACCTGATGGACGCGACGCTGTTCGACTTCCGCGCACTGCGGGCGACCGGCGCTCAGTTCAGCGACGGTGACATGGCCTTCGACGACGAAGTTTTCGGTGAGCCGCCTGCCGACGCCACGCTCGGCGTGATCCGATTCGCCGAGACGGAGTGAGGTGCTGACACCAGGGTCCGGAGGATCGGACGTGCCTCGCGAACACGCTTCGAGACTGGTGCGCGGTCTGCTGCTGGCCGCCGGCACGCTGGCCCTGGCGCTGGGCGTGCTCGGCATCTTCCTGCCACTGCTGCCGACGACCCCCTTCGTGCTGCTCGCCGCCGCGTGTTACGCGCGCGGTTCGCACCGCTTCCACGCCTGGCTGCTCTCGAACCGCACGTTCGGCCCCATGGTGTACGAGTGGGAGCGCCACCGCAGCCTGCCCTACCGCACGAAGATCACGGCGATCGCGCTGATGAGCGCGACGCTGGCGGTGTCCATCGTGTTCTTCGTGCGCATCACCTGGCTGCAGGTGCTGCTGGCGGCATTCGGCCTCGGTCTGGCAATCTGGATGTACCGGATTCCCTCGCGCGACCGACCCCCGCGCGAGAGCTGAGGGGCCTTATCGTCCGGGACCGCGGGCCTGCGCCCGGCTGATCACGTCCCCGCCCCCGGCGACGGCGCCGGCATCCTCGAGATACGGCTCGCCGAGCGCCTTCTGCAACAGCTTCAGGTTGCGCCGGTGCGCCTTGAAGTAGACGTCCGCGAGGTCGCCGGCAACCGGCACGGCACCGACGGCCGCGTCGAGCAGCAGGTTGCCGATCATGCGCGCCTGCAACCAGCGCGATGCGCCGAGCTCCCGCGCCTGCGCAACAAGGTAGAGGCCGATGCCGGCCGAGACGAGGTCCCCTGCGACCGGCACCAACCCGAGCACGGCGTCGAGTCCAACGCGCGTCCGGAGGAGCGGCACGTACACGGCCTCGTCCATCAGGAGAGTCAGCGTGAGCAGGCGCTCGCGCGCGAGACGCTTGCGCTCAGCGGGCGCGAGGGTTCCGGAATCGGGGACGGCCGCCATGGATGACTATGTGGGGAGGGCCAGCGCAATCTCAACTGGGCTGGCCGGCATGCCGCCCTTGCCGTTGACTTCCGCCTTCAGCACCTTTTCCGCGACTACGGCCACCGTCCCCTCGATGCCGAAGGCGAACAGGGCCGGCGCGGCCGCGAGCGCGAGGTAGCGGCTGCCTGTGAGCGGGGACTCGAGCGTGGCCGCCTCAACCCAGGAAGAGCCTGTACGCAGGATTGTTCGTCTCGTTCCAGTGCCGGTAGCCCAGCTCCGACAGGAAGGTCGTGAAGGCCTTGCGCTCGCCGCGCGGCACCTGCAGGCCGACCAGCACGCGCGAGTAATCGGCGCCCTGGTTCCGATAGTGGAACATCGAGATGTTCCAGCCCGGTGCCATGCTGGTCAGGAACTTCATCAGCGCGCCAGGCCGCTCCGGGAACTCGAATCGGTAGATCACCTCGCCCTCCGCCAGCGCGCTCTTGCCCCCGACCATGTAGCGCACGTGCTCTGCCGCGAGTTCGTCGTGCGTCAGGTCGACCGTGTCGTAGCCGTGGTGGCGGAATCCGCGCGCGAGCTTCTCGTTGTCCCCGGCACTCGCCGTGCTGATGCCGACGAACACGCGCGCCAGCGCAGCGTCGCTGATCCGGTAGTTGAACTCGGTGACGTTGCGGCTGCCGACAAGCTCGCAGAAGCGACGGAAGCTGCCGCGCTCCTCCGGGATGGTGACCGCGAACAGCGCCTCGCGCGCCTCGCCGACCTCGGTGCGCTCGGCGACGAACCTCAGGCGGTCGAAGTTCATGTTCGCGCCGCACGCGATGGCGACCAGCGTCTTTCCCTTCAGCTTCTCGCGCTGGACGTAGGTCTTCATTCCGGCAATCGAGAGCGCGCCCGCCGGCTCGAGGATGGAACGCGTGTCCTGGAACACGTCCTTGATCGCCGCGCAGATCGCGTCCGTGTCGACGAGCACGATCTCGTCGACGTACTCCCGGCACAGCCTGAACGTCTCCTCGCCGACGACGCGCACCGCCGTGCCATCGGAGAACAGGCCGACGTCGTGCAACTGGACCCGGCGGCCGGCCGCGAGCGAGCGCGCCATCGCGTCGGAGTCGAACGTCTGCACGCCGATCACCCTGATGTCCGGCGCGAGCGCCTTGATGTAGGACGCGACCCCGGAAATCAGCCCGCCCCCGCCGATCGCCACGAACACCGCGTGGATCGGTCCGTCGTCGACCGGATGGTGCTGGCGCAGGATCTCCATCGCGATCGTTCCCTGGCCCGCGATCACGTCGGGATCGTCGAACGGGTGCACGAACGTCAGTCGATGGCGTTTCTGGAGCTCGAGGGCGTGGGCGTAAGCGTCCGAGTAGGAATCGCCGAACAGGACGACTTCGGCCTGGCGCGCGCGCACCGCTTCGACCTTGACCTGCGGGGTCGTGACCGGCATCACGATCACGGCCCGGCAGCCCAGCTTCTGCGCCGCCAGCGCAACGCCCTGGGCGTGGTTGCCGGCCGACGCCGCGATGACGCCGCGCTTCAGTTGCTCGCGAGGCAGCCGCGCCATCTTGTTGTAAGCGCCGCGCAGCTTGAAGCTGCGAACCGACTGCAGGTCTTCCCGCTTCAGAAAGACGCGATTGCCGAGCCGTTCGGACAGGCGCGACGCCTGCTCGAGCGGCGATTCGATGGCAACGTCGTACACGCGCGCAGTCAGGATGCGCCGCAAGTACTCCTGGGCCGGCATGGCTACTCCTCCGCTTGTTTCCATTGAAGGTATCACGCCGGACGGGCGCCTCAGGCACGTACCATGGAGGCCATGGAAACGGATCAAGGCGCGCCCTACGCGGGACTGACTCCCGACACGGTGCTCAACGCCGTCGACAGCGCGGGCCTCGTCACCGACGGCCGGCAACTGGCGCTGAACAGCTACGAGAACCGCGTCTTCCAGGTCGGGCTCGATGACGGTCGCTTCGTCGTCGTCAAGTTCTACCGGCCGCACCGATGGTCGGACGAGCAGATCCTCGAGGAACACGCGTTCACCGCCGAACTCGCCGAGCGCGAGATCCCGGCCGTGCCGGCCCTCGTGCTCGATGGCCGAACGCTCCACCGCTTCGAGGGTTTCCGCTTCACCGTGTTCCCGCGCAGCGGCGGGCGCGCACCCAATCTCGACGACGCGGGCGTGCGGGAGTGGCTCGGACGCTTCCTCGGGCGCATTCACGCGGTCGGCGCCAGCCGGCCGTTCGAGCACCGGCCCGCGCTGACTCCCGAGAACTTCGGCGAGGAACCGCGCCGCTTCCTGGTCGAGCACGACTGGCTGCCGCGCGAACTCGCCGACGTGTACGCCGGCGTTTCGCGGCAGGCACTCGACGGAGTGGCGCGCAGCTACGAACGCGCCGGCGATGTGGCGATGCTGCGCCTGCACGGCGACTGCCACGAAGGCAACGTGCTGTGGACCGACTCGCCGGGCAACACCGGACCGCACTTCGTCGACTTCGACGACAGCCGCATGGGCCCTTCGGTGCAGGACCTCTGGATGCTGCTGGGTGCAGACCGCGCGGAGCAGACCGAACGGCTGTCCGACGTACTGGCGGGTTACGAGGATTTCGCGGACTTCGACCGGCGCGAGTTGAGCCTCGTCGAGGCGCTGCGCACGCTGCGCCTGCTGCATTACTCGGCGTGGATCGCGCGGCGCTGGGACGACCCCGCCTTCCCTGCAGCGTTCCCGTGGTTCAACACGCAGCGCTACTGGGAGGAACGGATCCTGGAACTGCGCGAGCAGACGGCCGCCATGCAGGAACCTCCGCTCGTGGTGTAGGTCGCATGGTGCTGCGGCGGACATCCCGCGCGCGGGTCGGGGTCATGCCCATTTCGCTGCACCGCACCAGATACAATCCTGCCTTAGCGTCGCCGCGGACCTTCGGGTCCCCCTCGCCATGAACGCCCCCACGCCACCGCAGGCGCTCCGCGCCGACTCGCCGGTTCTGGAACCGCCCGCCCGCCTGCGGGAGATTCCGTACAACTACACGTCGTTCGCCGATCGCGAGATCGTGATCCGGCTGCTGGGCGACGGCGCATGGCGCGTGCTCGACGAACTGCGCGGCGAACGCCGTACCGGCCGCAGCGCGCGCATGCTGTACGAAGTGCTCGGCGACATCTGGGTCGTTCGCCGCAACCCGTACCTGCAGGACGACCTCCTGGACAACCCGAAGCGTCGTGCCGCGCTGATCGAGGCACTGCATCACCGGCTCGGCGAGATCGAGAAGCGGCGTCAGCCCGAAGACACGGAGCGCGACGCCAGGGTCGGCCAGCTGCTGGCCGCTGCCGGGAAGGCCGTGCAGGCCTTCGAGGACGAGTTCCATGCGACCTGGGACCTGCGCAGGAAGGCGCGCCGCGTCCTTGCGCGCCATACGCGGGACGACAACATCCGCTTCGACGGTTTCGCACGCGTATCCCACGTGACCGACGCCACCGACTGGCGGGTGGAGTATCCATTCCTCGTGCTCCAGCCGGACCGCGAGGACGAGATTCCGGGCCTGGTGCGTGCCTGCATCGAACTCGGGCTGACCATCATTCCGCGCGGCGGCGGGACCGGCTACACCGGCGGCGCGGTGCCCCTGACGCCGCTATCCGCGGTCATCAACACCGAGAAGCTGGAGGCGCTGTCGGAGGTCGAGTCGGTCGCCTTGCCCGGCGTCGGCAGGCCGGTGTCGACGGTGTTTGCCGAGGCCGGCGCGGTCACCAAGCGGGTCTCGGAGGCCGCCGAGCGCGGTGGATACGTCTTCGCGGTCGACCCGACGTCGGCCGACTCGTCCTGCGTCGGCGGCAACATCGCGATGAACGCCGGCGGGAAGAAGGCGGTGCTGTGGGGCACCGCGGTCGACAATCTGGCGTGGTGGCGCATGGTCGACCCGGAAGGCAACTGGCTCGAGGTCGCCCGCGTCGGCCACAACCTCGGGAAGATCCACGACGCCGCCGAGGCCGTGTTCGAGCTGACGTGGAAGGACGGGCGGCAGCCCGCCGATCGCGCCAGGGTCCTGAAGACGGACCGCCTCGTGCTCAAGGGTGCGGCATTCCGCAAAGCCGGACTCGGCAAGGACGTGACCGACAAGTTCCTCGGTGGCCTGCCGGGCGTCCAGAAGGAAGGCTGCGATGGACTCATCACCTCGGCGCGCTGGATCGTGCACCGCATGCCGAGTTGCATCCGCACCGTCTGCCTGGAGTTCTTCGGCCAGGCGCGCGAGGCAGTGCCGTCGATCGTCGAGATCACCGACTACCTCGCGGGCCTGCGCCCCGGCGGCGAGGACTTCAAGGAGGGCATGCCCGCGCCCGTCCTGCTCGCCGGACTGGAGCACCTCGACGAGCGCTATCTCCGTGCGGTCGGCTACGCGACCAAGTCGCGGCGCGGCAACCTGCCCAAGATGGTCCTGATCGGCGACATCGTCGGCGATGACGACGATGCGGTCGCGCGCGCCGCGTCCGAAGTCGTGCGCATGGCCAACGCGCGCACGGGCGAAGGTTTCATCGCGGTCAGCGCCGACGCACGCAAGAAGTTCTGGCACGACCGCAGCAAGACCGCCGCGATCTCGAAACACACCAACGCGTTCAAGCTGAACGAGGACGTCGTCATCCCGCTGCCCCGCATGGGCGAGTACACGGACGCGATCGAGCGCATCAACATCGAGCTGTCGATCGAGAACAAGCTCGAGTTGCTGACCGAGCTGGACGACCATCTGGCCTCGCCCTTCCCGCTCGGGAAGACCGACGATGTCGAGCTCGACCGGCTGCCGCGGGACGAAGTGGTGGGCGACCGCGCCGGGCAGGCACGGGAACTCATTGCCTACACGCGCGAGCGCTGGTCGTACCTGCTGACGCACATGGACACGCCGCTGGCGGACGCGCTGCCGGAACTGTCGCGCCTGGGCCTGACGCACCTGACGAGCGAGTTCGACCGCCGCGGGCAGCAGTCGCCGATGCGGGTCTTCGACCTGCTGCAGGACCGCACGATCCGCGTGTCCTGGAAGACCGAGGTACGCGCGCCGCTCGAGCGCATCTTCTCGGGCGCCGCGTTCGCGCCCGTCCTGGCCGAGTGCGAGGCGATCCACCAGCGTGTCCTGCGCGGCCGCGTCTTCGTCGCGCTGCACATGCATGCGGGCGACGGCAACGTGCACACGAACATCCCGGTCAACTCCGACAACTACGCGATGCTGCAACGGGCCAACGCGGCCGTCGCACGCATCATGCAGATCGCGCGCGACCTCGACGGCGTGATCTCCGGCGAGCACGGCATCGGAATCACCAAGCTCGAGTTCCTCACCAGCGAGGAGACGGCGTCGTTCCGCCGCTACAAGGGCACGATCGATCCGGAAGGCCGCTTCAACAAGGGCAAGCTGCTGCCCGGCGCCGACCTGCGCAACGCCTACACGCCCAGCTTCGGGCTGATGGGCCATGAGTCGCTGATCATGCAGCAGAGCGACATCAAGGGCATCTCGGACGCGATCAAGGACTGCCTGCGCTGCGGCAAGTGCAAGCCGGTGTGCTCCACCCACGTGCCCGGGGCCAACCTGCTCTATTCGCCGCGCAACAAGATCCTCGCGACCTCGCTGCTGATCGAGGCGTTCCTGTACGAGGAGCAGACGCGGCGCGGCGTGTCGATCAAGCACTGGGACGAGTTTTCCGACGTCGCCGACCATTGCACGGTGTGCCACAAGTGCGAGTCGCCGTGCCCGGTCGACATCGACTTCGGCGACGTGTCGATGGCGATGCGCGACCTCCTGCGCCGGATGGGCAGGAAGAAGTTCAACCCGGGCAGCGCGGCGTCCATGTTCTTCCTGAACATCAAGGACCCGCAGGCGATCAGGGTCGCCCGCACGCTGATGCTCGAGTGGGGCTACAAGGCGCAGCGGCTCGGCAACCGCCTCTTCCGGCCGGCCGCGAAGGCCCAGACGGGACGGCCGCCCGCGACCACCGGCGGGCGCCCGAAGGTGACCGAGCAGGTGGTGCACTTCATCAACAAGAAGATGCCGGGCAACCTGCCGAAGCAGACGGCGCGGGCGCTGCTCGACATCGAGGACGCGCGCTACGTGCCGATCATCCGCGACCCGCAGCGCACCACGAGCGAGACCGAGGCCGTGTTCTACTTCCCGGGCTGCGGCTCGGAGCGCCTGTTCTCCCAGGTGGGGCTCGCCACGCAGGCGATGCTGTGGCATGCCGGCGTGCAGACCGTGCTGCCGCCCGGATACCTGTGCTGCGGCTACCCGCAGCGCGGCTCCGGACAGTTCGACAAGGCGGAGAAGATCATCACCGACAACCGGGTGCTGTTCCACCGCGTTGCCAACACGCTGAACTACCTGGACATCAAGACCGTGGTGGTGAGCTGCGGCACCTGCTACGACCAGCTGCTGGGGTACGACTTCGAGAAGATCTTCCCCGGCTGCCGCATCATCGACATCCACGAGTACCTGCTCGAGAAGGGCGTTCGGCTCGAGGGCGTGTCCGGCGTGCGCTACATGTACCACGACCCCTGTCACACGCCGATGAAGCAGCAGGACCCGCTGAAGACCGTGAATGCGCTCGTTGCCACCGCCGACCGGACGAAGATCGCGAAGAGCGACCGTTGCTGCGGAGAGAGCGGCACGTTCGCGATCTCGCGCCCCGACATCGCAACCCAGGTGCGCTTCCGCAAGGAACGCGAAGTCGAGGAGGGCGCCGCGCGGCTGC
>Ga0316195_10000349_pt1 | contig 17788 bp, 16 predicted proteins | sample Phised1_MG_FD_204937 | JGI IMG/M metagenome (GOLD analysis project Ga0316195, IMG submission 204937) | Coastal sediment microbial communities from Maine, United States - Phippsburg sediment 1 | ecosystem: Environmental > Aquatic > Marine > Coastal > Sediment | place: USA: Maine | collected...
CACCTGGTTGTGGTGTAATACGGAATAAAGCAAGAACATCAGTAGTTTTTACTGCGTATGAAGCATCCCAGTAACCCATTTTAGCGTAAGGGATTACACCAGATTCGTAACGGTCACTTTTAATTCGAGTCCGTTCTGATACAGATTGAGACATTGATTTCTCCTTAGAATAAAAAGGCAATATATAATAGATATTTAACTAATTTAAAATATAAAATTAGTTCTGTCGGTTGAATTATTATCAACAACCTTGCTTATTATTATAACATGGTTATAATATAGCCTAAGTGTCTGTTTTATTATAAAACTTATAACTTTTAAGAATACATTTACATATCTATATGTATTAATAATCTTCTATCAATATATTAATTTAATTTAAACTAATAATTTCTTTATAATAATAATTAAAAATTACTAACAATATTTAATTTTTAAATAATTCATCTATATACATTTTATTTTAGTAAATATATGATTAATCAATCGAATAAAGTATTAAATACGAATATCACTAAATTAGTTAATAAAACTTATCAATATGGATTTTCAACAAGTATTGAGAAAGATATTATTGAAAAAGGTTTAAATGAAGAGACTGTTAAATTAATATCAAAAAAGAAAAAGGAACCGAAATTCTTATTAGAATTTCGTTTAAAAGCCTATAAAAAATGGAAACAAATGAATGAACCGGAGTGGGCTTATTTAAAATTTCCGCAAATTGATTATCAAGATATTATTTATTATTCTGCTCCAAAATCAAAAAAAAAATTAAAAGATTTAAGCGAAGTTGATCCGGAATTATTAGCAACATTTGAAAAATTAGGAATATCATTAACTGAACAAAAAAGACTATCTAATGTGGCAATTGATGCCGTTTTTGATAGTGTTTCAATAGCAACTACATTTCAAGAAGAATTAAATAAATGTGGTGTTATTTTTTCTTCAATCTCTGAAGCTGTTCATGATTATCCAGAGTTAATTCAAAAATATTTAGGTTCTGTTGTTCCAATTGGTGATAATTATTTTGCAGCTTTAAACTCAGCTGTTTTTACGGATGGTTCTTTTTGCTATATTCCGCAAGATACAATTTGTCCATTAGATTTATCTACTTATTTCCGAATAAATGATGAAAAGTCTGGCCAGTTTGAAAGAACATTAATTGTGGCAGAAAAAAATAGTCAAGTAAATTATTTAGAAGGTTGCACTGCACCACAATATGATACAAATCAACTTCATGCAGCTGTTGTTGAATTAATAGCATTAGAAAATGCAAATATTAAGTATTCAACTGTACAAAATTGGTATTCAGGTGATGAATTTGGAAGCGGGGGAGTTTATAATTTTGTAACAAAACGTGGGATTTGTGCAGGAGCAAATTCAAAAATTTCATGGACACAAGTTGAAACAGGATCTTCTATTACTTGGAAATATCCTAGTTGTATCCTGATGGGTGATAATTCACAAGGTGAATTTTATTCAGTTGCATTAACTAATAATTATCAACAAGCAGATACTGGAACAAAAATGATTCATATAGGAAAAAATACTCGTAGTCGAATTATTTCAAAAGGTATTTCAGCTGGTAAATCAAAAAACAGTTATAGAGGACTAGTTAGTATCAATAATAAAGCCCTTGGAGCAAGGAATTATTCACAATGTGATTCTTTATTAATTGGAAATTTATCGAATGCAAATACTTTTCCTTTTATTTCAGTTCAAAATTCTACTACTAAAATTGAACATGAAGCTTCAACTTCAAAAATTGGCGAAGAACAAATTTTTTATTTTTTACAACGAGGAATTTGTTTAGAAAAAGCAGTTGAACTAATGATTAGTGGATTTTGTCGTGAAATTTTTACAAAATTACCTCTAGAATTTGCTGCAGAAGCAGATAAACTATTAACATTAAAATTAGAAGGAAGTGTAGGATAATGAATTTAAATTCTCCTCTTTTAGAAATTAAAGATTTAGAAGTTTCTATCAATGATAATGAAATTTTAAAAAAATTAAATTTAAAAATCAATAAAGGCGAAATCCATGCTATTATGGGACCAAATGGATCTGGGAAAAGTACTTTTTCAAAAGTTTTAGCAGGTCATCCTGCTTATTCTATCTTGAATGGAGATATTATTTTTAAAGGTTCGAGTATTTTAGAACTTGATCCTGAGGAAAGATCACATTTAGGGATTTTTTTAGCTTTTCAATATCCAATTGAAGTTCCTGGAGTTAGTAATGAAGATTTTTTACGTCTAGCTTATAATTCGAAACAAAAATTTTATAATAAACCGGAAGTTGACCCTATTGAATTTTTAACAATTATAAATGAAAAATTACAACTTGTTAATATGTCACCATTATTCTTAAGTCGGAACGTAAATGAAGGATTTTCTGGTGGTGAAAAAAAACGAAATGAAATTTTACAAATGATTTTATTAGATTCAGAATTATCGATATTAGATGAAACTGATTCAGGATTAGATATTGACGCTTTGAAAATAATTTCAAATGGAATTAATAATTTTATGAATCCAAATAAATCAATAATATTAATTACTCATTATCAACGTTTATTAGACTATATAAATCCAACTTATGTTCATGTAATGCAAAATGGAAAAATTATAAAAACTGGCTCAGCTGAATTAGCAAAAGAATTAGAAAATAAAGGTTATGAATGGTTAACAAGATAATATTATTAGAAAAGAAATATTTCAATTTGTAAAAGAAATTAATAAACTTCAAATATAAATAGAAAATACAATAAAACGTATCTATAAAAATTCTAAAGAAAGGTTGAATAATCGTTCAACCTTTCTTTAGAATTTTTACAATTAAATTTAAATCTTTTAAGAAAATTAAAATCGATTAATATAGATAGCAGTATTCATAACCCTTTTATATCTAATATAATTAATAAACTTAAAAATAAATTTAGTAATAAAAATCAAGAGATAGATCAAAAGATTACAAATATTAATTGATGATATTATTAGAATGTGTAATTAATTTGAAAAAAAAAGAGAAAATTATGAATGATTATTTATTATTAATATTATATACAATAGATAAATAAACATATTTGGTACCGACAACTAATAATAATAATAAAAAAAAATTTGTCAAGCGTTTAATTTTTATTTTATTTGTTAGTAAATTTAAATAAATTACAATCAATTAAGAATTAACTTAACTTATCTTACAATTTTTAGTTATAATTTTTTATTTTTTAAATTATTCTATTTTATAAATAATAGAAAAATTGAGCTTTTTTATAAAAATAAACCTAAAATACTTTAAAACTTATTATAATCCTTATTGTTCCTGTATATTTTTTAATATTGGGTAATTTACTAAATTAGTTAGATTTTATGTACCCAGAAATTCTTTATTCAAATACGTTTACATTATTAGCGGAGGCAGAAGTTGGAAAACATTTTTACTGGAATATTGCAGGTTTTCTAGTACATGGACAAGTCTTAGTAGTTCTTTGGTTTGTATTTCTAATTTTATTCGTAATGTCAGTCTTAGGAACTTCGAACGCAGATCGTATTCCACATGGTTGGCAAAACTTTATGGAATCAACTATAGACTTTATTACTGATATTGCTAAAAACCAATTAGGTGAAAGTTTTTATAAAGAATGGATTCCATTTATTGGAACCTTATTCTTATTTATTTTCGGATGTAACTGGGCAGGTGCAATTATACCTTGGAAATTAATTGAATTACCAGAAGGAGAACTTGCTGCTCCTACTAATGATATTAATACAACGGTTGCATTAGCTTTATTAACATCATTTGCCTACTTCTATGCAGGTTTAAGTAAAAAAGGTTTAGGATATTTTAAACGATATGTTCAACCGCTTCCACTTCTTCTACCAATCAATATTTTAGAAGATTTTACAAAACCTTTATCGCTAAGTTTCCGATTATTTGGAAATGTTTTAGCCGACGAATTAACAATTTCTGTATTGACGTCATTAGTTCCTTTAGTAGTTCCATTACCAATTATGATGCTAGGGATTTTTGCTGGTTCGGTACAAGCTTTAATTTTTTCAACATTAGCGGCTGCTTATATTGCAGAAGCTCTTGAATAGGTTTTTTAAAAATTATTGCAATTAGATTTTTTAAAATTTACATATACATTTACAATTTAAAATTTATTATGGATTCTATCATTTCTGCTGCTTCTGTTATTGCTGCTGGTTTAGCAATTGGTTTAGCTGCTATCGGACCTGGTATTGGTCAAGGTAATGCTGCTGGTCAAGCTGTTGAAGGTATTGCTCGTCAACCTGAAGCAGAAAACAAAATTCGTGGTACATTATTATTAAGTTTAGCGTTCATGGAAGCGTTAACTATTTACGGTCTTGTTGTAGCATTAGCATTATTATTCGCAAACCCATTCAACAGTTAATAAATTAATTTTATCATTAGATAAATTTAAATTTAGTAGTTTGGAGTAATAATTTATTTATTGCTCCGCTACTTTAGTTTTAAAATAAAATTTAATTATTTTAAAACATTAAAAAATCATGAGTAAAATTAATGATTTTTATTAAAAAACTTTAATTCTATAGCACAACATATAGATTTTATATGATTAATCTTTCAATACTAATTTCGACTTCAGAAGTTAGTGGACCTGGTGGATTATTTGATATTAATGCAACTTTACCATTAGTTGCGATTCAATTTTTATTATTAATGGTTATTTTAAATGTAATTTTATATAGCCCATTATTAACTATTATTGAAGAACGTAAAGAGTACATCTTAACTAATCTTGGTAAAGCTTCAGAGATATTAGCAGAAGCCAATAAGCTAACGACTCAATATGAAGAAGAATTAACTAGCGTCCGTAAAGAAGCCCAATTAGAAATTACAAACTCACAAAAAATTCATAAAGAAATTTTAGAGACTGAATTAAATATTTCTCAAAAATATATTGATAATTTATTAGATACTATTACAAAAGATCTTCTTGCTAAAAAAGATATAGCACTTAATAGTTTAGATGAAATCGTTCAATCTTTATGTGTTGATATTGAAACTAGATTATCAATCTAAATTTTTTGTTAAACGTAATTTTCCTTTTTATAAGTGAACAGTTTATATAAAAACTCGAAAACATGGAAAATTTTGATCAAATTTTTACATTACTTGCCGAACATGAAGGTATTGGTTTAAATCTAGATATTCTCGAAACAGGCTTACTTAACATTTTGGCGTTGCTTGCTATTTTAGTTTATGCAGGTCGCGATTTTTTAGGATCTGCACTAGAAGAACGAAAAACAACAATTGTAAAAGGTGTTCAAGACGCAGAAGATCGATTAAACGAAGCCCAAAGTCGTTTAGCCGAGGCTAAAAAGCAGTTAGAACAGGCTAATATTGTTATTGGTGAAATTAAAAATGAAACAATAGCAACGAAGAAAATATTACTTGAATCAGATGCTTATCAGGCAAAAAAAGATTTAGGAATTCGTTTTGATCGAGCATTAGCAACATTTAGATCAAAAGAGCGCCAAATATTTTTAGAAATTAAACAACAAATTATTTCACTTGTGTTAAAACGAACTGTAGTTCGTGCACAGGAAGCATTTGGACCAAAAGAACGTGCAGCGGCATTGATTAATGATACTATTAATAAATTAGAAGGAGATTTATTATGAGTTCAAATCCATTAGCTGCAAAAATTGCAGCTCCTTATGCACGTGCTTTGTTTGATTTTTCGGTTGAACAAAATATTATGCATCAAATTACAGCAGATTTTCAAAACTTAGAAATTTTCTTAGATGAATCTTCTGAATTAATGGATTATTTAAATAATCCAATTGTTAGCAATAATTCAAAACGTGAGGTTTTAAATAAAACATTACAATCACAAGTAAATACCGAAACATTTAAATTTTTAATGATTTTAGTAAATCGAGATCGAATTGGTTTATTAAAATCAGTTATTACTAATTATTTAGAATTAGTATATGAAACAGCATCAATTAAAATGATTGAAGTTTCAACAGCATTTGCTTTTACTAGTTCACAGAAAAATATGTTAATTAAAAAATTAAAAGAATTAACAAATGCACGTGAAATTCGATTAGTAATTACAGTAGATCCTAGTTTAATTGGTGGTTTTTTAATTAAAACTCAATCAAAAGTAATTGATTTTACTATTAAAAATCAATTACAAAGTTTAGCAAAACACTTAGATACTGTTTTAGAAATTTAATTGTAAAAAAATCTTTTATTAACTTTTTATATTAAAAAATAATACAATGATAAATATTCGTCCAGACGAAATTAGTAGTATTATCCGTGAACAAATTGAAAAATACGATCAAGATGTTAAAGTGGATAATATTGGTACTGTATTACAAGTTGGTGATGGTATTGCTCGAGTTTATGGTCTTGACCAAGCGATGAGTGGTGAACTTTTAGAGTTCGAAGACAAAACAATTGGTATTGCTTTAAACTTAGAGAATGACAACGTTGGTGTTGTATTAATGGGAACAGGTCGTAAAATTTTAGAAGGCAGTACTGTTAAAGCAACAGGTAAAATTGCTCAAATTCCTGTAGGTGAAGCTTTCTTAGGACGAGTTGTAAGTCCATTAGCTGTTCCAATTGATGGTAAAGGTGAAATCGCTTCTACAGATAGTCGCTTAGTAGAATCAATGGCTCCTGGTATTATTAGTCGTAAATCTGTTTGTGAACCATTACAAACTGGTATTACTTCTATTGATGCTATGATTCCAATTGGTCGTGGTCAACGAGAATTAATTATTGGAGATCGTCAAACTGGTAAAACTGCAATTGCTGTAGATACAATTATTAACCAGAAAAAAGAAAAAGTTGTTTGTGTTTATGTGGGTATTGGTCAAAAAGCTTCAACAATTGCACAAGTTGTAAATGTACTTGAAGAAAAACAAGCAATGTCGTATACAATTGTTGTTGCAGCGACTGCAAATGACCCAGCTACATTACAATACATTGCACCATATTCAGGTGCAGCTTTAGCTGAATACTTTATGTATAACGGTCAAGCAACATTAGTTATCTATGATGATTTAACTAAGCAAGCAATGGCATATCGTCAAATGTCATTATTATTACGTCGTCCTCCAGGACGTGAAGCTTATCCAGGTGATGTATTCTACTTACACTCACGTTTATTAGAACGTGCTGCAAAACTTAGTGATGCATTAGGTGGTGGAAGTATGACTGCATTACCAATTATTGAAACACAAGCGAGTGATGTTTCAGCTTATATTCCAACAAACGTAATTTCAATTACGGATGGACAAATTTTCTTATCGAATGATTTATTCAACTCAGGTATTCGTCCAGCTATTAACGTTGGTATTTCTGTATCACGAGTAGGATCTGCAGCACAAACTAAAGCAATGAAAAAAGTTGCAGGTAAATTAAAATTAGAATTAGCTCAATTTGCTGAGTTAGAAGCTTTCTCTCAATTCGCATCAGATTTAGATGAAGCAACTCAAAAACAATTAGCTCGTGGAACACGATTACGTGAAATTTTAAAACAACCACAAAATTCTCCTTTATCTGTTGCTGAACAAGTTGCTTTAATTTATACTGGTATTAATGGTTTCTTAGATAGTTTAAACGTTGCAGATGTTAAACAATATGCTGCTAGTTTAATTTCTTACTTAGGTACATCAAAAAAATATTCAGATATTGTTACTTCAACAAATCAATTTACAGAAGAAGCTGAAGCTGAATTAAAAGAAGCAATTGCTAAATCTAAAGAAGCATTCTTAAAAAGTAAATAATTGTTTGAATCTAAATTAAACAAAAAAATACTTAAATTTGACTCGTTCCATTATAGATAAATCTAATGGAACGAGTCAAATTCATTTTTTTATTTTTTAAATTAATCTTTTTGTGGGAGTATTGTATATTGACTTACAAGTTCACGGAATTCAGAACCATCAATTGTTTCAGCATCTAATAATTTTTCTACAACTAAATCAATAATAACTCGATTATCTAAAATTATTTCAGTTGCAATCTGTTCACAATGGTTTATAATTTTACATACTTCTGTATCAATTCTATCAGCAATTGCTTCATTATATTCACCACCTAAGAACATTTGTTCATTGTTATCATCTTCAAGAGCAATTGGGCCAATATTTGACATTCCATAACGAGTAACCATTTGTCTTGCAATATTTGTCACTTGTTGTAAATCATTACTCGCACCTGTAGTTACTTCTGGATCTCCAAAGACAACTTGTTCAGTTACGCGTCCTGCTAAAGTTGTTATAATACGAGCTAATAAGGCAGAACGCGAAAGTAGCATTTGATCTTCTTCTGGTGTAAACCATGTAAGACCTTTTGCACCTCCACGAGGAATTAAAGTTATTTTTTCAACTTCATCATGATTTTCTAAAACTGATCCAACAATAGCATGACCAACTTCATGATACGCAATCAATTTTTTATTTTTTGTATCTTCCATTGTACTTCCAGCAATACCACCAATAATTCGATCAGCCGCTTCATTAACTTCGTTTTTTGTAATTGTTGTTTTTTTGTAACGTGTTGCTAAAATTGCTGCTTCATTTAATAAATTTGCTAAATCTGCACCCGAAAATCCAGGTGTTCGATTAGCTAATTGAACTAATGAAACATCTTTATCAAATGGTTTATTACGAGCATGTACTTTTAAAATTCCAATTCGACCTAATCGATCTGGTAGACCAACTGTTATTTGACGATCAAAACGACCTGGACGTAATAATGCTGCATCTAAAATATCAACTCGGTTCGTTGCACCAACAACAATTACACCTTTATTTTCTTTAAAACCATCCATTTCAGTTAATAACTGATTTAGAGTTTGTTCACGTTCATCATTACCACCACCAATTCCAGCGCCTCGTTCACGTCCAACTGCATCTATTTCATCAATAAAAACAATACAAGGAGTATTTTCTGATGCTTTTTTAAATAAATCACGAATTCGAGCAGCACCAATACCAATAAACATTTCTACAAATTCCGAACCTGCTACACTATAGAATGGAACATTTGCTTCATTTGCAATTGCTTTAGCTAATAATGTTTTACCTGTCCCTGGAGGACCTACTAATAAAACACCTTTTGGTATTTTGGCACCAACAAGAGTATATCTTTCTGGTTCTTTTAAAAATGAAACAATTTCTTCAAATTCAGCTTTTGCTTCATCAATACCTGCAATATCATCAAATGATATACCAGTATCTGGTCTTTCATCAAATCGAGCTGGCGATTTGCCTAAATTCATTGGTGATGAACCTGAATTTGGAGAAAAATTATCTGAATTCTGGAAGAAGAATATTAAACTACCAATAAAAATTAATGGTAAAAGTAAATTACTAGCAATAGTTAAGAAAATACTTTTTTTAGGGGCTGGATGAGCATCAAAATCAATATTATATTCTTTTAATTTTTGAATAAGTTGTGATGCACCTACAGGTATTTCAACTCGAATTGATTGTGGTCGATTTCCAAGTTCGGGACTTGATGCTTGAACAATAGCATTTCTACTATTATCATATAAGTCAACTTGTTTTACCCATCCCATTTCTAAATATTCTAAAAATCTTCCATAAGTCATTCTTGAGCTACTTACATTTGTATTTAACTCTGGTTTACCTGAATTATCAACGAAGCCATTACTGTTAAATGTTCTAAAACCTATAAAAACACAAGCTAAAAAAAAGAGTCCAATAAGAAATTTTTGTATTGTATTACGATCCATTTTACTTTTTATTTAATCTTTATATAAATTTGTTCTTATTAAGGTAATAACATAAATTAAATTTTAAAACCAACTTTTTTTAAAATTTTATTATTAAAATTAGTTATTAATAATTTATATTAATACTAACTTATTATTTTACTTAATAAACAATTTATTTAATATTATGATAGATCGTAACTCACAAGTTCGTATTCTTAGAAAAGAATCTTATTGGTTTAATCAAGTAGGAACTGTTGCAACAGTAGACAAAAGTGGGATCAGATATCCTGTAGTGGTTAGATTTGACAGTGTAAATTATGCTGGTACAAATACTAATAATTTCGCACTTGATGAACTAGTAGAAGTAAAAGGTAAATAATTTAGAAACGGATTTTCTAGAATCGAATATTTCTATATTAATTAAAATTTTAACAAACTATGGAAAACTTATAATATGAATACTTGTTTAAGATTTCTATAGTTTGTTAAAATATAAATTTCTGAATAATTTTAATTAGTTTTGACATTAAATTTTTTCTATATCAATAATATTTTGTATTTAAATTAAAAATATTAATCTACATAAACTTCAATCTTTTTAAAATAAAACTAAAATTTTAGGAGCTGAAAAAAGTGTCCAGTTTGATAAAAACTAGACACTTTTTTCAATTAGATATTTAATCATAATAAAATATCTAATTGAAAAATAATATTTATGGTTGATTATCCACAGATTGGAAAAATGGCACCAAACTTTTTAACTGTAGGAGTTTATAAAAATCGATTAGGAAAAATTCGATTATCTGATTATTATGGTAAAAAATATGTTATTCTTATTTTTTATCCTGCAAATTTTACTTCTGTCTCACCAACTGAATTAATTTCGTTAAGTGATAGAATTTCTGAGTTTCGAAAACTATCCACACAGATACTCGCTATTTCAGTAGATAGTCCATTTTCACATTTGCATTATTTATTATCTAAACGTAGTCAAGGTGGGTTAGGTCAATTAAATTACCCATTAATTTCTGATTTAAATCAATCGATAACGCGTAAATATAAATTATTAACAAATGATGGCTTTTCTTTTCCGGGTTTATTTATTCTTGACAAGGACGGAATAATTCAATACTATACGGTAAATAACTTACTATGTGGTAGAAGTATAAATGAATTACTCCGTATTTTAAAATCAATCCAATATGTAAAAAGAAATCCGGGACAAGCTTGTCCAGTAGATTGGAAATATGGTGATAAAATCTTATATTCTCATCCTTTAAAATCAAAAGTTTATTTTAAAACATTATATTCTCATAAGAAAAATTAAAAACTTATGCCAAAATTAAAAACTAGAAAAGCAGCGTCAAAACGATACAAAATAACTGGTAACAATAACTTTTTACGTAAACATGCTTTTAAAGGTCATCTTTTAATGAACAAATCAAATAAACAAAAGAGAAAATTATCTCAAATCATTAAGGTGAATTGTAAAGATATCCCAGCTATTAAATTAATGTTACCTTATTAATAATATAATACTTAATAAAAATTAAAATGGTTAGAATTAAACGTGGAAATGTAGCACGCAAACGTCGAAAAAAAATTTTATCGCTTGCAAGTGGTTACCGAGGTGCACATTCTGTTTTATTCAGAATAGCAAATCAACAAGTAATGAAAGCATTAAGATATTCATATATTGGTAGAAAACAAAAAAAACGAGTTTTTAGACAAATTTGGATAAGTCGAATTAATGCAGCTTCTAGATTAAATGGAACAACATACAATCAATTAATTAATAAATTTAAAAAATCTAATATTGATTTAAATCGTAAGATGTTATCACAAATTGCCGTTTTAGATGCACCTACCTTTAAGTCTTTAATAAATTTTGATTAATTCTGAAGATTAAAAATATTTAACTTATTAAGATAAACTAGATTTTAATTAATAAGTTAAATAGAAATTAAATTAGAAAATTATAAAAAATTTTTATAGGATGAATATTAATGATGATTTAGAAAAACTAATTGAAAATTTACCTTTTTTTCTTCAAGAAAACTTAAATCAACATAATTATAAAGATCAACTGATTGAAATTGTCTTAGATTTAGGAAGACGTCCTGAAGCTCGTTTTACCAGTGGTCCGGAATATTTATCACAGAAAATTATTTCTTGGCAAGACATTGACTATACAACAAAACGAATTAGTAAATTTAGTAATGAAAATCGTGCTGGTATTGAACGAACTCTTCATAGAATAAGTTGTATTCGAAATCGTCAATTTTTAATAAATGGGTTAACATGCCGTGTTGGGAGAGCTATATTTGGTACTATTTCTGTCATTCGAGATTTATTAGAATCAGAAAAATCGATATTAATATTGGGAAAACCGGGTGTTGGTAAAACAACGATTATTCGTGAAATTGCTAGAGTTTTAGCTGATGAGATGGAAAAACGAGTAATAATAATTGATACATCAAATGAAATTGCAGGTGATAGCGATATTTCACATTCTGGAATTGGTCGTGCAAGACGAATGCAAGTTGCAAAAGCTGAATTGCAACATCAAGTAATGATTGAAGCTGTTGAAAATCATATGCCTCAAGTAATTATTATTGACGAAATTGGTACAGAACTTGAAGTTTTAGCGGCTAGAACGATCGCAGAAAAAGGTGTTCAATTAGTAGGGACGACTCATGGAAATTGTCTAGAAAATTTAATTAAAAATCCCCCATTAGCAGATTTAATTGGAGGTATTCAATACGTTACATTAAGTGATGATGAAGCAAAACGTAGAGGAACTCAAAAAAGTATTTTAGAACGAAAAGCTTATCCTGCTTTTGAAATTATAATAGAAATAAATTCTCAAAATTCTTGGACTATTCATGAAGATGTAAAACATTCAGTCGATTTGTTTTTACGGAGTAACTTTACAATTAATCAAGTTAGACAATTTTCTCTAACTGAAAAAATAAAAATTAAATGTCAAAGATTTCAAAATCATCAAAGTTCTTTATTAAAGAATTCGAATAATTTACATAATTCTCTTTTTATAACAAATAATAATTGGATAGTTCTTAATCAATTCAAAAATAAAAAATTTTTGAAATTAAAATCAAAAAAATTAGTAATTTATCCTTATTCAATTTCAAATAACTTATTAAAAGAAGTTCTACTAACAATAGGAGTTAAATTTGTTATAACAAATGAAATTAAAAAAGCGAGACTTATAATTGGATTAAAAAAACACTTGAAACAAAATTTTAAATTAACAAATTTAGCAAAACAAAAAAATATTCCAATTTATGCTTTAAATCAAATAAATTTATATCAAGTAGCAAAACTTATTAAATTTATTAGCTACTAATTAAATTAAAACTAAAAGTATTGTTTCTTTTTTTTAATAAATTTAAATACCAATCCAGTCAAACTTATTTACAAAAATTGAAATTGCGGGTTGTATTTAATCTATTAATTTTCGAGTTTAAGAATGTTATCTAGTGCCATTTCATGGAATTTTGTTTGTATAGATTTTGGAAAATATAGTTTTTTTCAGGTAACTACTTTATTAAGATCCTGAGAAATCAATTCGAAGAGTTTATTTTTTTAGTTTTTAGAGCCAAAATTCGTATGTAAATTAGGTTTATATATTCACAATGATACGGTAGTTGCATTTGGACAACCAGAAAAACAAATTTTATTTGAGCCATTATTTGCTGAATATATTCAAGCTGCATCTGGAAAAGCTGTTTATGAATTTAATGTATTATTATCATCTTCAACTAGTCCTGCATCAGTTGCAGGTAGTCAAGTTTGGCTACCAGGCTGGTTAGATGCAATTAATAATCCTAAGAATGATTTATTCTTAAAAATTGGTCCTGGTGACTTCTTAGTTCATCATGCTATTGCTTTAGGTTTACATGTAACAGCGTTAATCCTTGTAAAAGGTGCTTTAGATGCTCGTGGATCTAAATTAATGCCAGATAAAAAAGATTTTGGTTATAGTTTCCCATGTGATGGACCAGGTCGTGGTGGTACTTGTGATATTTCAGCTTGGGATGCATTCTATTTAGCAATGTTCTGGATGTTAAACACAATTGGTTGGGTAACATTCTATTGGCATTGGAAACACATGACAATTTGGGGTGGTAACCCAGGCCAATTTGATGAATCATCAAATTATATCATGGGTTGGTTACGAGATTATTTATGGTTAAATTCATCTCCATTAATTAATGGATATAACCCATTTGGTATGAATAACTTATCTGTTTGGGCATGGACGTTCTTATTCGGTCATTTAATTTGGGCAACAGGATTTATGTTCTTAATTTCATGGCGTGGTTATTGGCAAGAATTAATTGAAACATTAGTTTGGGCTCATGAACGTACACCACTTGCAAACTTAATCCGTTGGCGAGATAAACCAGTTGCTCTTTCAATTGTTCAAGCTCGTTTAGTTGGTTTAGTACATTTTGCTGTTGGTTATATTTTAACATATGCAGCTTTTGTGATTGCTTCAACTTCAGGTAAGTTTGGTTAATACTTTATAAAAAAAATTTATTACAAATCAAAAAGATTTGTAATAAATTTTTTTTAGAGTTTCCTAAGCAAAGATTAGGTCAAATTCGAAATTTGCTTTTTATAGTTTTTTCTTGTTCAATTTATTAGCTGATAAAAAAATTTTAGAAATTTTGTTATAATACAGTTTATGTGAATAAATTTTAATAAAAATATTATAGGGAATTTTACTATGTCAAATAATCTTGCACGATTACAAGATATTGTTGGAAAACAATTAGGAATTGATCCAAGTAAAATAAAACCAGAAGCAGATTTTGGAAAAGAATTGGGTGCTGATTCATTAGATGTTGTTGAATTAGTAATGGCGATTGAAGATGAATTTGAAATTGACATTGAAGATCAAGCAGCTAGTCAAATTGCAACTGTTCAAGATGCTTTAAATTATATTGAAGGAAAGTGGGATAAATAATCATTTATTTTTGGTCAATGACCAAAAATAAACTATTATTTATAAATAAGCTTATTAGTTAATGAAAGCTTTCTGTTTCAAGATTTAAAAAAATTTTATAAAATAAAACTAAACCTTGTGTAATTATTAAAAATTTAGTAAACTAAATTTTAATCAGATTTCTAATTAATGGTTTAATGATTTGATTCGGGATATAGCTCAGCTTGGTAGAGCACCTGCTTTGGGAGCAGGGTGTCGTAGGTTCAAATCCTACTATCCCGAGAATATTTATTTAATTTTATTAATCACAAATTAGATATCAAAACTTATCAGAACTATAATTTTAGTCGGATAATCGTTGCTCTAACGTCATAATCATTCTTGCTACCATTGGGATCCACCCCCAAGCCGGAATATGGATTCTCCGAAAAAGAATTCAAACACTATTGTTACAGTAATTACTCCTGTATTTATAAGTTTTCCTAGTAGCGTTTGAGAAAGACTCGGCATATTCTATATTCTGCATTGGTGGCGCTTGTTATGCGATGTGTCCTGTGACTGTAGATCATATATCCTGCTTTAGTGTTCTGCAACAGTGGGTAGATATACCGCATGTAAATTGGTGTATTGATTGTGTTCCTGGTGGTAGTCGTCTTCAAAATCTTCCCATTGAGGACAGAAAAAGGTTATAAAATTGATCTAAAATCAGGATATGGTCTATCATCAAATCTTCTTGCCTTTTTTAGATCAATAGCAACCTTCATTAAACTTATTTCTTATCAAAGAAGGGAAGAGATCGAAATCGGCCACCAAAGTTATCATGACTATCTTCCAGGTAAATAAGGTGGAGATTCCGAAAGAGCTGGAAGAGCTTCTCAATTCATAAAGAATGGATTGATTCTAAATCAATTATAAGATATTATATCTTCTAAACTTGATACTAATTCAAAATTACTAATGAGTTTAGACGAAAAATTTATTCCAGTTCGAACTGCTTTTTATGAAATAGTAGGTAATTTTTTTAAGAAAATAGCTGGATTGTTTGGTTATCCAGATAATCCTGGAATGCCAACTATCTATGATCTGCCAAATGAATCATATGCTCGATCAAAATTTCTTGATAATCTTCCAGTCCATCGAACTTTTTGGCCGCCTATGCAACGACCAGAAACATGGTTTGAAATGATATTTGGACCATCCCCAAAAGTCGAATCAGTTCCGAGATATATCTATGAAAGCAAAGAAGAAGGATTCTACAATTTTTATATTGAAAATTATAAAAATATTTATTTTTTACCTGATTGGTTATCAGAGTTTATTCAAGTACGATTACATATTTGTCTAGATATAACATTTTTAGAAACTATTCGTGAAGTTTTATTTGTAGGTCTTATGGTTTACTCTCAAATTGTAATTTTACGAATCGCTCTATCTTGGTATATTTACATAAATCCATATACATTTCCATGGTGTTATCTTGCCGCTGCAGTAGATTGGACCGAAGATGTTTTACAAGGGATAGTACCAGCAATACTTGGAGTAAATATCACTGGAAGTGTTTTTCTAGGTATTCTTGGAGTAGTAGCAGATAGTTTAAACCATTTGATCTTTACAATGCCATTTTTACCAAGTGAAGGAGAGGAAACAAAGTTATTAATTAATCAACAAATGAAAGATGTTTTAGTTTTTCATTATTTACCAATTTTATGGTATCGTTATCCTATTCCAAATGATATAAGAGAATTTTGGTACAACGAAAGGCGAGATATTTTAAATTATATGCAAGAAGCATACAAAGATTTAGATATTCAATTTTTACCTGATAATATTGTCAACGAATTTAATCAGCAGAAATTAAAAGCAGAATTGCCTCAACTTTATGATTCTTTAATAGTTAAAAATACTCATCATATAAGTGACTATCTATCAACAGAGATATTATCAAAAAATGATTTAACTCCAGTAAATGAATTTCTTCCTCATTTAAATTTTATTAATGAACATTTTAAGAATTTTTTAATGACTCAGGTCGATAAATTATTGTAATAGTAATTTTTGGATTTGAATACATGAACTTTTTTAATTTAGTTGGTTTGTGATTTTTGATCAAATATTTCAATGAATAGTTTGATTAAAAATCATATTATATTTTTCTTAATTAAAATTCAAAAAATTGCACAGTGAGCAGTCCAATAGACCCTTCAATCAAACCCAAGCTCAAAATCAGCCTAATTTTAAGATTTTAGGAAAGATTTCAGAAAAAGAGAAGATTGAGAGTATTGAAAGAGGTTTTCCATTGATAGGATATCGAATCAAATATGAAAGTATCCAGCGCACAAAATTCTATCAAAACTTCAAAAAATAAAAATGAACAATTGAAATCGAGTAGCAGAAACCAAATTTAGATTGTTCAGTTAAAATAGTTAGAAATCTTAATAGAAATTTTTTCCTAAAGAACAAAACCTTCAGAAATATTGGAAGTCTTTAATTCTTCTGATTGAGTACTTTAAGAAATTTTATTTTTATAGTATTAAATATTTTTTTAAGTCAATTTAATTAGTTATAACATAACTATTTCTTATCTGCCTAACTTAGTAATCTATGATTCAACTTTAGAGAGATACTTTTTCAAAAAAGTTATTAAGAAAATAAATTCATGGAAATTTTAAGAGAGTTTGATCCTGGCTCAGGATGAACGCTGGCGGTATGCTTTACACATGCAAGTCATACGAGAGTTTTTAACTCAAGTGGCGGACGGGTGAGTAACACGTAAGAATTTGCCTTTAGGAGGGGGACAACAACTGGAAACGGCTGCTAATACCCCATATGCTTTCGAGTGAAATGGATTTTTCCGCCTAAAGAGAAGCTTGCGGCTGATTAGCTTGTTGGTGAGGTAATGGCTCACCAAGGCGACGATCAGTATCTGGTTTGAGAGGATGATCAGACACACTGGAACTGAGACACGGTCCAGACTCCTACGGGAGGCAGCAGTGGGGAATTTTCCGCAATGGGCGAAAGCCTGACGGAGCAATACCGCGTGAGGGATGACGGCCTATGGGTTGTAA
>Ga0316195_10000350_pt1 | contig 17783 bp, 17 predicted proteins | sample Phised1_MG_FD_204937 | JGI IMG/M metagenome (GOLD analysis project Ga0316195, IMG submission 204937) | Coastal sediment microbial communities from Maine, United States - Phippsburg sediment 1 | ecosystem: Environmental > Aquatic > Marine > Coastal > Sediment | place: USA: Maine | collected...
GCGTCAGCCAGCGCAGCCTCGAATATCTTTTCCGGGATCATTACGGTGTCTCGCCGGTACGCTACCTGGCCACACGCAGGATGCATGCCGTGCGCGGGCAACTATTGAAAATGCGCCCGGACGAATGCACCGTGGCCAGCCTTGCGACCGCTTATGGATTCAGGCATCCGGGTCGGTTTGCCCAGGCTTACCGGCGACAGTTCGGCGAATTTCCTTCGGCAACCCTGGCTTGCACGGTCAATCGCTCTAAAACGACGGGCCAGTGGGGCTAATTCGCCTGGTCGCAGCCGGGTGGATATTGTCATGCGCGATCAATTGAACGATCGAGAAGCGCCATCATGTCACCGCGCGGGATCGGGCCGCAGGTTTTGACCGGGTTGCCTCGTGCCTGCGTCGACCCGAAACGGCGCGCATCACCAGGCTCAATACACCGAAACTAAAAAACGTCGCCGGTAGTCCCGGTATCGGCTGATTATCGCAGCCCGTGTGGGTGATTCCCCGAAGCGTCGGACCGGCGCAAGCAGCAATCCTGAAATGGTGGAGTTGAGTCTATTCTTCGATCTGGTCGGTCGCGCGATGGTTGTGTTCGATGTACATCACCGCTGCCTCGACGCGCGAATGCACATTCAATTTACGCAGCACCGCCTTGACGTGCAGCTTGACGGTGCCATCGGAGATGCCGAGATTGCGCGCGATCAGCTTGTTGCCCTGGCCCTCGGCCATCAGTTCGAGGATTTCACCCTCGCGCGGGGTCAGTTCGCTGAACGGCCCCCGCGCCTGTGAAACCGTCATGTCACCTTTGACGAAGCGCACCAGCACCGAGGTGAGCGGCGGCGCAACCACTGTCTTGCCAACGTGGATGTCACGCAATGCCGACACCAGTGCATCGGGCTCCATGTCCTTGAGCAGATAACCGCTGGCCCCGGCCTTGAGTGCGTCGAGTAAATCCTGTTCGTTCGAACTCGTCGTCAACATAACGATAGGCATCTTCAGGCCGATTTTTTTCAGGTGCTTGAGCACGCTGATGCCGTCGATGATGGGCATGCGCTTGTCCAGCAGGATGATGTCGGGCGCGCTTTCCTGTGCCAGTCGAATGCCCTCGTTGCCGTCGCCGACGGCGGCCAGTACCTCGATGTTACGGCGTTGCAACAGGCTGCTCAGGCCTTCGCGAAACAGCATGTGATCATCGATTAACAGAACTTTGAGGCTCATCGCGTAAATCCTATGACTCTATGGTCTCGAACAGGAACTGGTGCGCCGGGATCCTGCGAGCCTCGGCAAATTTTTCAAAGCGCGCGCGCTGCGCGTCGCCTGCGCAAACGTAATAATCGAAAGCAGTGGCGTCCGCCGATGATAACTCCGCGCCGAGTTGTTCGTCGAGGCTTTCTCCCGCATCGGCCGGGACAGGCCGATACTCGAAATTATCGAGCGCGTCGGTCCAGGCGCGACACAGGTTGTGCAGGTAGGGCAGTTCATCACCGGCGTGGATCCAGAACAGGTAAATACGCTCCGCCACGTCCAGCGCCATGGCGTGTTCGATCAGGCCCTTGATCGAGGCAAAACCGATGCCTTCGGCAATGAACACCAGCGCTCGCGGCGAATCCTCGTTGAGCACAAAGTTGCCGACCGGGCCCTGCAGGGTAATCGTGTCGTTGGCCCGCGCGGAGGCGGCAAGATGGTTGGCCACCGGGTCTTCCTCGTCCACGGCGATGTGGAACTGCAGGTGCATGTCGTCACAGGGGCAACTGGCGATTGGGTAGCGCGCCGCGCCGACGTTGTCTACGCTCAGCGTCGCGCGTTGTCCGGCGAGAAAGCGCAGGCGGCTGGTGCGTGGCGTGCGTGCACTGACAACCAGTACATTCGGGGCAGGGTGCTCGATTCGTTTCAGACGAATCGAAATGGTCTGTGCCGGAATATCGTTCGCGTCGCGCGCTTCGTCGGCTTCGAGCACGACGTCGGAGATGGCGGTATGGCTGCAGCCGAGAATATAGCCGATGCCTTTTTCCGCCTCGCTGAGGGCATAATCGTGATGCCGGATCTTGCGCGCTTCGCCCGAAACCAGGCGCATCTTGCAGAGACCGCAATTGCCGTTGCTGCAGCCATAGTTGAGCGCCAGTCCGCCGCGCAGACCGGCCTCGAGTATGGATTCGGCACCTTCGACAAAAAACTCGTGCCCGCTGGGTATTATCGTGGCCTGTGCCGACATAACGCGTAAAAAGGTTTCATTGGTAAATGGTTGGTGAATTGTATCATCATCTATCGAAACGCTGCGCTCTGCCTGATCCAGCCATTGACGCAGCGATTCCGGCGACGCGCTGCCCTGGTCGAGGCGATCGATTTGCCCGTGCAAGGCCTGTAATAATTCGCGATAGCGGGTAACCAGCCTTTGCTGCCGGGATAATTCATGGCCCAGCGACATGATGCGCGCTGCCATTGCCTGGTTGTCGGCCTTGCGCGGGGCCTTGTCGAGGTTGATGAAGCTGGCCCGCTCGATGATTTGCTCGACCCGGTCGAGCATGCTTGAATCCTCGATCTGTGCATTCGGATAGGCGTGCAACAGGTCCGCCAGTACGATTTCTCCTTCGAATGTCTGTAGCGTACCGGCACGGATCTGCTGCTGCAAAACACCTCGTTTGACGCCAACCAGCCTGGCGGCGCGTGACAGCGAAATTCTTCTGGCCATGCGTTATCCAGTCATCTCCTGCGGTTGCGATTGCGCTTCAACGGAGAACTGCAGATGTATGCGGGTGCCGTCGGCGGGTTCACTTTCGATGTCCAGTTGCGCATTGATCTGGCTGGCGCGGTCACGCAGGATATTGAGACCGAGGTGTTGCCCGTGGCGAGACACGACCAGGGCCTCGTCGAAACCGATGCCATCGTCCTCGATCAACAAACCGAACTCGCCGTCACGATAGCTGAGCAATACGCGCACACTCTCGGCCTCGCTGTGTTTACGAATGTTGGCCATGCATTCCTGCAGGATGCGCAATACATTCAATTCGACTGTTTCGGGAAAATCCTGCGGTGGCCATTCGTTCTGGAAGTAGATCGGGATGCCCATCTCATCCTGGGTGCGTCGAATACACTCCACGATCGACGGAATCAGGCCCTGCTGGTTGATCGGGGCACGGAAATGCGCGATCAGTTCGCGCAACTGACTGTTGGCCTGGTCGATGGTGTACTCGGCGCGTTCCATCTGGTGCCAGATACTTTTCTCGTCCTCGGAGTGGATGGTTTCGTCAATGACGCGTATCTGTATGCGCAGGCTGGCAATGGTTTGCGCCAGCGAGTCGTGTAATTCGTGCGACAGGCGAGTGCGTTCCTGCATGACCAGCAATTCGCTTTCCTCTTCCAGCAGGCGGAATTTTTCCACGGCACTGCCAAGGTGCTGGCCGATACTGATCAACAGTTCGTTGTAGCTGTCGAGGTCAAAATTACTGTCGTCGCGGAAAAACAGGTGCAGGGCGCCGAGCACGTTTTCGCGATACTGCAGCAATATCGATAACACCAGTAAGCTGTCACTGGCATGTTCGCTGTTGGCGCCGAACACGGTGTCACCGTCGAGCCGGTCGATACGGTAAATACGGTCCAGGTCTACCTTGTGCTCGGGGTAGTCTACCGACAGGAAACGATCGGCGCTGGCCAGGAAGGTATGATTGATAGCGCCGTTCGCGGCGACGATATCCTTTTTGTTCTTGCCCTTGAACTGGCGAATTATGCCGGCGCGCGCGTTCAGGTTGTGGCACAGCGATTGCAGCGACCGGTCGAACAGCTCGTTCAGATCGTGTGACAGGTTGATGCTGGAAGCGACGTCATAGAGGATCGCCAGCGAGCGCGATTCCCGGGTAATGTGATCGGTATGTTTTTGCAACTGGATTTCGGTATCGCGCGACAGGTTGCGGATCATCTTGCCGAGCATGTTGATATCGCGCGCCAGTTCGACAAAGTCGCTGTCGGGTAGAAAGTGCACCTGGGCCTCGAGATTGACCCCACGCATCTGTTCGGCCCAGTTGCATAACCGCAACAGCGGTCGCAACAATTCGCGCCAGATCGAGAACAGCAACAGCAGCAGCAGCGCGATTTCGACAGCGTAAAGCCACGGGTCGTGAGCGCGCAGCAGCAATGAAAGCGGGTGTTGTGGCAAGGCAGCCGATGCCAGGTTTGCCAGCAGCAGTAGCAGCAGGAAGCCCGATAACAATAAAATCCGAAAACGCCCGCTGCGCAGCAGGCCCCGTTTTTCATCATCCAGTTGCACGAACCAGGCCGGAAACAGCCCGGTTTTGCGTTTTAGTTGCGGGCTGTTGACGGACATCTGGGGATATCGCTCGAAGACACAGCTCTTCCGTATCGCCAAAACTGTCAGTATAACGCCTTAATCGGGTACGCCAAGCCGATGTCGGGCAATTAAGTAGCCCGCAGGCAATCTCAAACGTTCGGCGGTACGTAGTCCGGGTCGTTCGGGTTGAGGAAGATAAACTCGGTTTTACCGGGTTGTAGCTCGACGAAATCGATGGTCATGCCATCGGCCAGGTCTTTGCTGCTGACCGCGACGACCAGGTCGACACCATCAAAATTGAAAAAGGTATCGCCTGGCAGTCGCTGCTCATCGAAGCCCATGGCGTAGTGAAAACTGCCATCGTCGAGCTGTTTGACCGCGATGCGCAGTGGCGTGGATTGCAGGTTGCCGCTTTCTGCCGAAAGTCGAATCTGCTCTAACGCAGCGGTTGACAGGCTGATCACTTGTTTGCCCTCAGTGCAGTGTTGATGTCTACCGGCCTGGTTTCGCTGTGTGACTGTACGAATTGCAGAAAACGCGTCACCCACGGGTTTGACGCGCAATGGCGCTGGTGCGTGTAGGCTGCAAACAGGTTTTTCATAACGATTCCGTCCTGCTGGGCCGTGATGCCGTTGCCGCGGGTTACACGGTAGCCGAAGCGTAAGTCATCGGGCAGGTCGGTCAGCGCTGAATAGTGGAATTCGTGCGCGTGCAGAGACGCTCCCTGCGGTCCACGCGCCGGCCAGGGATGCTGCTGGGTATTTTCTTCGAGGACGACGTAGCCTCGCCCCTGGGGGCGTTCGTGCATGACCGCCTGCGCGTCCAACACCGCGGCCATATCGTAACTGGAGCCATTCCAGGTGAGCGATTTGCACAGGTACATCAAACCGCCGCATTCGGCATAGGTGGGCAGCCCTCCCTCGATTGCGCTGCGCACGGAATCGCGCATTCCGCGGTTAGCCGCTAGCGTCGCCGCGTGGCGTTCGGGAAAACCGCCACCGATAAACAGGCCATCCAGCGCGGGCAGCACGGGATCGTGCAGCAGGTCGATATCGACTAGCTCGGCGCCGGCCTGCTGAAAGGCTTCGAGGTCGCCCGGGTAGTAAAAACCAAAGGCGCGGTCGCGGGCTATGCCGATTCGTAAACCGCGGTATTCGGGCCTGGGTAACAGCGGCAATGCTGCCGCGCTAACGGCCTCGGCCTGGGTGGAAATCCGCAGGAGCTGATCGAGGTCGATATGATCGCGGACGCGGCTTGCGATCGCATCGATCTTGCGACGTGACGCCGCATCCTCGTAGCCCGGAATCAGGCCGAGATGGCGTTCATCCAGGTTGATCGCGGCGTCGTTTTCGAGTGCGCCGAGAAACGGGATGTCGGTATAGGTCTCGACCGCGGCGCGTAGTTTGGACTCGTGGCGCTTGCCGCCAGTGCGGTTGGCGATGACGCCCGCGATATTGACCGCTTTATCGAAGACCTGGTAGCCGATCAGCAGCGGCGCGATACCGCGCATGGTGCCACGCGCATCGACGACCATGATGACGGGGCTGCCCAGCGCCTTTGCCAGCGCTGCATTGCTGTTGCTGCCGTCGAGATCGAGCCCGTCGTGCAAACCCTTGTTGCCCTCGATCAGGCACAGCTCGGCGCCGCGCCCGCGGTTGCAGTAATCGTCAATGGTTTCCTGGCGCCCGGCGACGTAGAAATCGAGGTTGTAGCATGGCTTTCCGGCGGCCATGCCGAGCCAGATCGGATCGATGTAATCCGGCCCTTTCTTGAACGGTTGCAGGTCGACGCCGCGCGCGGCAAACGCGGCACACAGGCCGATGCTGAGCGTGGTCTTGCCGGAAGATTTGTGTGCCGCGGACAGAAACAGGGAGGCCATGGTTAGTGCTGCTCTGGCGTCAGTTGCTGGGGTAATATCGGCAATACACGCAGGCACAACAGCGCGATCAGCAGGGCGCTGGCAACGCCGCCAAGGCCGAGCATGACTTCCCAGGGGCTTGGCGCGTAGCTGCCGATGGCGCCATCGAAGAAACTACTCTCGACAAGGTAGCCGGGAAAGATATTCAGCGGGAAGGCCTGGCCGCCGACGATAATGACGTAAAGCTGTGCGAACGCGCCGACTATGACCAGTGCGCAGGCCAGTACCAGGCCCGGCACCGAGTCGCGCCAGCGCGGAGCGAAAACCAGCAACAACGGTAACAGGCTGCCGAAACCGATCTGCACAATCCAGAACAGGCCGGTATAGACCCCGCCTTCGAGCAGGATGAAGCGCTCGAAAGCATGATTCTGGGTGCCGTACAGCTTGGTCAGGTGAAACAGCGCGACGAAGTAGAGAATGGCCATAACGAACAGGCCCAGCAGGCGACGTAACCGCTGCAGGTGGCTGCCATCGAGCTCACGTCGGTCGAGCCGGAAACTGAGCAGCAGTAGCAGCGTAAACACGGCCAGGCCAAAAGCGAAGGACATGACAATGAACAGTGGCGCCAGCAGTGCTGAATCGTAGGCCTCGCGTGCTACCAGGAAGCCGAATATCGAACCGGTACCCGTTGTCAGTGACAGCCGCCAGGCCAACGCCAACATGCCGGCCGGTCGGCTCCAGTGCTGCAGGCGTTGTTCCATCATCAACCACAGGTATGCCAGTACGATGACGACGAAGCCGCTGTAGAGGATGATGTTCCAGGCGAATATGGACTTGAAGTTGTAGTGCGTCATCGCCACGATGAGTCGATCCGGGCGGCCCAGGTCGAGCAACAGGATAGCCAGTCCACCGACCAACAGGGCGATCGCGAGCACGGCGGAGAATCGCGCCAGGGGCTTGTATTCGTACTTGCCGAAGACCGAGGCCAGCGACGCCAGGTTGAGTGCCCCGGAGGCCGCTACAATCAGGAAAATCGCGAACACGTGTGGCAGGCCCCACACGATCTGGTTGTTCATGCCGGTAATGTGGTGTCCCTCCACGTCCATGTGATGGGCAGCGGCGATGCCAATGATCGCAATCAGTGCGAACAGCGACAACAGCCCCCAGTATTGCGGGGAGCTGGTTCTGATCTCGGCGTAGCGTGGGTTGCTGGACATGATTACAGGCCCTGGTAGCTGACGCCGGGATCGACGCCGAGGTCGGCTCGCAGCCGGGTCGTGCCGACGCTGCGCAGGCGTTGTGAAATCTCGCTGTCGGGATCATTCAGGTCGCCGAACAGGATCGCCTTGCGGTCATTGCGATTGACCGCCTCGGCACAGGCCGGTACCGCGTTGGCACCATCGCGGTCGACGCGATGTACGCACAGGGTGCAGGACTCGACAGTGCCCTTGCCACGCGGCGCCACCGGCAGCTGATCGCGCAACGGCTCATGGATAAACGAGCGCGCCTGGTAGGGGCAGGCCATCATGCAGTAGCGGCAACCGATACAGGTATGTTTGTTGACCAGCACGATGCCGTCAGCGCGCTTGAACGAGGCGCCGGTGGGGCAAACGTCGACACAGGGTGGCTCGGCGCAATGCTGGCACATCATCGGCAGGACGCGCTGATGTCCGTTTTGCTTGTCACTGAGGCGAACCTTGCGAATCCATTGCGCGTCTGTCCTGGAGCCGTCCTCGCTGTGCCAGCCGTGCTCGCGCTGACATGCCTGTACGCAGGCGTCGACATCGGCTTCGCTGAGCGCATTGGTGTCGATGAGCAGACCCCAGCGCGGTGTCCTTTCACCCGCATTCGCGCTCTGGCCGGTTTGATACAGCAGTACTCCGGGCACAACCACGGTCGCCGCGAGCGCACCTGCAGCCTGCATGAAGCGGCGTCGCGACGACTGCAATTCGGTATCGTCCAGGTCAGTCGACACGCTTGTGCTCCAGCTGCGCGCGAAAGCTGTGCAGCGATGTCAGGTCGGAGTCGAGTAACGGTTGCAGCTGGCTTTGCTGTGATTTGCCAAGGCCGCGGTCGGCGTGGCACTCGAAGCAGTCGATGCGCACGCTGGCATAGCGATGGCAGTCCGCGCAAAAATGTTGCGGGTCCGGATAGCGCACCGCGGTCTCAGCCGAATCCGACGGATTGTGGCAATCCATGCAACCGACCAGGCTGTACTTGCTGCCACGCTCGCCGTCGAGCACGGTGTCGTCGCGCTGGTGCATGAGGAAATTCATGTGCTCTCGACGCATTATTTCGACCGGTTCGACGCAGGCGCTGGCAGCGGCAGGCTTTGCCGGTTGCGGAATGGCGATTTCACCGAAACCGGAACTCTCCACTTCGGCCGCGCCCGCAGGCAGGAGCCAGCCGAGGCAGGCGGCCAGCAGTAGCAAACGCAGTGTCGAGATCAAACCGTTCACGTCGGGTTCCGCCAGTTAGTGATCGCCGAGGGCCATATCGATGTAGCCGGTGGGACAGACGTCCGCGCAGATATGACAGCCGATACAGCGGGTATAGTCGGTGGCAACATAGCGGCCCATGGTTTTCTCCTCTTTGCTGACCCGGTAGACCGCGTCCTGGGGACAATAAATGACGCAGTTGTCACACTCGAAACACATGCCGCAGGACATGCAGCGGCCGGCTTCCGCGATGGTCTCGGCTTCACTCAGGTTGTTGGTGCGTTCAGCAAAGTCGCCGAGCACGTGCTCCGAATCCGGGCCGTGTACCTCGCGCAAATGACGTGGCGAGTAATTGAAATGCGACAGGAACAGGCGCTCCGACGAAATGATCTCGTTGGCGCCGCGATCTTCGTAGTTGTGCACGGCGAATCTGGCATGGTCAGTGCCCCAGGTGCTTTCATGCTGGAACTCATTCGGTTCGAGGTCCATTTCCTTGAGCTTGTTGAGCAAGTTGAAATGATGCACGTCGACCTTGGGTCGCTTGTCGAATTCGGCACCGCCGAGGTAGCGCTCGATGCTATCGGCGGCAATCGCCGCATGGCCGATCGCGGTGGTCAGCAAATGCGGATGAATGATGTCGCCGGCGACGAAATGCCCTGGCTTCTGACCGTGCTGGAAAAATTTGTCGGCATCCATCAGGTTGCGATCGTTGCCGAGCTCTTCGAGCCCGGTGAGATCGCCGCCCTGGCCGATGGCAGAGACGATCAGGTCACACTCGACTTCGAATTCAGTGCCTTCGACCGGAGTGGGCTTGCCGTCCTCGAAAACGCATTTGGCGAGCCTTAGCGCAGTGGCGCGGCCTTCGTCGTTGATGACGATTTCGATTGGTATGACGCCGTCGAGTATGCGCACACCCTCACGCAATGCGTCCTCGACTTCGTGTTCGGTCGCAGTCATTTCGGCGCGTTCAAACAGCGATGTCAGCGTGACATCGGCACCCTGGCGCGAGGCCGCGTAGGCCGAGTCGTGTGCGGTGAAGCCACCAACGACGAATTCGGTAAGCTGGTCCTTCGGCAGGGAATCGATTTTGCCAAGACGGCGCGCCACCGAGACCACGTCGATCGAAGTATCGCCGCCGCCAACGCAGACAACACGGTCGGCAGTGACCTGCAGCGCGCCGCGGTTAAAGGCCTCGAGGAACGCGACTCCGGAAATGCAGTTGGGCGCATCGCCGTGTTCGAGCGGCAGGCCGCGGCCTGACTGGCAGCCGATCGACCACAACAGGGCATCATATTCTGCTTCCAGTTCAGCAACGCTGACATCGCGACCGACGCGGGTCGCCATGCGCGTGTCGATATCGCCAAGGTCAAGGATGCGGCTGATTTCATGGTCGAGGAATTCGCGCGGCGTGCGATAGCCTGGAATGCCATAGCGGAACATGCCGCCAAGTTCGTCGTGTTCGTCGAAGATGGTGCTGGCGATGCCCTTGCGACGCAACTGGTAGGCGGCGGCAAGGCCGGCAGGACCGCCGCCGATAATGGCGACACGGTGCTTGCCGATCGCTGGCGCCGGCGCAAACCGGAAACCTTCGGCTTTGGCGGTATCGCCGATGTACTGTTCGACCGCGTTGATGCCAACGAAATCGTCGACGTTGTTGCGATTGCAGCCCTGCTCACAGGGGGCGGGACAGACGCGGCCCATCATCGACGGGAACGGATTGGCGTCGGTGGAGCGCTGAAACGCGTATTCCTGCATGCTCACGTCCGCGGGCGGCTTCTCGATACCGCGCACGATATTGAGCCAGCCGCGAATGTCTTCACCGGAGGGGCAACTGCCCTGGCAGGGCGGCGTGCGGTGTACGTAGGTGGGGCACTTGTAGCTGGTGTCCTCGTTGAAGATGTTCTCGCCCTGCGAACGCCAACGATGCACGCCATCTTCATATTTTCTGAAGGTTAGCTTGCGATTCACTTCCTCTTTGGACACTGCCATTGAATTCTCCTGGTCATTCTCTAATTTTAATGCTCGCCACCCAGCTGGATGGCGTTGCTGACTAACTGGTGTACGCTGACGATCTGGTCCATTTGCATGCCGTAGTAGGGCAGTATCTTGCTGAACTGGCTCTTGCAGATGGCACAGATGGCCGCCATGTGAGTGACGCCGTGATCGTCGACCACCTGCTTCAGCGCCTCCATGCGCGGTAGCGAACCCTTGACCCGCAATTCCACCAGGTCGTCGGTGAGCAGGCCACCACCGCCGCCGCAGCAAAAGGTTGCTTCGCCGATGGCATGCGCCGGCATGTCGTAAAAGTGATTGCAGCTCGCCTGGATCACGGCGCGTGGAATCACCAGCTGGCCACCTTCGAAGTCGCCCATGCGCGACGCGCGCGCGACGTTACAGGAATCGTGAAAGGTCAGCACCATGTCGTCGTTGGCGGATTTGTCCATGCGCAGCGCGTTGCGCTGCAGCAGGTCATAGGTGACCTCGCAGATGTGCTGCGGCATCGGGTAATTCGGGTCGAGAAAATCGAAGGGGCCGGCAAGCGTGTTGAGGAAATTGTAAGCGACACGCCAGGCGTGGCCGCATTCACCGAAGACGATGCGCTTGACGCCGAGTTCGAGCGCCGCTTCGCGAATTCGCTGCGCCAGTATCTGCATGTTGTCGTAGGAACCGATGAACATGCCGAAGTTGGCTGCCTCGCTGGCATAACTGGAAATGGTCCAGGACAGTCCCGCCTGGTGGAACACCTTGGCGTAACCGATCAGGCCGTCTACGTGTGGTTCAGCGAAGAAATCGGCGGACGGCGTTACCAGCAGAATATCGGCGCCGTGTTGGTCGAGTGGCAGGCGCACGGTGACACCGGTGTCCTCCTCGATATCCTCCTCCAGGCCTTCCAGCGTATCCGCCAGCGCCGGTTGAGGCAGGCCGAGGTTGTTACCGATGGTCTGTGCCTTGCCGATAATTTCGTTGCAGTATTTCTGGCCAACACCGACCGTGTCCATGATTTCGCGTGCCGCCATGGAGATTTCGGCGGTATCGATACCGTAAGGGCAGTAGACCGAGCAGCGGCGGCACTGCGAGCACTGGTGGAAGTAGCTATACCACTCGTCGAGCACGTCCTGGTCGAGGTCACGCGCACCGACGAGGCCGGGGAAGTACTTACCGGCCAGCGTGTAGTAGCGCCGGTATACCGAGCGAAACAGGTCCTGCCGCGCCACCGGCATGTTGTTGGGGTCGGAGGTGCCGAGGTAGTAGTGGCACTTGTCGGTGCAGGCGCCGCACTTGACGCAACTGTCCAGGAATACCCGCAGCGCGCGCGAGTTATCGACCAGTTCGCCCATCTTGTCGATGGCTACCTGCTGCCAGTTATCGATCAATTCCCCGGGGAAGCCGATTTTTTCCTGCAACTCGGGCTTGGCGACATAAGGCTTGCTGTGCGCCATAACGCCGATTTCGATCGGCGGTATCTCGGGCCATGGTTTCAGTGTCGGGGTTTCGAAATCCGCCATCGTCGCGTCCTCAGCTGGCCTGCTTCACGGCCGCAGGCCGAGTCGGCAGGTGACGTTTTTCGCGTGGATTATCGATCTGGTTACGCGTCGGGCTGAAAAATACGCCGGGCGCGTGCAGCAGCTTGCTGAAGGGGAAGATGAGCATCAGTGCGACGACCAGCAACAGGTGTAAAATCAGGATCGTATCCGGCGGAAACGGCTGCCAGTCAAAGTACATCAAACCGAGGAAAAAGGCTTTTACCGCAACAATGTCGGTCGGGGCGACATATTTCATGCCCAGGCCGCTCAGGCCGATGGCGATCAACAGGGCCAGCATCAGGTGATCCGACGGCGAGGAAATGTAACGCACCCGGTCGACCAGCAGGCGCCGCGCCCACAGGCCGGCGAGGCCGGCAATCATCGCGAATGCGGCGTAGGCGCCAAGCGGTTGCAGCAGCGTAACCCAGGACCATACCGGGTCGGTGAAATAGCGCAGGTGGCGCAACAATACCAGCAGCAACGCGGCATGGAAAATCCAGCCGAATATCCAGATCCAGCGGTTCGACTTGAACAGGCTGTTGAATAAAGTCACTTCGAAAAACATGCGACGCCAGACCCCGGCAGCCGTGATCGGTGCCGGCGTGGTCGGAATTCGCAATGGAGTTGGTGTTTTCGCGTACAGCCGAATGCGCAAAGCCAGGCCGATGATAAAGACCGCAGTCGCCACGTAGAACAACAGGGTGAATGTGATTGTCAGCATCGACATATGAATCTCATCTCCCGGCTATCGACGCCCGGGAAGCCAGAGTAGCGCTTCCCGTAACGTGAGCGCAGTCTACGACTTAAACGCAGCCTGTGGGCTTTGGCAGGCCGGCATACTTACAGGCCTGCTTGGCCGGACCATAGGGGAACAGTTCGTACAGATACTTGCTGGTGCCCTTGTCCTTGCCCAGCTTCTTGCCGACGGCCTTGGTGAGCACGCGTACCGCCGGGGCGATCTGGTACTCCTCGTAGTAATCACGCAGGAAGTTGATGACTTCCCAGTGATTCTCATCGAGTACCGCACCGTCTGCCTTGGCCATTTCGGTCGCCAGGTCATTGTTCCAGTCACTCAGGTTTACGAGATATCCTTCTTCGTCCGTTTCGTAGGACTTGCCGTTCACTTCAATTGTCATTTCTACCTCTGTTTATTCAATAATCCGGTTTTCCAGTCACAGCCATGACTGGGTTTTTTCGTACTCTGTGGTGAGTTTGACGAAGCCGTCGTAATCGACCAGTTGAATACCGTCGATGACAGTATCCGGCGCGATTCCCCGGGCCTGCAGATCAGGTTGCAGCGCGTAGACCGGCAGGTTTTGCATTGCCTCTCCCACCCGGGCGGCGGTCGTCGATTTGCGGCTGGCCGCATAGACACCGTCTTCGATCAGCAGGACTGCGCTGCCATTGAGCGCGAGGCGCAGGCAGCTGTCGAGCGAGTTGCGTTCGAAGGGTGACTTGTTAACGATGTGTAGTATTGGCATTGTTTATTCGCTTAAAAGCTCAGAATGACATCCTGTTGATCGATAATCTCGGCAAGCTCGGCACTGGTGACAACGTGTATCGAATCTTTCTCCGCCCAGTCATCGTCTTCGTCTTCCCAGGTTAAGGGCATCAGGTCGTCCTTGTCGAGCCCGCGCATTTCCAGTGACTCGCGCTCGACGAATATGCGGTTGACGTCGTAGTCGCCTAGCGCCCGATAGGTCGGTGCGAAATTTTTCGTGCCGATGGCGCTGGTGTCCTGGTTCTGTAGCAACTGGTAAACGCCGTCATCGATAAAGGCGAGCGTGACCTCCTGTTCGAAGGCTGCACCAATCAGCACGACTTCAAGCGATTCCAGTGCGTAAATACTGCCGTGCGGCGGTCTGCGATTCAGGTACAGAAATTTTTTCGTCGCCATCTGCAAATATCCTTAACTTATGTCCTAGTCGCCAAACACGATCAGTCGGTCTGCCTGGATGCCGGCATCGATCAATTGGCCCAGGCCTGATATCTCAAAGCCCGGGGCTATGTTGTCGCTGTCCTTGCCGGCGCGCTTGGCCTCGTCTTCGTCCAGCAAGCCACGTCGTTGCGCGGCGGCGACACACAGGATCATGTCCAGGTCGTGCTGCTGCGCAAGTGCCGACCAGCGCTCGCAGACGTTGCGGTCATCCTGTGGCGGTACGCTCAGGCGGGTGCCATTGTTGACGCCGTCGTGATAAAAAAATACGCGCACGATTTCGTGTCCGGCATTCAGCGCAGCCTCGGTAAAATGGTACGCGCTGTCGGATGCCTGGTGCGTATAGGGACCTTCGTTAACCTGTATGGCAAATTTCATTCGTGTCACCCGCCCTGCGTCAGGCTAAAAACGGATGTGCGTAGACGCGTTCAGCGAGCGCCTCGCGCCACGCCAGTTGTCGACGTGGAATTTGGTAAACGGCAGCTCGGTCAGTTCGAAGAACTGCGGCCAGCCAATGCGTTCGATCCAGTCGTTGAGACGCTCCCAGTCGCGCGCGTTATCCTTGTAGGTTTGCAGGATTTTCTTGACGATAGCGGTAGCTTCCGGCCAGCGCGGCGGATTGTTCGGGATGCCGGCGGCGACCAGCTTTTGAAAAGTCGGTTTGCCGCGCGCGTTGGAGTGATTACCGCCAACCCAGATGGCGAGCTTGGTATGCTCGGGATCGTTGATCTGCATCGGCGTGCAGGGTGGGTAGCAGGCGCCACAGCAGATGCACTTCTTTTCGTCGACTTCCAGCGATGGTTTGCCGTTCACCAGCGCCGGCCTGATTGCCGCAACCGGGCAACGGGCTACCACGGAGGGCCGTTCGCAGATGTTGGCAACCAGGTCATGGTTGATCTTCGGCGGCTTGGTATGCTGCACGTTGATGGCGATATCGCCCTGGCCGCCGCAGTTGATCTGGCAGCAGGAGGTAGTGATGTGGACGCGGTTGGGCATGTTCCAGTTTTTGAATTCGTCGATCAACTCATCCATCATCGACTTGACCACGCCGGAAGCGTCGGTGCCGGGTATGTCGCAGTGCAACCAGCCCTGGGTATGCGAAATCATCGCAACCGAATTTTTGGTGCCGCCGACGACGAAACCTTCTTTTTCGAGCGCCGCGATCAGCGGCTCGACCTTGCTGGCATCGGCAACCATGTACTCGATGTTGCTGCGAATGGTAAAGCGTACATAGCCCTCGGCATACTGGTCGCCGATGTCGCAGAGCTTGCGCAGGGTGAAAACGTCGAGGATGCGCTGGGTGCCGGCGCGCACGGTGTAAATGGCCTCGCCGCCGTGAGCCGTGTGCTTGAGCACGCCGGGTCTTGGGTCTTCGTGATAGGCCCAGTTGCCGTAATTCTTGCGCATCATCGGATGCATGTATTGAAAACCGTCAGGACATCCTGATTCGATCGGGGTACGTTGGCCTTGTTGCTGCATTATGCTGCTCCTGCTTTCATGTCTGTGTCGATCCTGGTGCTGCTCTTCACGAGGCCTGTTTTTGTTCTGACTTGCGATCGAACCATTTCTTCGCCTCGATATCCCAGTCGTCCATGCGTACGTAGGAACTGGTGCGCGTCTCGGCAATCATGTTGGGATCTACCTCGACGCCGATGCCCTCGAGAAAATTCACCAGGCCAATGCGCTCTACCATTTCGCCGCAGCGTTCATGCTCGAGTCCGTTCTCGGCCCAGTAATCGATGACTTCCTCGGCGAGCTCGGTCAGGGTTTCATAGTCATCATCATCTTCCAGCTTCATGAAGGGGACGACCACCGTGCCCATCAGGTCACCGATCTTGAGCGTGCGCTTGCCGCCGATGAGGATGGTGACGCCCTTGTCGTCGCCGGGCGACAGCGCTTTCGGCACCACGTTGAGGCAGTGCATGCAGCGCACGCAGTTGCGGTTGTCGACGCTGAGCGAATCGTCGTCGTTCAATGACAGCGCGTTGGTCGGGCAGCGCGTGATGACGTTATCGATGGTGTGCTGGCGCCCCTTCTTGGCGACGTATTCCTTGAATGCATCCTGGTCGACCTTCATGTCATCACGCCAGGTGCCGATAATGGCGAAGTCGGAGCGTTCGATCGAGTTCATGCAATCATTGCCACAACCGGACACCTTGAACTTGAACTTGTAGGGCAGGGCTGGCCGGTGAACGTCGTCGGTAAAATTGTTCAGCAGGGTGCGATGCACGCGCATTTCATCGACACAGGATTGCTCGCAGCGCGCCGAGCCAACACAGGACATGCCGGTGCGCACGCAGGGGCCGGCACCACCCAGGTCCCAACCGTATTCGTTGATTTCGTTGAAGAAGTGCTGGGTATTTTCAGTGGAAGTGCCGATAAACATGATGTTACCGGTCTGGCCGTGGAAGGTAACCAGGCCTGAACCGTACTTCTCCCAGCTGTCGCCGAGCTGGCGCAACATGTCGGTGGTGTAGTAGTTGCCTGCGGGAGGCTGAACCCGTAGCGTGTGAAACTCCTTCGACTCTTCGAAGGCGTGCGCTACTTCGGAAAAGCGCGGAATGATACCGCTGCCGTAACCGTAGACGCTGACGGTGCCGCCTTTCCAGTAACCCTTGCGGGTTTCGTAAGAGTGTTCGAGTTGGCCCAGCAGCGAGTTCGCAACGCCGTTTATGCGTTCGTCCTGGTGTTCGTCGCGCAGACGCTTGATACCGGAAATGAAGCTGGGCCAGGGGCCATTCTCGAGCTCGTCGAGCATCGGCGTGACATGTGCTTTTTTTGCCATAGTGATTTCCTTTTTAGTCCTGATCAGACGATTTCTGGATTTCCCGGCCTTGGTCTTCGGGCTCGTGGGCAGTTACCTTACCCAGAAATCCAGCAAACGCCAGCAGCAGGCGTTAGTGTGTTTGAATCTTGCCGCATGGGCTATCCCCCCCTTGGGGTGCAGAATATGCAGCGCTTATCCCCATTTAGGTAGGCGTGTCGAGTGCATTCGTCAATGCTTCCCAGTGTCGCGCGATATATCCAGTAAATTCAACCGTTTGGGCTGTCCCGCCAATTCGCTTCGCGACTCCCACCGATGGGGTGCTCCATTCCTATCGTAGCTGTAATAGAATCGGGATTCAACGATCCCGGATTCGACTGCCGCCTGAATGGATGTTAACGCCACATTAGACCAAATGAACGCAGTGCTCAACAAGTGCGATGAGAATTCGCCATATCTGCCGGCAAATGAGCGGGCCTACAGCGACTGGCGCGAGCATAAACTCGAATTGCGTCGGCGTGGCGATCCTGTGCGCGCGTTCAGGCTGAACGCAGAAGGCCTGTTGCCGCAGGCTGAACTGCGAGCGGCGCAACGACAGATAGAAGCCTTCAATTTTATTCTGTTTGAGGCCACGGCGAGCGATTTCGGCAAGCACGAATTCATTGCGCTAAATCGCCAGTTCGGCTTGTGCCATCTCGATAGCAACCCGGGCGCCGATGACGATCAGGTGACCTCGCTGCGCGTGCTGGCATCGACCGATGAACGGGCCCAGTATATTCCCTACACCAATCGCGCGATGAACTGGCATACTGATGGCTATTACAACCCGCCGGACCGAAGAGTCAATGCGTTTGCACTGTATTGCGTACAGCCAGCCGCCCGCGGTGGCGCAAACTACCTGTTCGACCACGAAATGATGTACCTGTTGATAAGAGATCAGTCGCCCGAAATGCTGGCGGCACTGATGGCCGAAGACCTGATGCGTAT
>Ga0316195_10000351_pt1 | contig 17716 bp, 12 predicted proteins | sample Phised1_MG_FD_204937 | JGI IMG/M metagenome (GOLD analysis project Ga0316195, IMG submission 204937) | Coastal sediment microbial communities from Maine, United States - Phippsburg sediment 1 | ecosystem: Environmental > Aquatic > Marine > Coastal > Sediment | place: USA: Maine | collected...
AAACCTCAGTGTAAATAGTTGCCGATCATTCAGCGATTTTACGAGCGCCAATCGCATTAACAATACTCACTTGTACCTACCATATTATTATGGCTGCTTGTTTGAAAGTTTTCAGGCAGAAAAAACTGGACGGGGAAACAACCTGTTACAAATGGCCCGTTAATCACGGTGCGCACCGGCGCTACAGTGACCCTGCCAATCGAAGCGGTGGGTCAGCCCCAATCGACAAAAGCTTCGGTAGGCGACCTGGATCGCTATAATGCGGTCACCACACCATCCAACGGAATGTATTTTTTCGTGAACCCAGCAACTGCCCCGGCGAAAGCTATCGTCAAAATTTGTATCATCGCGACCCTGGCGTTGTTGGTGTCACTGGCTTTCGGTCAGGATCCTTCGATATCCGGCATTCCGGTTGGGACCGATGTCACTGTCGAGCAACTGGAATCGGTGATCACGGCAATCGAGGCACGCGAGGGGCTTGAGGCGAAAACGCGGGGGCAGGCGATAGAGCAGCTGCGGGACGCACAGGCACAGATTCAGAACAGAAAGGCGGCCGAGGCTGCCGCTGCCGCTTATGCGGCGACGCTGGATACTGCCTCCGCGGAGACCGAGTCGCTGCGAAAGGAACTCGAAGAAAGCCAGCCCGGGACACTGACAACTGAAAGTCTCGGCATCAATGATTCCGCAACGCTCAGTGAGCTCGACCAGCGACTGGCACAGGAGACAGCCGAACTCAGCGCCGCTGACTCCATGCTCGCAGAGCTTGAGCTGCAAGTGGAGGCCGAGGGCCGTCGTCCGGCGGCAGCGCGCGAGCGCATCAGTCAACTTCGCAGCAGCAGGGAAGCACTTTCGGCGGCGATCAATACGCCAAGCGCCCCGGGGGAGCCGCAGGTTCTGGCCGACGGTCGCAAGCTTGCGGCGCAGATGCGCCGTGCCGCACAGGGCGCCGAGATCAACATGCTGGAACAGGAGCTTTTGAGCCATGCGGTTCGTCAGGATTTGCTCAAGGCGCAGCGAGACGCGACGGCGCGATCCCAGCTGGAGGCGAGCCGGCGCGTGGAATTACTGCGCGAAGCGGTCAATACCCGGCGCCAGGCGGCAGCAATGTTCGCGCAACAGGCGGCGCTTGCGGCGGAGCTGGCCGCTGCCGACAAACATCCCGTCGTGCGCACGCTGGCGGAGGGCAACGCAAACCTCACCCGACGGCTGCCAAAGCTGGCGGCCGACATAGAGCGAGAGACCACCCGGCTGGAGCTGACGGAAGCGCAGGTCAGGGATCTTGAGCAGCGCCTGGCACGATCGCAGCAACGTCTTGAAATTGGCGGGCTCAGCCGCGCTATCGGTCTGCTCCTGCTCGAAGAACGGAGGAGTTTGCCGCAGGTATCGCAAGAGAGGGCGCAGATTCGAATCCGCCGCAAGGAGCTTGCCGAGATTGGCCTTGCCCAGATACAGATTCAGGAACAACGTCGCGAATTGACGCCTCTGGATTCGCGAGTCGAGAGTCTGATGCAGGAAGTCTCCGTCGATGTCGATGACCCGGCGGAGCTCGCGGAAATACGCGGTGAAGTCAGATTGCTGTTGCGTGATCGCAGAGACCTGCTGTTGCAGGCTGAAAGCGATTACAGGAGTTATTTGCAGACGCTCGGCGATCTCGACGTCGCGCAACGCCGGTTGCTGGGGTCGGCGGCAGACTACAGGAATTTTCTGACACAAAACCTGTTGTGGATTCCGAGTGCGCCCGTAGTATTTACCGGTGAATGGCGCGATATAGGCCCGGCAGCGGCATGGGCGCTTTCGCCCGATGCCTGGCTTAAGGTCGGCGCGGAGCTGGCAGTCGCTTTGCGCGAGGACGTGGTTGCGGTCACCGTATATCTGCTGCTGCTTTTGTTGCTCGTCGCTATTCACCGGCCGTTGCTGCGCAAGCAAAGAGCAATGGATGCCCTGGTTGGACGGCTTTCCACCGACAACATAGGATTGACGTTGGCTTCGCTCGCCATTTCAGCCTTGCGAGTACTGCCTGTACCCTTGCTCTTCTTCGGCGCGGCCTGGTTCCTCGATAACGGCACGGCGCTGTCAGCGTTTTCAGGGGGCGTGGCGGTCAGCCTGTTTGCGACGGCGCCATTCCTTTACAACGTCCTCTTGTTTCGCGCGCTTTGCGGACGGTCGGGCGTTCTGAAAGTCCATTTTGGCTGGGATCCGAACACGCTGGCTGCCATACGACGGCAGTTGGACCGGCTTGCAACGATTGCCGCGCCAATCTTGTTTGCCACGGCGATGCTGTATCAGTCGGACTCCTCGGACGACCGGGCGACGTTGGGCAGGTTGTTGTTTCTGATTTTGATGGTCGTCCTGAGCCTGTCGTTTCATGCACTCGCCCATCCGTTGTCCGGCGTTGCGGCGGCACACTATGCGCGCCAGTCAAAAACCTGGGTAAGCCGGTTGCGCTGGCTTTGGTATGCGCTGGCAATCGGGTCGCCACTGCTGCTGGCAGCGATATCTTTTTTGGGCTACCTGTATACCTCAACAATCCTGGCAGGCCTGCTGGTGAATACGATCTGGCTCGCGCTTGCGCTGATCGTCGTTAACCTGATTGTGCTGCGCTGGTTGGCACTGGAGCGGCGTAAACTGGCATTGCAGATGGCACTTAAGGAACGCCAGGCGCAAAAAGCGGAGCGTGCGAAAGAAGGCGCGCGAGAGGACGAGGCCGATGCGCCCCAGCAGGCATCAACACCGGTGGACCTCGACGAAGTGGATCAACAGACGCGCAAGCTGCTGCGTTCGGCATTGACTTTGGTCGCAGTGCTCGTCGGCTGGGGAATATGGGCGGAAGTACTGCCAGCTCTAACGATACTGGACCAGGTTGGCTTATGGACGCAGACCGTCACGGTTCAGGGTGTGGAGTCGATTGTGCCGGTAACGCTCGCAGATCTGCTGTTTGCCTTGCTCGTCGTCGCTGTAACCGCGATTACATCGAAGAATCTGCCGGGGCTGATGGAAATTGCCATTCTGCAGCACATCACGCTTGCGCCCGGAAGTCGGTACGCCATTAATACACTGGTTCGTTATGTCGTGGTCACGGTCGGCATCGTCTGGGTCCTCAACATCATCGGCTGGAACTGGTCCCAGATCCAGTGGCTCGTTGCTGCGCTCAGCGTCGGTCTTGGTTTCGGTTTGCAGGAAATCGTCGCGAATTTTGTATCGGGTCTGGTGATTCTTTTCGAGCGCCCGGTACGCGTTGGCGACACGATTACAGTGGGTCAGTTGACGGGCACCGTGTCGCGAGTCCGTATTCGCGCAACGACGATAACCGACTGGGATCGCAAGGAGATCATCGTGCCGAACAAGGCTTTCATCACGGAGCAGGTGGTGAACTGGACCTTGTCCGATCCGATCACGCGCATGGTAATTCCGGTTGGCATTTCCTACGGTTCGGATGTTGAACTCGCGCACAGGCTGATGTCCGACACACTGGCGGCCTTGCCGCTGGTAATGGAAGAGCCGCCGCCGAAGGTTTTCTTCACCGGTTTTGGCGAGAGTTCACTCGACTTCACGATACACGTTTACCTGCGCCAGCTGTCGGATCGCCTGCCGCTTACCCATCAGGTACACGATGCGGTGCTGAAAGCACTGCGCCAGAATGGCATTGAAATTCCATTCCCGCAAAGGGATCTGCACATTCGGTCGACGGTTGATGTCAAAAGCGAGTGAGCCGTCGTCGATCGGTGTGTTGGACAGCGTGGAGATACGCTTGCCGTGACCCGACCAATAGTGGTACTCATCACCATTGGAACTTTTCGATTTTCCAGGGAGACAAGAATATGAAATACAAACTCAGCGTCATGCTTGGTACCGTCGCGCTCGCTTTCGCCGCCCAGGCGTCTGCCCAGGACACCTTGCTCGAATATGTCGTCGATGCCTGCGAGTCCGATCTGCAACAGTATTGCAGCCAGGTAACGCCCGGCAACGGTCGCCTTTTGCACTGTGTGGCGGCTCATGAAGACAAGCTTTCCGGACGCTGCGAATATGCGTTGTACCAGGCGGCATCGCTGCTCGAGGAGCTGACCGTCGCCATCGAATATTTTGCCGAAAGCTGCGCGACTGAGATCACAACGTTATGCAGCGATGTGGAAGCCGGTGAGGGCAGAATCCTGGCTTGCCTGGAAGAAAATTCTGCTGACGTCGGCGCAACCTGCAAAGCGGCGATCGAGGACACAGTCGGGGAGTAAGTGCCGGCGTGATTGTCCTGGCAAAAGCCATCGTCAGCGGCGGTGCAAAACGCCGCCGCTGGCTATTGGAAACGTGACGGTCTAGCGAGTACGCGATCGGCCGGGCCAGACGGGCCCAAGTCATAAAGTAAATGCGAATCATTTGCATTTACGAATTAATCTCATTAATATATTTGGGTCCTGATTTTTTTGGTTGCCCTTCGTGAAGTTATTAATGCCCTGGCTAGGTCTGGCCTCGATTATCCTCGCTGCTCCCGCGCGGGCCGAAACGCCCAGCCTCGATGAAATCTGGGCCATCGTTCAGCAGCAGCAGGAGGAGATCGCGCTGCTCAAAGAGCAACTCAGGGAAGCGGACGCCCAGCTCGCCGTCGCCGACCAAAGAATCGAAGCCACCGGGGACTACCTCGATACACTCGTTGCGCCGCCGGCGTTGCCGCAGACACGTATCGCAGGCTACGGTGAATTGCACTACAACAATTTAAATGCGAACGATAGTGCTCGCGATCTGGACCAGATCGACTTTCATCGTTTCGTGCTTTTTTTCGGGAATGAGTTTACCGACCGTATACGCTTCTTCTCCGAGCTGGAACTCGAGCATTCCCTGGCTGGCGATGGCGCACCTGGTGAAATTGAGCTGGAGCAGGCGTATATCGATTTCACACTTAGTGATTCATATTCCACGCGGGCCGGATTGTTTCTGCTGCCGCTGGGAACAGTGAACGAAACCCACGAGCCGACAACCTTCTACGGGGTAGAACGAAACTCCGTTGAGAGCGTCATCATTCCGACAACCTGGTGGGAGGCGGGCGCCGCAATGAGCGGCCGCTACGGCAATGGCCTGAGCTGGGACGTTGCAATGCATTCCGGGCTTGCGATTCCAACATCGGGTCCGAACGCATTTCGGGTCCGCAGCGGCCGGCAAAAAGTCGCCGAGGCATTGGCCAGCGATGCGGCATATACCTTGCGACTTCGCTACAGCGGTATGCCGGGACTCGATCTTGGCGTGAGCTATCAATATCAAACGGATGCAAGCCAAATCGGCGGCGATGGACTCGATGCAGGGCAACTGTTTGCCGCCAATGTCGCCTACAACATTGGCGGCCTGTCGCTCAAAGGCCAGTATGCCAACTGGCGATTTTCCGGCAGCGCCGTTGAGGCGGCGGGCGCCGACAATCAAACCGGTTGGTATCTGGAACCCAGCTACCGCTTTTCGACATCGCTTGGCGATTGGGGATTCTATACCCGGTATGAGGATGTGAAAGGCGCGCGAACGCAGGATCAGTTCACGCAAAATGAAATAGGCCTGAATTACTGGCCCATCGATAAGGTCGTCTTCAAGTTCGACTACAGACAACGAGATCACGACCTCGCGAGTGACGTCGGCCGCGATTTCGACGGCATCGATATCGGACTTGGTTACCAGTTCTAATGCCCGGGCGAATTCTAAAAACAGCTATCTTCTCACTGGTCGCGGCGCTACTGGTATCAGTTACCGCCATTGCCGCCGGAGAGATCGGTCGGTACCAGACGCGTGCCGAGTTCCTGATGGAGTCATTCGGCACCGACGAACCGTCAAATGCCGTCATATGGTTTGACGGTGAACTGCGGTCCGCTGCGACCAGCGTTATGGGTCATCCGCCGGCAACGCTGCGCATGCGGTACTGGTACGACGACACGAAGACGGCCTGGATTATCGACGAGATAGGCAAAGAGCAGCCAATTACGTTCGGTATCGTCGTGGAGAACGACAAAATCCTGGCCCTGCGGGTCATGAACTTTCGCGAGAGTCGTGGCTGGGAAATTCGTTATCCGTTTTTTACTCAGCAGTTTTCGCAAATACGACTGAACGAATCCGGATCGCTGAACCGCAGAATCGATTCAATCAGCGGCGCTACTCTTTCGGTAAATGCAGCCACCAAAAGTGCAAACCTTGCGTTAATACTTGATGAGCATACTAGACGTGCAACCAGCACCGCCATCTCGTCGCGCTAGGCACTGGGCACGACGGACGCATCGCGTTCTTGGTGTCAGTTCTTTGCTGTTCCTGGTGTTTATTTCCGTAAGTGGAATTGTCCTGAATCACGCCGAAGAACTCGGTTTGTCGCGAAGCAGTGCCGGAACCTGGATATTGGATATTTATGACGTGCCGCTGCCGCCCGCAGAGTCCGCTTACCAGGCGGGCGACGTCTTGTTCGCGATTTCCTCGGGAACCCTGTATGCAAACGGTGAAGAGCTCTCGAGAGTCGCCGGCCAACTGGTTGGCGCTGTCGCAAGCACCGGCTCCATTGTCGTGGCTTCCGCCGACCAGTTATTCGTGACAATGGGCGACGGTGCGCTGCTCGAACGCTTCTCACCCGGCCGGTCGAGTCCAATGACCAAACTGGGGCTTGATGGCGAACGCGTCATTGTTGCGACTCAGGATGACTATTTCGAGTTCGATCCAGAGAATATGAGCCTGTCGACGTCTAGCGCTGTTGATGCCGATGCAGTGACATGGTCGCTTCCCGTATCACTCAACGCCAGGCAGGCGGAAGATATCGGAATGGCGGCGCTCGGGCTGGCAATTAACTGGGAGAGGGTGCTGCTCGATGTGCACAGCGGCAGAATTCTGCCCTCGGTCGGCCGCTATATTGCGGATGTAACGGCTCTTTGCCTGTTGTACATGTGCGTTAGTGGTTTCGTGCTCTGGACCCGCCGACGGTGAGGTCTCTGAAGCACGACGGTCGAGCCGCCGGGCTTCACCGATATTCCAATTGCAGCTTGCTCCGGCGGAATGCAGCGGTCCACTAGCTGAGACTGGCGGCGCCCGGTCGCAAAATGCCGGGTAGCGTCAACGCTTCGCTACTCGGATTTCTATATCGCGAATGCGTTTGACTGCTGTCGCAAGAACCAAATCGTGCAGACGACATATCTGTGCGGAATAAGTCGAAATCCTCAGGCTTGATCCGCTAATCGCTGCGCCAAAATATTCGCGGCGGCCTCGATAGCTTCGCGCCGGGTGGCGAAGCGCATGGTTTCGCGCAACCCGTCGAGTGCACCAAGCCGGCTTAGCACCCGGGCGACGCCGAACTGAATACCGACGACCAAAACTTCCTGGTGCCCTTCGACAGCCCGCTGGATAATTTCTTCAAGTGTTAGCGCAGCGCTACCATCGATGCTGGGGACGTCGGTAAGATCGACTATGAGAATTTCAACCGGCCTTACCGACACGATTCGTCGCATCATTTCGTTTGCCGCCCCAAAGCTCATCGCACCTGACAAATGCAGTATCGCGGCGCGACCCTTGCAGTGTCGGAATGCTGCCGCCTCTTCATCGGACAGTAGTTCATGTCCGGCGTCATCGACGATGGTGCGGATGGACTGAACCTGAATGTCGGCCATTTCCTTAACGAAAACGAGACTGGCCATCACGATGCCGACGCCGACCGCGGTGATGACGTCGACAAATACGGTCAGAACGAGCACTACCAGCATCAATACAAGATCTGTTCGTGGCGCACGGTGCCAGCGCTTTATAAAGCGCCAGTCGATAACGTCGATACCCACTTTAAGGAGTATTCCGGCGAGTGCAGCATGTGGAACTATGCTGACGACCGGCCCAAGTCCCAGGACGATCAGCAACAGGAATAAGGCATGCAAGACGCCGGACAGGGGTGTTCGGCCACCCGCTTTCAGATTCGCCAGCGTGCGCACCGTCGCACCAGCGCCGGGCAAACCCCCGGCAAATCCTGCAACGAGGTTGCCAATTCCCTGGCCGACCAGTTCCTTGTCCGAATCGTGAAAACTGCGACTCATATTGTCGGCGACCAACGAGGTCAACAGGCTGTCGATAGATCCCAGCGCCGCCAGCACGGCCGCGCTGACGAGCATATAACTCAGCTGTGTCAGGTCGGCCTCCGGAAGTTGCCACGAGGGCAGGCCCGCGGGAACCGCACCAAGCAGCGGCACGTCAGCCATAAATAGCGCTGCGACGGTGCACACTATCAATGCCATCAATGGCGAAGGGAAAATACGTGCGAGTCTCTTCGGCAACCAAAGGCAAATGGCCAGTGACAATAACCCAAGAAAAGTGGCGTGCCAGTTAAGGGTCTTGAAATCACTCGGCAACGCGGTGAGGGCATTCACGACATTCGGCGGCGCGACGTGCCCGGTCAGCGGTTCCAGTTGCAGGATGATCAGAATGCAACCAATGCCGGTCATGAAACCCGATATTACCGGGTAGGGCATCAGGTTAATGTAGCGCCCAATGTGCAGGTAACCAAACAGGATCTGAAACGAGCCAGCCAGCATGACCACCGTAAATGCGACAGCTGGCTGGTCGGCAAACTGAGTGAACACGCTTGCCGCAACGATCGTCATCGGCCCAGTCGGCCCGGAGATTTGCGCGTTTGTACCGCCAAACAGCGCGGCAAACAGGCCAACGCAGATCGCACCCCACAGACCGGCAATCGGGCCCATGCCGGACGCGACACCAAATGCGAGGGCCAGTGGCAGCGCGATGATGGCGGCCGTAGCGCCACCGAAAATATCGCCCGGAATATTTTCCGTGCTTAGTTTGTTTGCTTTCATTGCTGCATTATTCAGGATATTTTCCTGCGAAATACCGAGCACCAGTATCCGCGCATGCGTCGCTGGCGGCTATAGGAATTCAGTAACCGGTATTCAGCGGAATACTCAAGATACGCGTGCCCCGGGCAACTTCCCCTGCCGGCACTCTTGTCACGGGGCATTTTGAGCACAATAAACAATTGGTTTCACCAGTTCGTGGATCAGCATTCAGCCGCCCATTGCTCAATGGCAAATGCCGCGCCTTCGTTAATGCCAAGTTCCGAAACGAGAAAGGGCAGCGCGAGCTCCATATCAGCGCGCAGCGTCCACGCAGGGTTGATCACTACCATGCCGCAGCCGTACATGCCGGGTAAGGTCTTGCGGTCCGCGACGCGCAGCGCGAGATGCAGCACATCGCGAATGCCCAGGCCTTCGAATTGTTTTCTCAGGCTTGCGGTCCGATGCTCATCCAGTATCGGGTACCACAGCACGTAGGTGCCCGTCGAAAACTGCCGATGCAATTTGCCGATCGTGGCGACCGCCGTTTCATATTCATCGCGCAGTTCGTACGCTGGATCCATCAGGATGAGACCACGACGCTCGACGGGTGGCACGAGACCTGCGCTGAAGCGATAGCCGTCCTTGGCATGACAATATGCGCGACGGTCGTTCTCGAACCTGTTTTCCAGCAGGGTGAAATCGCCCGTGTGCAACTCGATGAGCACCCGCCTGTCCTGCGGCCTCAGCAACTTTGCCGCGAACCATGGCGAGCCCGGATACCCGGTTAGCTCCTCGCCGCGATTGAATTGCCTGACCAGTCCGAGATAGTCCGCGACAGGCGGCGGTGTCTCTTTCTGGCGCCAGAGTTTTGCAATGCCGAGACGACTTTCACCGGTCCTCTCCGCGAACCCCGATTGCAGGTCGTAGCCGCCCGCACCGGCGTGTGTATCGATATAGCAAAGGCCGGATTCCTTGCGCGTCATGTACCGGAGCAATGTCGTCAGTACGACGTGTTTCATGACATCGGCAAAATTGCCGGCGTGGTAGGCGTGTCGGTAGCTCAACATGTTGCGCGGCATTGTTGTTGAAATCAGCGGCGGGTACAAACTCGAAGGATCGGCTGGACACGGATGTCAGCGCGGCAGGCGGCGAGCCGCCACCCCGAGCCCTGTCCGGCCATGCCGTGACCGACCTGATTTCGGCTGATATCGGTACCAGAGCCGGGCAGCTCCCCGAAGCGCCGTTGATTGCCCGCGCCGCGCCCCGGCCATTCTGGTAGATTTGGGCCACAGAATGGCTGAGCGATCTCCGCTTACAAAAACTAACAACTAGGAGCGAATCCTGTGACCAAAATCCGTGACCTGCTGTTTGGGCTTACCCGACCGATTCGATCTGCTTTATTTTTAGGGGCATTGCTATGCCAGGCGAGCGTTGCCCTGGCCCAGGAAGTACCCATCGTTCTGCCGGGTGCGCCCGGCGACGCCGCCCGTAATCTGAGCGCCGAGGAAGCGATCGAAATCGCCGATACGAGCTTTTCGCCCGACGACATTCAATTCATGCAGGACATGATTCCGCATCATCACCAGGCCGTCGAGATGGCCGCACTGGTGGCTGACCGCACGAATCGCCAGGAGCTGAATGACGTAGCAGGGCGTATCAATGCTTCGCAGGAAGACGAAATAAACTTCATGCAGCAGTGGTTGCGCGACCGTGGCGCCACAGTGCCGGAAATGACGGCGCACGACGCGATGCACACTACCCACAAAATGGCCGGCATGGCCAGCCCGGAACAGATGGCCGCGCTTGCCGCGGCGGAGGGCACAGCGTTCGACCAGCTGTTCCTGGAACTGATGATCAGGCACCACGAGGGCGCGGTGAAGATGGTTGAGGAGTTACTCAAGCAGCCCGGATCGGCGTACGACCCGGTGTTGTTCCAGTTTACGACCGACGTCACTAACGACCAGACGGCAGAGGTCGAGCGCATGAACGCCCTTTTGGCCAGCCTGTCTGCCGATGCGCGTGCCGGGCTTTCAGCCGGCTTCCAGGATGCTGGCCAGGCAATCATGAACATGGAACTCGTGGCTACGCTGCCGAAACCTCCTGGTTTCTTCGACCCGAAGAATCCGGCCGGGCTGCCGCCGGCGATACCGAAGAAAGATTCCGACGAAACCGACAAGGCCGACGACAACAACCGCGATAACGACGAGAACGAGTGGGGCGAGCGTTCGCCGCTTCTGAGCTTCTCGAACACCGACATGGCGTTTTCCGGCGACGTATTGGTGACCGGCAGCTACCACGGTTTCAACGTTTATCGACTGCAGGAAGACGGCGTGCCGAAACTCTTCAGCTCGGTGGTCTGCCCCGGTGGACAGGGCGATGTCTCCATCGTCGGCGACCTCCTGATCATGTCGGTGGAGCAGACTCGCGGACGGGTCGATTGCGGGCTGCAGGGCGTCAACCAGGATGTCAGCCCCGTGCGTTTCCGCGGGCTTCGAATCTTTGATATCAGCGACCTCGCCCGGCCGGTGCAGGTCGGACAGGTCCAGACCTGCCGCGGCTCGCACACCCATTCGGTAGTGTCCGGCCCGGGTACTGACGGCAAGATCATCGTCTATAACTCCGGCACCTCGTCGGTTCGCAAGGGCGAAGAGCTCGAGGGTTGCGTCGGCGAAATGCCCGGCGACGATCGCACCGCGTTGTTCCGTATCGATGTTATCGAGATTCCGGTCGACGACCCGTCCAAAGCGCGCATCGTTGACAGCCCTGCCGTGTTCGCCGACCCGGAAACCGGTCGCCTGGCCGGCCTTTGGCAGGGCGGTGATCACGGTGAGGACACACAGGAGACCTACGAGACGGACCAGTGTCATGACATTACCGTGTTTCCGGCGGGCGGGATCGCTGCTGGTGCATGCTCCGGAAATGGCATTATTTTCGACATCTCGGATCCGCGGAATCCCAAGCGCATTGACGAGGTTGTCGACAAGGGCTTTGCCTACTGGCATTCGGCAACCTTTAACAACGATGGCACGAAAGTAATTTTTACTGACGAGTGGGGCGGCGGTAGTCGCCCGCGCTGTCGCACCTTCGACCCGATGGATTGGGGCGCGGACGCCATCTACGATATTGTCGACGGCCAGCTCGAGTACCGCGGTCACTTCAAGTTACCGGCGCCGCAGGTGGAGCAGGAAAATTGTGTCGCGCACAATGGATCCGTCGTGCCGGTTCCCGGTCGTGATATTTTTGTGCAGGCCTGGTACCAGGGTGGCATCTCCATGATCGACTTCACCGATTCGGCGAACCCGGTCGAGATCGCGTACTTTGACCGCGGCCCCATTCATGAGAAACATTTGATCCTCGGTGGCTATTGGTCGACCTACTGGTACAACGGCAAAATCTACGGTACGGAAATTGCGCGCGGCCTGGATGTGCTGGCGCTGACGCCCAGCGAGTACCTGTCTGAAAACGAGGTGGCAGCTGCATTGCTTGCCGATCAGGGCAAGCTGTTCAATCCCCAGCAGCAGTTCCCCGTAACCTGGCCGGCTGAGCCGGTCGTTGCGCGGGCCTATATCGATCAGCTCCAGCGTGGCAACGCGCTGCCAGCATCGGCAGTGTCTGATATCAATGCGGCGCTCGATCGCGCGGCGTCGACGCTTGAGGACGGCGCCCGTGACAGGAGGCTGGCAGGCACGCTGGACTCATTGTCGGCAGGCCTGGAAAAAGGCAGCGGCGACGCAACAACGAAAAAGCGCCGTGCCGCGCTGGCCGCAACATTGGAAGGCATTGCGGCGAAGCTGCGTTAAAGCGTGAAACGGGGGTGGTGGCTGTCGTCCAACGATGGCCACCACCTTTGTTCGCCCAGTCCGGCGGTGAATGGCAGCAGCCAAGGAAGCGTTGATCGCCGTCGCGGCGGCACCCATGCAGTCGCCGCCCGGCATCATCACGCTCGGTTGACGCGCCGTGCGCCTGCGCTGCGTTGTCATTCGTGCGTATGCGAGCGCTGACCAGGACTGTCGCCAAGCTTCATTGCCGCATAGTGGATGTGGTCAGACTGGATCAACTATTACGTCAGTCATCAAGCGACCTGGTGTCGTGACGCGATCCGGTGGCCCGGGTCGGGTCGTCCTGCGGCCGACTGAGCATACGAATTCTATGGCGTTGTCGAACCCTTTCGCGTGGCGGTCAATCGATATTTGCCGCGCTCCCAGGTTATGCCGTCGTCTGCCGATTGTTGCGTGTCGATCGCAAAGCTCGACTCCGTGATGTCCTGGTAGATTTCGCGAGCGATGGTTTCATTGCCTGAAGCATCAAGCCTGATTGTCGTCACTATCATCCTGGAGTCGACCAAACGAGCTTCGTTGCCATACCAGGTTCCCGGCTGCGGCTGGTATATATTGCGGCCTTCCCACTTTCCTTCCGCCGCGTTGAAACTGCGCAATTCAATTCCCGTGGTATAGGGTCCGCGCCACTCCTGCATGACCACATAGCCATTCGCCACCCAGTGGTTATGCCATTCAGCGTGGTAAACGAGCGGCGCCTTTTTCGCCCGATACAATGTCACCTCAACATCCCAATCTCCAATAAGGAAGTCGTATTGCTCACTACCAACGGGCGCTGCGGGGTTGCGCATCTCGATTGGGCTGTCCGGATCCGGTTGGTACAGTAGCTCCTGCGCACTGATTGTGATCGCAGGAATCAACGTTGCCAGGAGAACGGCGGCGGTCATTTTCAATCGGGTCAACATATGCGTACCTCGGCCTCGTGTGTCAGTGGTGCGACATTTTTCATTATAGATGTTGAAACAGGGCTGGCCCTGATCGTTAGGCATGCTCAAAGGACACTGCGCTGTCGCCCGGTTCCGTGCTTTGTGGGGGCAAGACGGGAATCCATATAGTCAACCCGCCGCGACGGTGGCGCTCGACAGAGTCGCGCCTGCCGCGGCAAAAAGTACGGCATATGGTTCGTGGCTGATCTAAAATTGGCGCTAGTTTTCACCGCCAAGGCCTCGGACAATGACGCGTCAAATAGTTTTTATTCTTGCTCTGCTTATCCTGAGTGCTTCTGTGTTTGCCCAGCAGGAGCCGCGAATGATAACTGTGACCGGTACCGGCTCTTCCAGCATCGCGCCGGATCGCGCCAGTGTGCAAATGTCGATCATCTCGAGAAGCGATACGGTGAGTGCCGCGCAGGAGGAAGCAGCCGGCGTAACTGCGAAGGTGCTGGCGATGACAGGGAAGTTGGGCATCGCGCGCGATCAGGTCGATACCACCGGCTCGTCGGTGCGGCCTGACTATCGCTGGAACAGGGAACGCGAGGAGCAGGAACTGCGGGGCTATGTAGTGGAACGGCAAATGCGGGTCGATGTCCGCGACCTGGAAAAGCTTGGCGCCTTGATTGAAGGGGCGGTGGCGGCTGGCGTGAACCAGGTATCGCCGCCACAACTGGACAGTAGCAAGAGACGCGAGGCTTACCGGCAAGCTCTCGATACCGCCGCGCAGGACGCGCAAGCCAACGCGGCGCAACTCGCGAAATCGCTCGGCGCCAAGCTTGGTGATGTTCTTCAAATTAATACGCAGTCAGAGCCGGCGATGCCGATGCCGATGATGCGGGTTGCGATGAGCGATAGTTTGGAGTCCGCTGCGCCGGAAACCTACAACGCCGCAAATTTGCATTTCGAGGCAACCATTACCGCCGTTTTTGAGTTGCGAGACTAAGCGCTGGAAGCCCGCTGTCGGTCAAGGTTTGACAGCGCGACGATGCTGACCGACGACGTTTGGGACGTTCTGCTCGCCGGACACCACAATGCCCGCACCGGCTTCACGCGCAGCCGCAACAGGGTTCACCGTCGCTGCTCGAAGTTCTTCAACGAGCGGGATCAATGAACCCGCATTTGCCCGATAACAGCCACTGAACCCGGTTTCAGGACGGCGCCACTGCGCCATTCCCATGGTGGTACGGGGTTTGCGTCCTTCCACAGGCCGATATTGTTCAGTCGGGCCCAGCGCTCCAGATTGTCCAGTTCGGTTTGCCGTACTATTGGCAAGTGCGAGTAGTGTTGCCGATAAACCCAGGCATGGCCAAGCGTTACCATTCGCGCATTGACATTGATCCAGTTGCGCTGGCCTTCGGGACGCACAAAAACTGTAGCGAGCGTTCGCCCGTATTCGTCCTCTGTGTGCTCCTCAAAGCGGATTGATCTGCCGCCAATCAATTTGGTCAGCCCATACCTGGCGGTATCGCCCCAGTACTGGTCATGTTCCGGGCAATCGATCGAGTCCAGGCGCAGCGTCACCCGCCGCCATGTGGTTTGTACGACTACAGTATCGCCGTCAATTACGCGATATACACGACCACCCTTGCAGGCAATAGGTTGGCCATGATTCTGCATACCCCCCGCCTGAAATCTGCTGTTCGATACCCGCCGGCTGTACAAGATTGCGGCGATGACAAGAGCTGATAAGAGCAAAATAATTGAAAGTGCGTCCATATCGATTACAAACGCAGAATTGTCTGCGTTCCCCGGTTATCAAGATGCCCCCTAATTTGCCGATCTGCACTCGGCGTGTCTGGTCAAAACCCGTCACGTTCTGGTGATTTCCTGTCAATGGGGGCAGGAGACCGAGGCTGGCTAGCGGGCAGGCCGCTCGGCCTGTTTTGTCGGGAAAAAGTCACCGAGTCCCGTTCGCAATTCCATCTGAGCTGAAATTGCTCCAGAATAAGCGGCTTACCGGCTGCGGACAGAATCTGTCAAAAGACAGGGTTCAGCAGTCGATTTTTGCGTGGGGAATGCAATGGCAATAGAAATCATACTTAACGGCAATAACGTGTCGCTGGATGCGGAACCGGACATGCCGTTGCTGTGGGCGATTCGTGATCTGGCGGGAATGACCGGCACCAAATACGGCTGCGGCAAAGCCTTGTGCGGCGCCTGCACGGTACATGTCGATGGGCGGCCGGTTCGCTCGTGTGCATTTCCAATCTCTGCCGCGGCCGGGAAATCCGTGACGACGATCGAGGGGCTCTCTGTCGATGGCAGTCACCCGGTCCAGGTCGCATGGCGGGAACTCAATGTTCCCCAGTGCGGCTATTGCCAGTCCGGCCAGATCATGAGCGCCGTTGCGTTGCTCGAGAGTAACTCAGCGCCGACCGATGAGGATATCGACAACGCCATGAGTGGCAATCTATGCCGTTGCGGCACCTATACCCGAATTCGCGCGGCGATACACAAAGCGGCGGAGATGAAGTCATGAGCGATACCTTAAGCGGCATCAGTCGGATTAGCCGACGCGACTTTATTCGTAATACCGGACTTGCCGGCGGCGGTCTGATTCTTGCGGCCAATTTCTCTGCCTGTTCGAAAGAGCAAGTGCCTGTGGGCGGAGATTTCGCGCCGAATGTCTACGTCAATTTGCTTGAAAACGGAGACGTTGAAATAGTCTGTCACCGGTCCGAAATGGGGCAGGGCGTTCGAACCTCGCTCATGCAGGTTATCGCTGACGAAATGGAAGCCGACTGGGACCGCATAACGCTGCTGCAGGCCATTGGCGATGCAAAGTACGGTGATCAGAATACGGATGGCTCAACCAGCATTCGCATGCACTTCGATTTGCTGCGCAATGCAGGCGCCGTGACTCGCTACATGCTGGTTGCTGCCGCGGCCGATGTCTGGGGCGTGCCCGCTTCCGAGTGCAGCGGCCGGAATCATGCTGTCCATCACGAAGCGTCCGGCAGACTGCTGGGTTACGGCGAATTGGCGGGGCACGCCGCATCGATGCCCGTGCCGGAACAGGTGGAATTCAAATCGCCGGCCGACTATCGCTATATAGGCAAGCCGATGGATCTCATTGACGGCATGGCGTTCGCCGTCGGCAACGCCACGTTCGGAATCGACACCGTGCTGCCGGATATGCTGTACGCATCCATCGAGCGTTGCCCGGTCGTCGGCGGCACGCTGGTCTCCGTTGATGACGCAGCCGCCCGGGCCATTGCAGGCGTCGTTGACGTTATTCAGCTGGGCGACGGCACGATGCCACCGGATTTCAATCCGCTCGGTGGCGTTGCCGTGCTCGCGAGCAACACCTGGTCGGCGCAGAAGGGCCGCGAAGCTTTGCAAATTGAATGGGACCTGGGAAGCAACGCGAGTTATGACTCTGCGAGCTACCGCGAGCAACTCGAGGCCGCCGTTAATAGCGCCGGCTCGGAGGTGCTGGCGCGCGGTGACGTCGAGGCTGCCATTGCCGCATCGGCAAAAACACTGGACGCAACCTATTACGCCCCGCTGTTGTCGCAGGCGCCGATGGAACCACCCGCTGCGGCGGCCATGATAAATGATGACGGCAGTTGCGTTGTCTGGGCGTGCACGCAGGATCCACAGACGGCCCAGGGCGTCGTGGCGGGCGCGCTGGGAATTGAGCCTGCCCGGGTTACGGTCAACGTAACGTTGCTCGGCGGCGGTTTCGGGCGAAAGTCGAAGCCCGATTTTATTGCGGAAGCGGCATTGCTGGCGAAGAAGGCGGGCAGGCCGGTCAAGGTCACATGGACGCGCGAGGATGACATCAGGCACGGCTACTATCACACGGTAAGCTGCCAGTTTTTGCGCGGCGGTATAGATGCCGACGGCAAGACCACCGCCTGGCTGCAGCGCACGGCGTTTCCATCGATCAATGCGACCTTTGAACCGACCGACGGCCCGTCGGCTTCGGAACTTGGCCTGGGGTGCACCGACAACCCGTATGCCATCGCCAATATGAGGATCGAAGCGTGCGATGCGGCGGCACATGTCCGGATCGGCTGGCTACGCTCCGTGTCCAATGTGTATCACGCGTTTGCCGCCAGCAGCTTTGCGGACGAGCTTGCACATCTGGCCGAACGTGATCCGAAAGAGTACCTCCTCGAGTTGATCGGTCCCGACCGGCACGTGATACCGGCGGACAGTGGCGCCGAAT
>Ga0316195_10000353_pt1 | contig 17694 bp, 15 predicted proteins | sample Phised1_MG_FD_204937 | JGI IMG/M metagenome (GOLD analysis project Ga0316195, IMG submission 204937) | Coastal sediment microbial communities from Maine, United States - Phippsburg sediment 1 | ecosystem: Environmental > Aquatic > Marine > Coastal > Sediment | place: USA: Maine | collected...
CTTAATCAAAGAAAAGAGGACTGTAAAAAAATTAGCTGCAAATACTTTAAAGGTCTGGGTTATTGATCAACATGGTGCTGTACATTTATAAAATTATTCGCCTTTACCCCTGCAATCTTAATTCAGCCTGCGCTTCTATCTTGTGTCATAATGAATCTCATTTATGGCAAAAACCAACATCAAACAGCACGATATCACGGATTGTGGTGCAGCATGCCTGGCCTCTGTAGCTGCATATTACCAACTGCAAATTCCTATTGCCAGGATAAGGCAATATGCAGGGACCGATAAAAAAGGAACTAATGTGCTTGGCCTGTTGGAAGCAGCTCAAAAACTTGGTTTTGAGGCCAAAGGGGTTCGGGCAGATTTTGAAAACCTCTTTAAAATACCCCTGCCGGCTATCGCCCATCTTGTAGTCAAAGAAAGGTTGCATCATTATGTGGTGCTCTTTGAAGTGACTAAAAAACACATCAGCATAATGGATCCTGCTTATGGCAAAATTCAAAAAAAGACCCACAAAGAATTCCGGAATGAGTGGACCGGGGTTTTGGTTCTTTTAAATCCTGAAGAGAACTTTATGGGTGGGAATGAAAAAGTGCCTGTCTATACACGTTTCTGGTTTCTTCTAAAACCTCATAAATGGGTATTGTTACAGGCTTTTGCAGGAGCCGTGGTTTATACTTTACTGGGGTTTTCCACCTCTGTTTATATTCAAAAATTAACCGACTTTGTCTTTGTGGGCGGAAATACCGGATTATTGAATTTGTTAAGTGTTATCATGTTGGTATTACTTGCAATGCAATTGCTTATTGGGGTTTTTAAGGACGTATTCCTGATAAAATCAGGTCAGCAGATTGATGTTCGTCTTATCCTGGGCTATTACAAGCACTTATTAAAACTCCCCCAGCAATTCTTTGACACCATGCGTATTGGGGAGATTATTTCCCGAATAAATGATGCGGTAAAAATACGGGCCTTTATCAACGGGGTTTCACTGAATCTCACGGTGAATGTACTTATCATTTTCTTCTCTTTTGCCATCATGTTTTCGTTTTACTGGAAACTGGCGTTGATAATGCTAACCGTGATCCCTGTATATGCAATGGTTTATTTTGTGGTAAACTGGCTGAACAGGAAAACAGAACGGAAGATTATGGAAAAATCCGCTGAGCTGGAAAGTCAGTTAGTCGAATCCCTGAACGCAGTTGGAACCATAAAGAGTTTTGGTCTGGAGAAATTTGCCAATATCAGGACCGAAACTAAATTTATTAGCCTTTTAAAAACCGGCTATCATTCTGCATTAAATTCGGTTTTCTCTTCAACCGGCAGTGGTTCCATTTCAAAATTGTTTACCATAATTCTGTTATGGACTGGCTCTTACTTTGTCATCAAACGGGAAATTACACCGGGAGAGCTGATGTCTTTCTATGCCATTGTGGGCTATTTTACCGGACCTGTGGCGGGCCTAATTGGGGCCAACAAAGAAATGCAGAATGCCCTGATAGCAGCCGACAGGTTATTTGAGATTATGGACCTTGAAAGGGAGGGATCAGAAAATAAAATTCAGCTTAAAAGGGAAAGGATTGGAGACATACATTTTAAAAATGTGGCTTTCAGGTACGGAACACGGGTGGAGGTCTTTAAAAAATTAAATTTGGTTATTCCCCAGGGGAAGATCACAGCCATTGTGGGCGAAAGTGGTTCCGGAAAAACCACGCTGATATCCTTATTACAAAACCTGTATCCCATTCAAAAGGGCACTATTTCAATAGGGGCAATTGATTTGAAGTATGCAGATAACAACAGCCTTAGGGAGCTTGTTTCAATAGTCCCGCAGAAAATTGATCTGTTCGCGGGAAATGTCATAGATAATATTGCTATTGGATCATTTGCACCGGATATGGAAAAGATTACCCAAATCTGCAATGAGATAGGAATCCTGAATTTTGTAGAAAAACTACCACAGGGGTTTAATACCTATCTGGGAGAGAACGGCGCTACCCTCTCCGGTGGACAAAAACAACGAATAGCTATTGCCAGGGCACTTTACAAAGAACCGGAAATTTTGGTACTGGATGAAGCAACTTCTTCCCTGGATAGCGGTTCAGAAAATTATGTCCAAAAAGCTATTGACAATCTTCGTAAGAAAAACAAAACCATTATTTTGATTGCGCACCGCCTGAGCACGGTGCTCAAAGCAGATAAAATAGTGGTATTGGACAAAGGGAGGGTATTGGAAGAGGGCCACCACAATTTTCTTTATAACTCCCGGGGCCATTATTACAAGCTTTGGAAACAACAAATGCCTGTATCAGAACTATTACAACGTATAGGTTATGATTAATTGCCTTTTACTGCATTGCTAAACGCTTCAATGCCTCCCACTATGGGTAAGTGTATGGTTGTTGCATCTAAATCAACCGTTAATTCCGTCCCGGGTTCCGGGTGCAACGTGAACTCTTTATCACTTGAAAAAATCATAAGTCCTATTTGTTGACCTTTTTTAATGATTTGATCATCCGGCATCAAATCGAATGACACCTTATAAAAATTACCTTTTTTTAAGGGTTCGCTTTTTCTAATTGAGTTATGATTTTGCGGATCCGCCCAACCACGGGTAATAATGTTATCAGTGATTTTAGTTTGTATTCCTTCGTTCCAGGGCAATGAGACCAACCATACCGAAAGGTTTGCAGCTGGTTTACTGCTGGATAATGTAACTGCTATCTTTGGTATGTCTGAAAACGAATAATTATCCACCAATGTTTCGACACCTTGACTTGGTCTTTCAGATGGACTTGGAGTCCCCATTTTTGGTGCTCCTGAACCTAGATGCAGCAACCTCAAAAGCCGGAACAATTTGAGCCTCGCCATCTTTGAAAATGGGAACTGCTTTTTCCAGTGTTTGCGAATGTGCAGAAAATACATTGGTAATAAATATTACAATCAGTAAGGATAGAGTAGAGTGTATTTTCATGATTTATAGTTGTTTAGGATTGTATTAATGTTTGCCAACGGTCTTGTATATGATGTCGTGACTCACGTTGGGAAGTTATGCAATATATACCTTGTTGTACTCAACTATTAATCGAACCAAGCCTTACAAATTTCATTCATATGTGTATGGTCAGTACCACAACAACCTCCTATAACACTAAGATTAGGAAGAAGTGTTTTTAGCTCCTGATATTTTCTTGCAAGTTGTTCTTTATCTCCCACATCAATAGTTTCTGACTCATCTAGCTCTGCATGACTCTTATTAGATGCATTTGCTCTTAGTCCCTTTATTCTTTTGGTCCATGTGCTATCTGGATTCAATATATCCACAAAATGATCCGGGTGTGCACAATTGATCATATAATATGAGACATAGTTGTCTGTAATTTTATCAAGAGAAGTAATGGCTTCTTCCAACGATTGCCCACTTGGAAGTTTTCCATCTGTTTCAACCGTATAAGAAATTACGACAGGAATATTGTTATTCTTCGCAGCTTTTACGATGCCAATAGCTTCCTCGTTATAATTCATTGTTAAGGCTGAAACAAGATCAGCATTGGTATCCGCGACAAGTTTTATTTGATATGAGTGATATTCTTCAGCTGTTTCGATACTCATTTTGTCATCTGGGGAATAACCATCACCTCTGGGTCCTAAACATACACTTATTGCAATTTTGAACCCTTCACTTTCATAGTTCTCTCTTATTTTCTCAAGTTCTTGAACGGCTATTCTAGTCATGTCATTTAAGGACTCAAGTGAATATCCAATTTTAAGTGCCCAGTCTGGATTTGCCCTATATGTCGGAGCTTCCAAAACAAAACCACTACACCGTTTTTTTGAAATATCAAGATAGTCCATGAAGTATTTTCTAAGCACTTCTTTACCTTCTTCATTTTTTAGGAGATCAAATGCAGCAAATTCTGGCAAATTAATACCATGATTAAAAATAAGATCTGTTTCTAATCCACCATCAGTCATAAATGTGGACGCAGTTAGTTGTGGGAGACTGGTTCTGTATTTAGCCATAATGTTTTTATTTGAGTATAAAGTTTAGTATGTACCATGGCATCCCGCAAGGGACTATGCTTTCATATACTGTCTTATGCAAAGTGTTTTATTATTTTTGGTCTATTAAAAAACCAAATTAAAAGTGCACCTAGAATTGTTAAAACTACTGAAATTGTTTGAAATGGACTCATAAATTCACCCAATGAAAATGGCAAAGAATCCTATGTTGGGGGATTAATTGAAAGTAATTTACTGAATAATTGATTAAGTTGATAGATACTTCTCCACATGGTTGCCATAGTAGGTACTGTTATTAAAGAAACCACAAAATTAGACCAAAGGCGATACTTTCTTATAAATAGGGCACTTATAAAAAAAGTAATTCCAAAAGGCAAAAAAATTATACCAAACAAAAGCGAGCCCTCAACGGTTAGCAATTAAGCCAAGATTAGTTTTTCCTAAATGCATGAAATTTCAAGCTAGTTCTAAAGTAGCGATCAACTATAGGCGTTGTTGTGCACCGTATTTCTTTTAATGATGTATAGTCTGATATATCACTATAACTAATCCTACAATAAATAGCGAAGTGAATATTATCTTGTTATTCTTCGCTAACCAGTTTGGTAGAAAAATGTCAAAATTGTCCTTTTCAGAATCTGAATATCTTCTTGCAACCAGGGTTAGAGGACAGAACATTTTGAAGGTCAGTAGGGTTAGTCCTTCACCTATAACCAATGCAACACATATCCAGGTATAGATATTTATATTATCAGTAATGCCAGAGTACAGAACATAAAAAATCATAACCACAAAAAACAACCAAATAACTGTGTGTGCTATTTTAATTGTTAAAAGCTTATTCTCCGGTTTCATCGATACTTGATAATATATGGTGTACAACTTGTTATATGTTTACTAATTTACCCTAATTTCCCTGTAACTTCAGGGATATATGTACCTTCTTGACTATTGATTAGACCTTGACAACAACATCTGCGACTTTCCTACAAAGCTCCACTTGGAAAAGTTAATAAAATCAGCTGTTTTCTGTTTATAAGTTAATTGATATCGCAACCACAATGGCTGCAGCACTGATCGCCATGATGACCAGGACCAGCTTTAAGGCAAATTTAAACCACTTATCAAAAGAGATCCCGGCAATGGCAAGAACAGCCATCAGCCCTCCATTTGTAGGGATTAATAAGTCCATCATCACCGCGCCATATTGATATGCCAATACACATACCTGCCTGGAAATACCTATTAAGTCGGATAAAGGGGCCAATATAGGCATGGTTAAAACTGCCTGTCCGGAATAACTGGGTACTACAAAATGAAGAAAAGACTGGGAAACCAGCATGGAAATTGCCGACAGGCTTTTGGGTAAATATTGCATAGGTGTAAAAAGCCCATAAATAATCGTATCTATGATCATCCCCCGCTCAAGAATGATGGAAATACTGCTGGACAAGCCCACAATCATTGCAGCAAATATCATTGCCTGAAATCCTTCAACATAGGCTTCACTGGTTCCGTTTATGCCGAGTTTTCCAATTAAGCCTGCCAGTAAGGCCAGTACAAAAAACTCTGCGGACATTTCATTAAAACCCCAATCGTATTTCAAAATTCCAATAATTAACATTACAAATGTCACTGCTACCAATCCCAGGATTATTGCACTTCTTATATTGAGCTTTTTCTTTACAAACAGATGTTCATCTTCCTTAATTACCCTGTTTTTATTCGCATATCTGATGACCATAAACATCCATACTACAAATGCTATGGCCATAACCACCAATCGGAATCCACTGCCGGATAAAAATTCCAGATTAGTCTCCTTTTGGGCAATTACCACGGCAAAGGGGTTTATGGGGCTAAATGACGCCCCCAAAATAGCAGAACCAAAACTAATGGCCACCGCTACAAAGGAATTATAACCCAATCTGGAAGTTAAATACATAAGAACAGTAGTCATTGCAATAATTTCTTCCTGCAGCCCGCTCAATGCTCCCCCGGCAAGAAAAGCCAGGGAAACCAGAATTAAGGCAACTTCTTCCCTGCCGTTTAGGAGCATTGTCAGATACTCAATCCCATCTTTCAGGGCGCCGGTTTTTTCGATAACAAAAAAACTTCCTCCAATTAACAGAATCAATGCAATTAAATCAGCCCTTAAAATAAAACCTTCCGGAATTGCCATAAAAGTTTCAAATACAGAAACCGAAGGAGCATTAATCACCATGTATGAATCATTTACCACACTTATCTGATTTGTATCTGGATTGATTACCCTTTGGTATTCACCCTGGGGAATGAGATAGGTCAATATCGCGGCAAATAGAATAAACCCTATCATAATGACAAGGGCATTTGGGAATTTTTTCATTTGGTGTGAAGGTATTATGTTTAAAAAAACAAGCCTTCATTTTAGAACGAAGGCTTGTATGGCTTATTAAACTAGATGATATTAATCATTGCTCATTAGATACATCATCAACCCCGTGAAATCTCCGTATACTTGTTGGGTGAAGATTTTACCCTCAGGGTCAAAATCGAAAGATTCATATAAATTAATAATACCGGATTTGGCCTCAGTAGAATCTGTTGCAGGAAGGGTCACTTCCCAGGTGCTGTAATGCCGAACCGAACCGTCTGGCATTTTGGTATCCGCATTAACACCAGGCAATAAAACCGGTGGATCAGTTAACATTTTAAAATCGAAAGTTTCCCACATTTTCTTGTCGGATGCCATCATTTCATCTAACGTAATAGATTCTTTCTCGGCTCCAAAGGTAGTTTCCAGCATCGAAAAGTCTTTTGCATACATGGAATAATCCAAATTTTCATTTTGAAACCCCTGTAAATTAGCCATTACAGTTTTTGAATTTGCTTCGAAAGCCTCGTTTGCAGAATTGTCAACTTCGGCTTTGCACCCTATTAAAAGAAAAGCAAAACACAGATAAAAAAATAAAGTCCTCATAAAATTGATTTTTAGGTTGTTTTAGTTCAGGAAGTTAGCAATTATAATTTTTGTTTGGGTAAGTAGGCGATAAAATATTTTGGTAAATCTTTTATTTACCACATTACAGTTGTTAACAAGAGGGTTTTGAATTTCGAAACTCAACTATGTTGATATTTAAATGATTATATTTAGTAAGATCGAAAATCGCGATATGAAAACTTCTGCATTATTTCTTTTTCTTATGCTTTATTCGTTATGGGGTAATGAAATGTTTTCCCAAAAGAAAGACCTTGAAGGCAGTTCAAGTGAGACAACAGAGCTTTTTAAAAATCAGGATCAATTGTCTGTCAAGCTAAAATTCTCTGCAAAAAACCTAAAGGAGAACACCAATGACAGCACTTATTTACATTCAGAATTTTATTATTTGGACGAACCCAGGGGATGGGACTCACTGGATGTTGAAATAAGGGCAAGGGGTAACTTTAGGCGGAACAACTGTTATTACGTGCCCTTGCGAATGAAACTAAATAAACCTGAAATAAAAGGCACCCTCTTTGAAGGGAATAAAAAACTGAAAATAGTATTACCCTGCCTGGAAGGGGAAAACAGCAACGACTATGTTCTAAAAGAGTACTTAGCCTATAAGATATATGAAGATATTTCACCCTATCATTTCAAAACCAGATTGCTGGAGATTGAATTTATTGAAGAAAAAGGCAAACGAACCAGGGAGCACCAGATAAAAGGGTTCCTGATAGAAGATATTAATAATGTTGCAGAACGCGTAAATGGGAAGCAGATAAAAAGGGTAATCCATCCCCTGCAGCACGATCCTTATTACGCCGTGGAGAATGCATTTTTTGAGTACCTGATAGGAAATACAGACTATTCTGCCAGGGTTCAACACAATCAACGGCTCTTGTTTATTGATGATAAAATTATTTCTGTACCCTATGATTTTGACATGTCCGGGCTGGTCAATACGCATTATGCAACAGTGTCAAACATTCAGAATATTCCCACCAAAATAGATCAGGTTACACAACGTGCTTACAAGGGCTACAAGCGAGATGAAGCAATATTTCAAGAGGTACGACAAACCTACCTGGATCATAAAGCACAAATCTTTACTACCATAGAGGGTTTGCAAATGTATTTCCAGGACCCTGGTCAGTTTGAGACGGCCAAAGAATTTATTGCCGCTTTTTTTGAAATTCTGGAGGACGATAAAAAATTTGAGAAAAATATTATTAACCGTGCACGTGTTGATTAAGGAATGTTGTCCGGAGTTATCATCCTGCAAATAGCAGGATGTGAACGAAACAATAGGTGTGATGGTATGAATCTTTGAAATATATCCTATCTTTCCTAATATAAACACAAATTGGACATTCCTTATCAAACCTAATAACCGTTCTTTTTCACCAACCAACCAAACCAAATAAGATGAATGACTCTACCAGCCAACTCGGCCCTGTTACGGGTGTCGAGCGAATTAGATCTCTTGATGTATTAAGAGGTGTTGCCCTTCTTGGGATTTTACTAATGAATATAACGGGTTTTGGCCTCGTCTTTTGGGCCTATGGAGATCCCACAATACAGGGAGGCTCAGATGGGTATAACCTTTATGTCTGGGTAATGAACAACATGTTTTTTGAAGGAACCATGAGAGCTATGTTTTCAATGCTCTTTGGAGTAGGGATGGTACTCATGACCTCAAGAATGATTAAGAAAGGAGGAGGTATTGAAGTAGCAGATATATACTATCGAAGAACCATATGGCTGCTCATCTTTGGTGTAATCCACGGCTATATTATTTTATGGGCTGGAGATATTTTGTTTGCTTATGGGCTATATGGCCTGTTTTTATTTCCATTTAGAAACACCTCTCCTAAAAAATTGATTATTGCAGCAGGAGTCCTTACACTTATTGGGATCTCTTTGGCTAGTTATGGTTACACCAAAAACATGAAGCATTTGGAGCAATATAATTTAGCTCAGACGTATGAGAATAAAACTGATATTCCCCAGGATATAAAGGCAGGCCAGGAAGCATGGGAGGAATTGGTAACGGAGTTAAAAACTCCTGAAAAGGAGGTACAGGAAAATACAGCCAGCATGCATCAGGGCTATTTTGATATTGTGCTGTACCTTGCCCCCGTTAATAGGTTAATGCAAAGTACTTTCAATTATGATTATAACCCATGGGATATTTTAGCCATGATGCTATTGGGAATTGCGCTATACAAACTAAGAGTAATCACAGCCGAATTAAGCTATAAGTCCTACCTTATTATGATGGTAGTTGGGTACGGCATAGGACTTTCAGTGAATTACTATGAGACCATGATCATTCTAAAAGATAATTTCTCAGTCGCCGCATTCCAAAAAGCAGGCCTCACTTATGCTGTAGGACGAATAGCGGTTTCTTTTGGACATATTGGTCTGGTTATGATTTTTTGCAAATTAAACATCATTCTTTTCTTAAAGAACTCATTGGCGGCAGTAGGTCGGATGGCACTTACAAATTATATTATGCACTCTGTAATTTGTGCCATAATTTTTACCGGGGTAGGCTTTTCTATGTTTGGAAAACTGCAGCGATATGAATTGTATTATGTAGTTATTTCAATTTGGATCTTTCAGCTGATTGTCAGTCCCATATGGTTAAAGTATTACAGGTTTGGGCCGTTAGAATGGATGTGGAGGTCGCTGACCTACAAACAAATCCAGCCTTTTAAAAGACAAATTTCGAGTTAATTTGGACCACCACTTTTATTAAATAAAGGTGATTATTTATTCCTTCAGAAGCTCCTTATCAATTAATATCAGGATTTCATTAATTTCTGATATCGCGGAATTATAAGTTTGATCTTTTTCTCTCATGATCTGCAGCAATAAATAGGTAAGGTTTTGAAATTCGACAGAATAAACCTGCTCTGGTTTAATTACTTCTGCGGTAATAAAATTTACGGTAGAAGTTAATTTGGGGGCGGCATAGTTGATTACTACATCATAATGAATATTCTCCATTCTGTTTATATAATTATAGCGTTCTTCCAGCCATCTAATCCTGTTGACGACGGTTTGACTATGCAGGAGCTGAATTTCTCCGCTATTTACCATGGTCTCGTATATATTGCCTTTTCTGTCGAAATCGGAATAACTCGTAAATTTTGTGGCTATTTCCCCAAGAGTATCCATTTTAGAACGGTCATTGGCTAAAATAATTTCCTTAGCGTATTCAAACTGGTCCATGTAGTGATTGTTATACATTATTTGATTTTGGATCAATACTTTATCCCCAGTAATTTGATCTCTGATATTCTTATAGGTACTAATTTCAGCAATTTTCTTTATCCGGTTTTCATTCCAGTTGTCTACCTGAAAAGCCAGGGTTATCCCAATCATTACCAGCAGTATTTCGCCTGTGGCATATAACAGGTATTTCTTCAGATTTTTTTCATCAATCAAACGCTGTCTGATTCCTTTAAATAATTTCATTTTTTTATTATTCAATTATTGGCACAAAGCAATTCATTATGAATTTATTGCAGTATTTTGGGAAACCAATAGTCTGTTCTAATAGAAAATCCGGCTTATTACGAGTAAGCCGGATTTAATTTTTGTTCTTTGAAATTGGTATAAGCAACGTTCAGATTACCTATTCCTGCCCTGTATCAATATCAATTCCGGCCTCTAATAATATATTAAAAATAAGTCGGTATTCATCCTCACTAAATTGCCCATCGGCATTAGCCATCTCGCTCAGCATTACTCCAAGTGCATGTTTCTTATTTTCTGGCATTGTTTTAAGGACTTGCATACATTCCTTTGCGGTAATATTCCTGGCTTCTTCAATCAGAACACGATCAAATTGGAGTATTTGCATCAATTGGGTCAGGAAGTCTATTTCAGACTTACTTACTCTTCCATCTGCCAAAATAACTTCATCAATGGCTTTTACAATGGCCAGTTTTTCAGCTAAATTATATTTCATTTATCTCTTTTTAAGGTGATTTACAACATGAATTAATACTATTGAATTCCGCTATACAAGGTAATTAAAAAAAGTGATTTTTGTAAGCTTTTTAACTGGTTTCAATTGGCAATAGTATTAAAAAGGTTTTGTACCTTATCTAAAAAAACAGAATGTACAATTCCCACTTATAAATGATTTCATACCAATTTATCAATATTCTGAAAACATTACACTTCAGGATTAAAAAGGATTGTAAATTTATAATAACCCGGGGAATAGTTCAATGTCGAAATCGGGACTGTTTTTTAGTTGTAGGAAAAGAGAGTTAAGCGCAAGAACAAATAATCTCAATTATGAAACGAAGGCTTCCTTTATGCATGATGTTGTTTTTTGTGATGATCCTTCATTTGAAGGCACAAAATATAACGGTACTTACATATAACATTCGTTTAGATGTGGCTTCCGATAGTTTGAACCGTTGGGATAACAGGAAGGACTTTCTTATCGGCCAGCTCAATTTTTATGAACCTGAGGTTTTTGGAGTCCAGGAGGGGTTACTGCACCAGCTGGAAGAAATAAAGAACGGCATGCCCGGATATGATTATATTGGGAAAGGGAGAGAAGACGGACTTAAAAATGGCGAGTTTTCTGCTATTTTTTATAATACACATGAGTTGGAATTACTGGAAGAAAACACCTTCTGGCTTTCCAAAACAACTGAATTGCCATCATTAGGATGGGATGCAGCCATAAAACGAATCTGTACATATGGCCTGTTTAAAACCAAAAACGGAGCTCAGAACTTTTGGGTATTCAATACGCATTTTGATCATATAGGAGAAGAAGCCAGAAAGGAAAGTGTATTTCTGATTATTGAAAAAATACAGGAATTAAATGTACAGAATTTCCCCGTAATACTGACCGGCGACCTTAATCTTGAACCAGATCACCCCAGCATATTATTGCTTTCCAGTACCATGCATGATGCACATATATATGCCGGGGACAAAGTTTTCGGTCCTGAAAGCACATTTAACGGGTTTAAGTTCTGCGAGCCTGTAACTCGCAGGATAGATTATATATTCTTATCCCAAACCGGGTTTAAGATACTAAAATATGGCATTTTGAGTGATTCCAAAGACATGAGATATCCTTCAGATCATTTCCCCGTTCTCGCTAAATTAACTATTACCGGAACAGAATGAGGATAGCGCCAAGGGCAGTTAAAACCAGGATCAATTTCCTATAAATACTTTCGCGAATAACTTTGACCAACCGTACACCAATAAATAAACCCAATACAATTCCGGGAATAAGTTTTAGATCTACAACCAATGTTTCCCAACTTATGGTTTTCCAGACAAAAATGTGAAAAGGCAGTTTTATGGCATTAATAATCAGGAACAACCATGCTGCCGTGCCAATAAATACGTTTTTAGGAAGTCGCATAGCTAAAAAATAAATATTTGAAAAAGCACCCGCCAGGTTGCCTATCATCGTGGTAATACCAGCCATCAATCCCATGAACCCGCCAAAAGCCCAATGTGAGGGCACCGATTTAGATTTACGCAAATCCCACCAATACATAAGCAATACGCTCACAAGGATAATGGCAGACATCCCGATTTTAAAGGTTTTTTCGGGTAGGTTTCTTCCAATCAGGACTCCAATTAGCAGACCTAAAACCATCCAGGGCAAAAAGCGCAGTATGTATTTCCATTGTGCGTGCCTGTTGTAATAAATTACCGCAAAAATATCACCCACCAAAAGCAAAGGCACAATGAGTCCGGTAGATTCCCTGGCTCCAAAGGCGAGTGCCATAAGGGTTACGATAATAATGGCTATACCTTTGAGTCCTGCTTTAGAAATTCCCAGGATTACCGAAGCAGAAAATGCTAATATCCAGGACGTGGTGGAGATTTCCAAAATAGGACGTTTATAGTATGATCAGGTTTTAAGAACAATAAACAAATGTATTCTAAAAAATAATATCTTTATGCCACGACCAAAACCAAACTATGGAACTAAGCACTTTAGACTATTCGTTTATCATTGTATTTTTCTCAATTGTCCTCCTTATCGGTATTCTTGTTTCCAAAAAATCGGGTAAGGATACCACTGAATTTTTCTTATCCGGAAGGACCATGCCCTGGTGGCTGCTGGGACTATCCATGGTGGCAACCACATTTTCTACAGATACACCAAACCTTGTGACCGATATTGTAAGGACAAATGGAGTTTCAGGAAACTGGGTCTGGTGGGCCTTTCTTATTACCGGGCTGTTAACGGTATTTGTATATGCCAAACTATGGAGAAAATCAAATGTAAATACAGATCTCGAATTTTATGAATTGCGTTATGGCGGTGCTCCTGCAAGGTTTTTAAGAAAGTTCAGGGCTATTTATCTCGGGGTTATTTTTAATGTAATTACGATGTCTGCGGTTACACTGGCAGCCATTAAAATTGGGGGAATAATGCTTGGGCTGGAACCTTGGCAGACCGTAGTTAGCGCCGGATTAATTACGGTAACTTTTAGCGCATTGGGTGGATTTAAAGGGGTTGTTTATACAGATTTCCTATTGTTTTTTGTGGCAATGGGGGGAGCAATTGGCGCGGCATATTATCTGGTGAATATACCCGAAGTAGGTGGGATCGAGGCAATTATGGCTAATGAAAATGTAAGAGATAAACTTAATATCCTGCCTGATTTTAGTAATAAGCAGGCGTTGATCACCCTCTTTATCATACCCCTTGCAGTGCAATGGTGGAGTTCATGGTACCCCGGCGCAGAACCGGGCGGTGGAGGTTATATTGCACAAAGAATGCTGGCTGCAAAAAATGAAAACCATGCTATCGGTGCAACTTTTTTCTTTAATATTATGCATTATGCGCTAAGGCCCTGGCCATGGATTCTTGTGGCTTTGGCTTCATTGGTGGTTTATCCGGACATTGCAAGTATTCATGAAGCATTCCCGAACATGGCGGATGATAAATTAGGTCATGATTTGGCGTATTCGGCTATGCTCACCAAATTACCCAGCGGTCTTCTTGGCCTGGTTTTAGCATCTTTAATTGCTGCCTACATGAGCACTATTTCTACTCAGTTAAACTGGGGGTCATCCTATATCGTCTATGATTTTTACAAGCAGCAGATCAATCCAAAGGCTTCAGAAAAGAGATTGGTTGCGGTAGGTCGTTTGTCTACTGTGGCTCTTATGGTATTTAGTGCTCTGCTAGCATTGCTGCTGCAAAATGCACTTCAATTATTTGAAGTCCTTTTAGTTTTTGGCGCGGGGACCGGTTTAATATTTATTTTAAGATGGTTCTGGTGGCGTATAAATGCCTGGAGTGAGATTACCGCAATGTTCGCTTCCGGAATAATTTCTATCATTCTCAAACTTACCGCTGTGGGGCCATTGCTATTTGCTGTAGATACCGGGGTTTTTCCGGAATGGACAGAGTATCCTTTTGTAGTGCTGGTTACCACACTTATATGGCTGGCAGCCACCTTTATGACTCAGCCCGAATCAAAAACGGTACTGAGGGATTTCTACAAAAAAATTCAACCTGGGGGCCCCGGCTGGGAAAAAGTTATTAAGGAGGCAAAGACAGATGGGGTGGTAATTGCCGATCCCAATGAGAAATGGAGCGTCCCGCAGGGAATTTCGGCAATGGTTTTGGGTTGTATACTTATTTATACCTGTATGTTTGCTACAGGGTATTGGATTTATGGTGAAATTAAACTTGCGGCTATTTTAACTGTAATAGCTATAGTTTCCGGGATTTTATTAGCCCGGGTCTGGAACCGAATGAAGGAAATTATTTTATAGGAGTATGAAAGAAAGGATTATCTCCGTTGATATATTTAGAGGTCTTACCATAGTGCTTATGATTTTGGTAAACACACCCGGAACATGGTCCAATGTTTATGGCCCGCTATTGCACGCAAATTGGCACGGATATACACCAACTGATCTTGTGTTTCCTTTCTTCCTTTTTATAGTAGGAACCTCTATAGTTTTTTCATACCAAAATAAAACAATTAACTCTGCTACCTATAGAAAAATTGTAATTAGGACATTAAAACTAATAGGGTTAGGCCTTTTCCTGGGGGCATTTACAATTTACTTTCCTTTTTTTAAGGATTTTGAAAATATTCGGTTTCCGGGTGTTTTGCAGCGAATAGGGGTTGTTTTCTTTTTTGCGGCAATTTTGTTTATAAATTTCAACTGGAAAGTACTCCTTGGAATTTGTATAACTATATTACTTGGTTATTGGATATGGATGGGTTTTATTCCTGTCAATGGGATGGATCCTACTTTTGAAAGAGCACCCAATAACTGGGCTAACTATATAGACCTCCACGTAATAGGCACCCATATGTACAAGGAAGATTATGATCCTGAAGGATTATTAAGTACACTTCCTTCCATAGCCACTTCACTGATGGGCATATTTACCGGATTGATACTTTTATCTAAAAGAGCCAAAAAAGAATTACTGTTGCTGGGAGTGGGGATAGTTCTGGTAGTGGCAGGACATCTTTGGGATCTTGTATTCCCTATTAACAAGGCACTTTGGAGCAGCAGCTTTGTGCTGGTTACCGCAGGATGGGCTAATATTTTGCTTGCGTTAATTTACTATTTAACCGATGTCAAAGGATTTAGATTTGGAAGTATTTTCAGGTATGCTGGATCTAATGCAATTACTGTATATTTTTTATCCAGCTTTATAACCAAAATATTCTATTCCATAAAAATTGATGAACAAACAACACTTCACCAGTGGTTGTTTCAGAAAATATACCTGTACGATTTTATGTCGGTGGAGTTATCTTCCCTCCTCTATGGATTATCGGTAGTTTCTTTTTATTTATTGTTGGCTTACGTAATGTACAGGCGTAAAATATTTATTAAAGTATAAATTTTTCAGGAAACCTTTGATGCCTGCGGGCTGAATTAAAATTGGTTGTCAATCACGATTTTAATTCCAGATAACGGGCAACGTACTTGCCAATAACATCAAACTCCAGGTTCACTATAGTCCCAATTTCATAATTCCTGAATCGTGTATGCTCATATGTGTATGGAATAATTGCCACACTAAAGGCATTCTTTTCAGAATTGACCACAGTCAAACTAACTCCGTCTACTGTAATGGAGCCTTTTTCTATGGTAATATTGTTAAATTTCGGATCGTATTCAAAAGTGAACATCCAACTGCCGTCATTTCTGACTATTTTTCTACAAATGGCCGTTTGATCCACATGGCCCTGAACCAGGTGCCCGTCTAATCGTGACCCCATAACCATTGCCCGTTCCAGGTTAACCAGCTGTCCTTCCTTTAATTCCGAAAGATTTGTCTTCTTCAGGGTTTCATCAATAGCTGTAACTGTATAATAAGGATCCTCTTTTTTGACCACCGTAAGGCATACGCCATTATGGGAAATACTTTGGTCTATTTTTAATTCTTTTGTAATAGGAGAACTTACAGTAATGTGAAGATTACCCCCCTCTTTTCGCAATCTGTGTATTTTGCCTAAAGTTTCAATTATCCCTGTAAACATGTATCGTTTAAAATAAGTAGTTTTGCTTTGTAAAAGTAGAAATAAAGAGTTTGATAACATGGAGGAAAAGGCAAAAATAAGAGTTGGAATATCTATTGGGGATTTGAATGGTATTGGATGTGAAGTTGTTCTAAAAACATTTGAAGATCCAAGGATGACAGATTTTTGTACCCCCATTATTTTTGCATCAAACAAGACCATATCCAAACAAAAGAACGATCTGGGAATCGACATTAACTACAATGGAATCGGAGAGGCTTCAAAGGCAATAGAGGGCAAGGTCAATGTTGTGAATGTATGGAAAGAAGTTCCAAATACACTTTATGGGAAAGCCACTGAAGAAAGCGGTGCCTATGCCTTAAAATCGCTTAGGGCAGCTGTTAGGGCTTTAAAAAATAATGAGATCGATTTACTGGTAACAGCCCCTATTAATAAAAACAATATACAATCCAGGGATTTTAGCTTTCCTGGCCATACAGACTATCTGGCGAGCGAACTGGAAGGGGAGAGCCTTATGTTTATGGTTACAGATACTTTAAGGATAGGACTACTAACGGATCATCTGGCTGTAAAAGATGTCCCCGGAGCCATTACACCAAAACTTATACACAATAAAATCCGGATTATGGAAAATTCCTTAAAAATGGATTTTGGTATCCGTAAACCAAAAATTGCCCTTTTAGGAATTAATCCGCATAGTGGAGACAATGGGGTCATTGGGAAAGAGGACGATGAGGTTTTAAAGCCGGTTATTCGTGAATTATCGGATAAGGGACACCTGGTATACGGCCCTTATGCAGCAGACAGTTTTTTTGGATCTGACGGTTATAAAAACTTCGATGCAATTCTTGCTGCTTATCATGATCAGGGCTTAATTCCCTTTAAGACACTCTCCTTTGGGAAGGGGGTTAACTTTACAGCCGGCCTGTCAAAAGTTCGCACATCTCCTGATCACGGCACGGCATATGAAATAGCGGGTAAAGGCACAGCCGATCCGGGTTCCTTTAAGGAAGCAGTTTTTATGGCAATAAACATTTTTAGAAAAAGGTGGGAGTTTCAGGAACTTATGAAAAATCCATTGCAAAAACAGAAAATGAAACGTTGATACTATGAATAGATATCTATTATTTTAAAGCATATTTCCTGGGAAATATATTTCCTTTTTAATTGGGGTTT
>Ga0316195_10000354_pt1 | contig 17645 bp, 15 predicted proteins | sample Phised1_MG_FD_204937 | JGI IMG/M metagenome (GOLD analysis project Ga0316195, IMG submission 204937) | Coastal sediment microbial communities from Maine, United States - Phippsburg sediment 1 | ecosystem: Environmental > Aquatic > Marine > Coastal > Sediment | place: USA: Maine | collected...
TCGCTTCTAAATCCATCGTTGACTTTAATCGGTTGGGACGCTAATTTTGGTTTTGGTACGAATGTATGGGTGATCTGCCGGTTGCGGCGACCTAGTAAGGGGATAAATAAAGCCACCCGCTATGCGGGTGGTAGTTTACTACCACCTTCCAACCAAAAGCGCTACAGGAGAAAACATGTCCAGTCCAGTCTATTTTATCAATTTGCGGGCCAACCTAAAAGAAAACCTTTTAAAGAAACTCGAAAGGCTGCTCACCACCGCCGGTATGGCGACAGCCGTCAGCAAGCGGGATTTGGTCGCCGTTAAACTCCATTTTGGCGAGTTGGGCAATGCCGCCTTTATTCGCCCGATATACTTAAGAAAAGTGGTAGCGGCCGTTAAGGCGGCCGGAGGCTCGCCGTTTCTGACGGATGCCAATACACTCTATTCCGGCACGCGTAGCGATTCGCCCCATCACCTCACCACGGCCATTCAAAACGGATTCGCCTATCCGGTTGTCGAGGCGCCCCTGATCATCGCCGACGGTCTGCGTGGACGGAGTGAAACCGCCGTTGCCATCGACCAGAAAAATTTCAAGGAGGCCTTTATCGGCAACGATATCGTGGAAGCCGATGCGCTGGTGTCGGTGGCCCACTTCAAAGGTCACGAGTTGTCTGGCTTTGGGGGTACGATCAAAAACCTCGGGATGGGGTGTGCTTCGCGCCGTGGTAAGCTGGCGCAGCACTCAAACCTGTCCCCCAAAGTAAAACCGAAAAAGTGTATCGGCTGTGGTGACTGCGAAGACCACTGTTCCCAGCGTGCCATTGCCGTCATCGAAGAGAAAGCGATCATCGACCCTGAAAAATGTATCGGCTGTGGCGAGTGCCTCCTTATCTGCGCTCAAGCGGCAATCCAGATTCAGTGGAACCAGTCCATTCCGATCTTCATGGAGAACATGGTAGAATATACATTAGGGGTCATGAAGGGTAAGGAAGATAAGTCTCTGTTTATAAACTTTATTACCAATGTATCGCCGGCCTGTGACTGCTATCCAACCAATGACGCGCCGTTGGTCCGCGACATCGGTATTCTGGCATCTAAAGATCCGGTCGCGATCGACCAGGCCTCGGTGGATCTTGTCAACGAGGAGCCGGCCCTGGCGGATTCGTGTCTGAAAACCAACACCGGGCCGGGTGAAGATAAATTTCAGGGTGTCTACCCTAAGGTCGACTGGCGCCATCAACTCGAATACGCCGAGACGGTGGGTTTGGGAACCCGAGACTATCAGTTGGAAACCCTTTGATTCGTATCGCTTAAACCGTGTCCATCAAATCGGCCGGTAGTTCGCAGGCCTCGGAGGCCTTTTTTGTTTCAACGTAATGAGCCGCAGCCAATGCCGCCGTGCTGCCGTCCGCGGCCGCAATAACGATCTGGCGCGCATACTTGGCGCGCAGGTCGCCGACCACATAAAGACCGGGTACGTTGGTCTCGCACTTTTCATCGGTAATTACGTATCCATCTGCATTCATGCTAATTCCGGCTGGAACCAGCTGGTTGTTGGGATCGAACCCGATAAAAATAAAAGTACCGTCCGTTGAAAGCTCCCGCAGGGCTCCGGTTTGGGTATCTTGCAGGTCCACGGCATGGACCCCATCATCGTTGGCTTTGATGGCGGTCAGAACCGTGTTCCATAAGACCTCGATTTTACACTCCGCCAGAACGCGTTGCTGGAGCAACTTGCTGGCCCGCAGTTCATCGCGGCGATGGGCGATGTAAACCTGCCGCGCCAGCTTGGCGAGATACAACGCTTCTTCCGTTGCACTGTCACCTCCGCCGACCACAACGACGGTTTTATCTCTGAAAAAAAAGCCGTCACAGACCGCGCAGTAAGAGACACCCTTGCCGTAATATTCATCTTCTCCGGGGATGTTCAACTTACGCGGCGAGCCGCCGGCCGCCAGTATAATCGCGTGCGCCTTCAGCTTACGGCCGTCGGCCAGTCGCACGGTGTGGTATTCGAGTCCCGGTTCGACTTCTTCCACTTCCTGGGAAACGATTTCAAGACCGTAGGCCTGGGCGTGTTGTGAAAACTTCATGGAAAGCTCGGCACCGCTGATTTTTTCGAAACCAGGGTAGTTTTCGACTTCGTCGGATGATACCACCTGACCGCCCGGGACCGCTTTTTCAACCAGGACTGTTTTCATGGCCGCCCGCATGGCATATATCCCGGCAGATAGACCGGCCGGGCCGCCACCGACAATGATCAAGTCATAAAATTTGTCTGACGACATGGCTATAACTCCTTTAAATTATAATTAATTCTCCGCATTGATCCTGGCGTGCAACCCACAGGTTTGGGCGGCACCGGGTCAAGGCGCAGCTGACTTCACGCAAGGCCTTTTCAGCCGTATTGTTGGTCTCGCTCAAATGGGCCAGAATCACATGTTCGAGGCCTTCATTTTGAAGCACCGTTAATAGTTCTTTGGCTTCGGGATTGGAAAGATGGCCGGTGCGGCTCTTGATCCTTTGTTTGAGAGACCAAGAATAGGGGCCGCTGATTAGCATGTCCGGATCATGATTGGCTTCAAGAACCAGGACGCTGCAATTTTTCAAATGCTCCTGTACCATGTGGGTGGCGATGCCCAGGTCGGTTGCAATTCCAATTTTGGAACCGTTGCAATGGATGGTGAACCCAGCCGGGTCTTGGGCGTCGTGGGACAGGGCAAAGGGCCGCAATTTAAGCGCATTAATTTCAAAGCGCTTCCCGCATTCGAAGATCCTGATCGTCGCCACGTTCCCTATGTGGGGTTTTGCGGCTGCGGCTGTTTGGGCACTGAGATAGACCGGCAACTTGAAGCGTCGGGCCAGGACGCCAACGCCCTGGATGTGGTCCGCATGTTCATGTGAAACGCAGATAGCATCGAGGTCGGATGGGTTCAGGTTTTTGGATTTCAGCCGGCGTTCTATTTCCACCCCGGAAAGGCCGGCGTCTATAAGAACGGCAGTGTTGCCATCGGAGATATAAATGGCATTACCTTTACTACCGCTGGCAAGCATGCAAATGGAAATGTTGTTTTTCACTTGGAGCTCGGGTTGGATCCTGATTTTGGGTTATGGATGGGCATTATAAGCCGGTATGTCCAAAGCCGCCGTCGTTACGGCTGGTTTCGTCCAGAGCTTCGACAACTTGAAAGCGGGCCTGAAACACGCGTTGAATAACCATTTGGGCAATCCGATCACCCCGGTGCAGGGTGTAGGGCTGCGGGCCAAGGTTTATCACGGCAATCTTGATTTCCCCCCGGTAGTCGGCATCGATTGTCCCTGGTGAGTTGATCAGTCCGATACCATGTTTGACAGCCAGGCCGCTGCGGGGACGTATCTGAGCCTCGAACCCTGACGGCAGGGCAATGGCCAAGCCGGTCGGGACCAGCGCGATGGCGCCGGGAGCCAAGATCAGATCGGTGTCCAACGCGGCACGCAGATCCATACCTGCAGAGTGCGGTGTCATATACGCCGGCAGCGGCAGGTCAGCATCGCGGTCGGGCCTCAGTCGGAGCACTTTGATCTTCGGCAGGGTTTCCATAGGGACGGCGTTCAATTACGGCTTAACATCGCTTCGTAGCTGTCGGTATTTGAAATCGGCCCCAAAAGGGTCAAGGCCAGTTTGTGGTCCTTGAACAGTTCTACGGCCAAAGCCTGGATGTCATCGGCAGTGACCGCATCGATTCTGTCGACGACGGTTTGCAGGGGAATATATTCGTTAAAATGGATTTCATTCTGAGCCAAACGAACCATCTGGTTGTCGCTGCTTTCGGCGGCCAACAGGAGGTTGCCTTTGGTATACTCCTTGGCCCCTTGCAGTTCAAGGGCGTCAACAGGGGTTGTTTGGAGAGTATTAAACGCTTTTAGCATCAATCGGGTCGTTTCAGGAGCGCTTTTCGGATCGACCGCTGCATAAGCACCGAACAGGCCTGTGTCGAAATGCGAAGAGATGAAAGAATACACCGAGTAGGCCAGGCCGCGATATTCACGGATTTCTTGAAAAAGGCGCGAACTCATGTTGCCGCCTAAAATCGTATTCATCAGCGAAAAGGCGAAGCGCCGGGGATCGGTGATTGATAGACCGTTCGTTCCAAGACAAATGTGGGTCTGCTCCAGATCTCGATAGGTGGCTGCAAAATGAGAATTGGCGGCGGGCGGGACACGCCGAGGAAAACCGTTGCCCGGTTTGATGGTTTCAAACAACGGTCCCACAAGGTCGATCAGGTGCTCGTGTTCCAAGTTTCCGGCCGCTGCAATGACGATCTGTTCCGGTTGATAGAAGCGCTGAAAGAACAGTTTCAACATATCGGCATTGAAACGCATGATGTTTTCACGCGAGCCTAAAATGGATCGTCCCAAAGGATGGTCGCCCCAGAAATTCTGACTCAGCAAGAGGTGGATGTATTCATCCGGGCTGTCTTCGACCATACCGATTTCCTGGAGTACAACCGGCAGTTCACGCGCGATTTCCTTTTCATCGAAAACAGAGTTGAGCAGGATGTCGGAAAGGATTTCAACCATGGTATCCATGTGCGTGTCCATTACGCGGGCATGGTAACATGTATTCTCCATGGTTGTGAAGGCGTTCGTCTGTCCACCGATGGCATCGAACTCTTTGGCGATCTGATAAGCCGAGCGCTTGGAGGTTCCTTTGAAAATCATGTGCTCGATTAGATGGGAAAGACCGCTCTCTGTGGGTGCTTCGTCGCGTGCACCGACATTGACCCAAACACCCATAGAGACCGAACGCACATGCGGCATCGACTTGGTGAGAACGCGAATACCGTTGCGTAACGTCGTTTTATTTACCGGCGGGAGCATTTTCTTCTTCCAGCACTGCTTTGTGACTCAATCGAATTTTGCCGTCCCGGTTGATCTCCAAAACTTTGACGCGCAAGGTTTCGCCTTCTTTGACGATATCCGTTACCTTGGCAACCCGATGCGTGGCCAACTGTGAAATATGAACCAATCCGTCTGTGCCCGGTATAATCGTGACGAAGGCACCGAAATCAGTGACTTTGGCGACGATACCTTCATATATTTTACCGATTTCGGGCTCGGCCGTAATTTCCTGCACCCGCTCGAGGACCACCTTGGCTTCGGCTTCGGAGAAAGCGGCAATTTTAACCATGCCCGAATCGTCGACTTCAATTTTAGTGTTGGTCTCTGCTTGAAGGGCCCGGATAACCTTGCCGCCCGGCCCGATGATGTCGCGAATTTTATCGGGGTTGATCTTGATGGTGACAATTTTGGGTGCATAGGGAGATATGTCCTGGCGGGGTTGCTGCAAAGCCTGCAGCATTTTATCCAGGATATGGAGGCGGCCGGTGCGCGCCTGCTCCAATGCCCGGGACAAAATATCCCGACTCAGTTCATGAATTTTGATATCCATTTGCAGGGCCGTAATGCCTTCGCTGGTACCGGCCACTTTGAAATCCATATCGCCTGTATGGTCCTCGTCACCGAGGATGTCGGATAAAATAACGACCTGGTCGCCTTCTTTGACGAGACCCATGGCAATGCCGGAAACGGGTGCTTGGATCGGCACGCCACCGTCCATCAATGCCAGAGTGCCCGAACAAACCGTGCCCATGGAGGAGGATCCATTCGATTCAAATACTTCGGAAACGATTCGAATCGTGTAATCAAAATCTTCCTTGAGTGGTAAAACTTTTTCAATGGCCCGCGTTGATAGGCCACCGTGGCCAATATCCCGACGACTGGGGCCCCCCATGCGTTTGACTTCACCGACTGAATAGGGTGGAAAGTTGTAGTGCAGCATAAAAGGGCGAAATTCCTCGCCGCTCAAGGTTTCGACGCGTTGTTCATCCCCCCCGGAACCCAGGGTCATGACCCCGAGAACCTGTGTTTCACCCCGGGTGAAAAGCGCGCTGCCGTGGGGTCGCGGCAGAACACCGACTTCGCAGGTGATTGGACGGATTTCGTCAAATTTGCGATTGTCAATCCGCCGGCCTTCTTTCAGAATCAGGTCGCGACAGATTTTTTTCTGTAACCCTTTGAAGATGGCCTTAACTTCGTCTTTGCGTTCGGCATAGTCTTCACCAAGGTTTGCAAGCAGGTCGGCCTTAACGGTCTTAAGGGCTGCATACCGTTCCATCTTCTCCGGAACCAAAACCGCTTCGCGTATCGGTTGGGCGGCCAACTTTTCGATTTGTTCGGCCAGCGCTTCATCTTGGGCCGGCGGTTCAAACACACGTTTGGTGCGACCGCACTTTTCGCGCAGTTGGTTTTGAATGTCGATAAGGGGTTGCATGGCGTCATGTCCGAAGTAGATGGCTTCGAGCATTTCTGCTTCGTTGACGATGTCGCCACCGCCTTCCACCATCACAACTCCGGTTTTGGATCCCGCGACAATGATATTGATATCACTTTTTTCACAATCACTGATGGTCGGATTGACAACCAGTTGCCCGTCGACCCGTCCGACCCGCACGCTGGCAATCGGTCCGGCAAAGGGTATGTCGGACAGTACCAAGGAGGCTGAAGCCCCGACCATGGCCAATACATCCGGGTCGTTGTCCTGATCCATGGAAAGGACCGTGGCAATCACCTGCGTTTCGAAGCGGTAATCATTGGGGAATAACGGGCGGATGGGGCGATCGATCAGACGAGCTGTTAAGGTTTCCTTTTCACTCGGCCTGCCGATTTCCCGTCTGAAATAGTTGCCCGGGATGCGGCCGGCCGCATAAATTTTTTCCTGATATTCTACCGATAGTGGCAGAAAATCAACCATGCGTTCATCATCGGAGGAGACGGTTGTGACCAGCACAACGGTCTCACCATAGCGAACCACGACCGAACCCGAGGCCTGTTTGGCGACCTTTCCGGTTTCGATGCTCAAGGTTTTGCCACCGATGTCCGCGTTTAATATAATTTCCATTAAAATCTCCTAAATTGAAACCCTGTTTTGATAGGGTAAAAAAGGCGCGACTCTAGGGTGCCCGGCCTTCAAAGGCTCCAGGCCCACATCCGTGCAGGTCCGGACAGCATTGTGATAAAATCCACAAGTGCGGCGCTTCCCAATGAATCGAACCTTGTGGGAATGACATTCTTCAATCGCGTTATCTTCTCAGTCCCAGGGTTTCAATAATATTCCGATAGCGTTGAATGTCATTGTTCTTTACATAGTTCAAAAGCCGGCGACGGCGCCCTACCATCATAAGCAATCCTCTGCGGGAATGATGGTCCTTTTTATGGACCTTCAGATGTTCGGTCAGATAGGAGATGCGGTGGGTCAATAGCCCGATTTGAACTTCCGGTGATCCTGTGTCGGTGTCGTGTTGTTTAAACCGATCGATAAGTTCCTTTTTGTCTTCATTCGAAAAAACCACTTTCTTTATTGCCTCCTTGTATAAGAGTGTCGATTATTCGTAACGAACAAAATTTATAACCTGTTTTCTATGCACAAACAATAATTAAAATCGCTTGGCGATTTTAATTGAATACACAACAATATTTCCATCGATTTCCCGGCCGGTCTGCTTCGATCACGGCCAAGAGTTTGCCCGCCGGGTTTAAGACCTGTAGCCGCCCATGGGAATCGTCCGCTTGGAGCAGATCGACGTCCTGGCTGTTAAGGACCACGCCCCGATGGATTTTATGCCCCAGGGTGTCATCGGCAATATGGACCGGCATCCCGCGCAGGGCTTTCCCCAAGGGGATAATCCGTGCGCCTGCTGTGTCCGCCCGCTCGGCAAGCATTTCTAAGGTCAAGGCTTCATCGATGGAGAAACCGCTGCTATAGGTTCGCCTTAAACGCTTCAGGTGCCCGCCGCACCCCAAGCGCTCGCCGATATCGGCGCAGAGGGTCCGAACATAGGTTCCGGCTGAACAGGCGACCTTGAAGCTTATTTCGGGCAGTGCAATTCCCTGTATCTCGAGTGTTTCAATAAAAACCGGTCGGGCCGGCTTTTGAACCGGATTTCCATGACGCGCCAGTTTGTAAAGCGGTACGCCCTGATGCTTAAGCGCCGAATAAAGCGGCGGTTTTTGTTCGATGGCGCCCTCAAATTGCTGAAAAACAGACCGAATCTGCTGATCAGAAACAGCTTGATAAGAGGCCTCGGATGTTACTTTACCGGTTGCATCCTGAGTGTCGGTCGTCATCCCCAAGTGTAAAACCGCTTCATATTTTTTAAAGCCTCGCAGCAAGAAGCGGGCAAGGCGGGTTGCACGATTGAGGCAACAGACCAAAACACCGGTTGCAAACGGGTCGAGCGTTCCCGCATGGCCGGCCTTTTTGGCCTGGAGCAGTTCTTTTACGCGACTCACAACCTTGGCGGACGAAAGGCCGGCCGCCTTGTCTATGATGACGACACCGTTCGGTTCAGACACTATAACCCTGTAGATTTTTAGAGAGCTCGATCAGTTGGGCTTTCAGCTCAATTAACGATGCCTGGACACTAAATCCGGCTGCACTGGGGTGCCCGCCACCGCCGAAAACGGAAGCGATCGCAGCCACGTCGACCTGGCCGTCCGACCTGAGGCTGACGTGATAGCCGCTCAGGCTGTTGTTGGGTTTGTGGCCGTTCGTCTGTTCGTGTATCAGGGCGGCCACTTTGACGGCCTTGATCCGACGTGCATAATTGATCAGTCCATCCGCATCCTCAGCATGGGTTCCGGTCTTGTCAAGCATGGCTTGGGTAACGGTCATCATGGACAGTTTACCGTTTTCGGAAATTTCAATGGAATCGAGTGCCAGGTTCAAAAGCTTGATACGGCCCAAAGAATAGGTCCCATACACATGCTGGGCCACCTTGTAAGGGTCAACACCGAGTTCGATCATTTCCTGACAGATGGCAAACGCTGAGCGGTTGGTATTTGAAAAACGAAACGACCCCGTGTCTGTCAGAATGCCGGTATAGGTTGCCGTGGCGGCTTCCTGGTTGATCGGTATCGCCATTCTTTTAAAAAGGCGATGGACGATTTCGGCCGTGGCACAGGCGTCCGTATCGATCAGTTGCAGATCACCAAACCGGGTGTTGGTAATGTGGTGATCGATGTTGATGAGCGTCGGTATCCGGAGGATGCTATCGACCTGCCGGCCGACACGCGCCAAATCACCACAGTCGAGGATAATAGCCGTATCATAGGATTTTGGATCCGCCAGCCTTCTTTGAATGCGGTGAACGGCCGGCAAAAAGCGATAAACGGCCGGCAGCGGACTCTCGTTGAAGAGGGTCGTTTTTTTGCCCAGCGCGTCAAGCAGATACCCCATGGCCAGCAATGCGCCGATGGCATCTCCGTCCGGATTGGCGTGCGATGCAACCAGAACCGCATCACTGCTTTTCAGGTGTTGAATTATTCGATCCATTTTCTGTCTTCAGCGATTTTAAGATTTTTTCAATATGGGTCCCATACTCAAAAGAGTCATCTGGGAAAAATTTTAAATCAGGCATGTAGCGCAGTCCCAACCGCTTGGCCAGGGAACGTTTGACATAACCCAGGGCACTGTTAAATCCGGTGGCGGTGTCTTCAGGGCTGCGTTTGCTTCCCAGGGTGATAAAGTACACCCGGGCACTTTTCAAATCGGCCGCAACCTTCACACCGGAAATGGAAACGCCTTCCAGTCGTGGATCACTGATGTTTTTAAGCAGCAGATCCGAAAGCGCTTGTCGTATTTGTCCACCGACCCGGTCGGCGCGTGTATAAGGTTTCATTAAGTACCAGGGGTTAAATGTTGAAAATTTCCATTTCCGTATCGAGAATTTCAGCCAAACCAAGCGCATCGGCCATGTTGAACAGTTTATCGATCTTGGAATTGATCACCTGCCGGCTGGTTCCCACCATTGCAAAACCAACTTCGGCTTTTTGATAGATGTCATTGGATCCCACCTCCGCTACGGAGGCGTTAAAGTGATTACCGATTTGCGCGATGATCGACTTGACGACCTTACGTTTGCCTTTCAGCGACCGGCAATCATGCAGCCGGAAAGTTATGATACCAATACCGACAACCATTTGTTTGCGTTAAATTTCGGGTCTAATCTCTTCAATATAGTAACATTCCAGAGTGTCGCCGACTTTTATGTCGTTGTAGTTTTCAATGCCAATACCGCATTCATAGCCACCCTGGACTTCCTTGACGTCGTCCTTGAAACGGCGCAATGAACCGATTTTGCCTTCGTAGAGGACAATACCGTCGCGCAGCAAGCGAACCGGCTGACCGCGCTCGATTTTTCCGTCCGTCACATAGCAACCGGCAATGGCTCCCACCTTGGGAACGTGAAAGACCTCGCGGACATCGGCCCAACCGACGGTCCGTTCTTCGAAGGTGGAGGACATCAGGCCAAGGATGGCATCGGTTACCTCTTTGATCACATTGTAGATGATCTTATGATAACGGATATCCACCTGCTCCTCAGAGGCCATTTCTTGGACTTTGGCATTGGGGCGAACGTTGAAGCCGATAATGATGGCATCCGAGACAGCTGCGAGTGAAATATCGGATTCGGAGATGGCCCCGGCGGCCGCATGAACGATATTGATGTTCACCTCTTCATTGGAAAGTTTGACCAAGGAGTCTTTGAGCGCTTCGACGGATCCGTGGACGTCGGCCTTAATGATCAAATTGAGGTCTTTAATTTCACCTTCCTGCATTTTTTCAAACAAGTTGTCCAAGCTCAAGCGATTGGTTTGAGCCAAATCCTTGGAGCGCTGTTTTTGCATACGATGCATGCTGACCTGTTTGGCGTCCTTTTCATCGGCCAGGACGATCATTTCATCACCAGCCAAGGGGACACCGGTCAGCCCGGTGATTTCAACCGGGATGGAGGGGCCGGCTGAATTGACTTGCTTGCCGCGGTCGTTTAGCAGGGCCCTGACTTTGCCGTAATGGACACCGCAAACAACCGGGTCACCTGCATGCAGGGTGCCTTCCTGAATCAACACCGTGGCAACCGGGCCGCGTCCTGATTCCAATTTTGCTTCAACGACATGTCCTGCGGCGCGTTTGTCGGGATCGGCTTTAAGTTCCAGGATCTCGGACTGAAGCAGGATCATTTCAAGGAGATCATTAACGCCGGTATTCTGCTTGGCTGAAACTTTGACAAAAATCGTGTCACCTCCCCAATCTTCGGGCGATAAGCCTATTTCAGCCAGCTGTCGTTGCACGCGATCCGGCTCCGCATTGGCTTTGTCAATTTTGTTGACCGCTACGATAATTGGCACTCCTGCTGCGCGGGCATGGTTGACAGCCTCAATGGTTTGCGGCATGACCCCGTCATCGGCCGCGACGACGAGCACGACAATATCGGTGACCTTGGCACCACGGGCACGCATTGATGAAAAGGCCTCATGTCCCGGTGTATCCAAAAAGACGATCTGGCCTTTTTCGGTCGAGACGTGGTAAGCGCCGATATGCTGCGTAATGCCGCCGGCTTCGCCTTCAGTTATGCGGGTTTTGCGAATGACATCCAGCAAGGATGTCTTACCATGGTCAACATGTCCCATGATGGTCACCACCGGCGGACGATAGACTAATTTTTCAGGATCATCTTGTTCGGGTTTTAAAATGGTGTCCTCTTCAAACGTTGCTTTTTCAACTTCGTATTCGAATTCAGCCGCTACCAGTGTTGCCGTTTCAAAATCGATGGTTTGATTGACGGTGGCCATAACACCCATACCCATAAGCTTAGCGATCATTTCATTGGCTTTAATGCCCATTCGTTTAGCCAGATCTGAAAGCATAATGGTTTCATCAATTTTCACACGGCGCTTGATCGCTTTAGCAGTCGTAATTTGGGTTTTTTGTCCTTTGATCGCTGTCTTGGCCTTGGCGCCCTTGCGGCCCTTGCGGCCCCGTTGGGGCCCGCCGGCGTATAAAGCAGCGCCTTCAACGACTTCTTTTTTGCGGAAGGAAATTTTCTTTTTGAAAAACCGTTTGTCCCGATCCGTCTCATCGACTCTATTTTTACGGCCCTTTTTCTTGGCTCCCTTGGCATCAGCCGTTTCAGCGGGTGAAGGCGCTTCCGGAACTGTCCTTTGCAACGGCCTTACTTGACCCTTCTTTTTGCCGACCGGGGTCACGGCCGTTGCTTCCTTAGGTCGTGCCGGCAGCTTGATAATTTTGGCGGGTGCCTCTTTCTTGAGCTTTTTAATCGGCTTGACGACGGCAGGCGGTTTTTCTTCCTTGGCTTTTTCGGGTTTAGGTTCCGAAGGCGCTACCTCGGCCTCCGGCTCAGCCGGTGCCGGTTCAACCGCTTCAGCCGGGCTTTCGGATTCAGCGGGTTCGACCGCAACTTCGGCGTTTGTCACTCTTTCCTCGGCAGGTTTAGGGGTTTCGGAAATCTCTTCAGGTTGCTCACCTGCTTCCGGTGGCAGTTCCGTGTCAATTTCAGGTTCGGGGGTGGCTTCAATTTCAACCGCTTTGGCCGAAACTTTTTTCCGGCGCCTGCGGATTACCGTGGGCTTGATGCGCTTCTCGACGAGTTCCGCTGGCTTTTTACCTTGAAGCGCCTCTTTGACCTTTTCGATGGTCTCTTCATCCAGAGAGCTCATATGACTTTTGACAGGGATATCCATACTTTTCAACTTTTCAAGGAAATCCTTGTTCGTCATATTAAAATCTCTGGCAAGCTCATATATTCTGTGCTTGGACATCAATCCCCCTACTGTTTCTGCATTAACGAATTGCTAACCGATGCAATATAAAAAATAGCGCTGCTCAATCAAGATTCGGCCGGTTCTTCCGGCATTGCCTTTGAATCAACCGGGTCGTCGCTCGGGTCCGCATTTTCATCGTCTGCTGCCGGTTCTTCGGTTGCTTCGGCATCCTCAGTCGCCGGTTCGGTCGTTTCATCCGCCGTAGCTGCGGCTTCGGCCACAGCATCATCCTCGGCTGCCGGTTGGGTCACAGCATCATCCGTTGTAACCGATTCAGATTTTTCATCATCCATGCTCTGGGTTTCAACATAGGCACCGGCGCTTTCGATCAGCTTGTGCGCTTTTTCTTCCCCGATCCCGCGAATCTGGACCAGGTCTTCGATCGAAGCTTTAACGAGTTCTTCGGCTGAATAAAACCCTTTCTCATACAAGGTGTCCGCCATACTGATACCGACACCGGGAAGGGATGTTAAGGAATCGTAGCCTGTTCGCATGGCCTCGCTATAGCGGGTCTCGCTGTTCACATCCAGATGCCAACCGGTAAGCTTGGATGCCAAACGGACATTCTGACCGCGTTTGCCAATGGCAACCGAAAGGAACTCGTCGGGTACGATAACTTCCATGGCACGGTTTTCCTCGTCGATAATGACGCGGGATATCTCGGCCGGTGCCAGGGCATTGCAGACATACCTGGCGGCATCAAGGTGCCAGGGGATGATGTCGATTTTTTCACCACGTAACTCCTGGACCACATTTTGAACCCGGCTCCCTTTCATGCCGACGCAAGCGCCCACAGGATCGATGTCGGAATCGTTGGATGACACGGCGAATTTGGCACGGCTTCCGGGCTCCCGGGCAGCACCCATGATTTCGACGATGCCTTCACTGATTTCCGGGACTTCGGTTTTAAAAAGATTGATCAGAAAAGTCGGATGTGTTCGCGACAACAGGATCTGCGGTCCCCGTGTTTCATGGAGAACATCCAGTATCAGCGCCCGAATGCGATCACCCCGCCGATAGGATTCGCGCGGGACCTGTTCCCGGACCGTTAATATGGCTTCGGTATGCCCAAGATTGACAATGATATCACTGCGATCGATGCGCTGGACAATGCCGTTGATGATTTCACCCTTGCGATCGATAAAACTGGCGTAAACCGCATCCCGTTCCGCATCCTTCATTTTTTGAATGATAACCTGCTTGGCCGACTGCGCGGCAATTCTTCCAAAGGTGGTGGTGTCCATTTTGACACCGAGGCTGTCCCCGACTTCACACTCCGGGTCGAGTTTGCGGCCCTGGTCCAGGGTCAGCTCCAAATCCGGTTCCTGGACCTCTGCCACCACATCTTTAAACTGAAAGACTTCAATTTCTCCCGTTTCTTCGTCATAGGTGGCTTCGATGTCGACCTTGCTGCCGTATTTTTTGCGGGCAGCCGATCTTAAGGCTTCTTCGAGTGCGTGGATAAGGATTTCACGGCGAATACCCTTGTCACGACTGACTTGTTCAACCACACGCTTTATGTCCGAAATAAACATTATCTTTCTCCGTTATAATTGATAAGCTGGGCTTTGGCGATATCGTTGTAATCGATAACGACCGTTTGGTTGTCCACCTGGAGCGTAATCATTTCCCGCTCCGTTCCCAGCACAACCCCTTGAAAGTTCCTGCGTCCCTCTATGGCATGCGTCAATTTGATTTTGGCCTGCTTGCCTTGAAAGCGATCAAAATCGGTCAGTTTCGTCAAAGGCCGGTTAATCCCTGGAGACGAAACCTCCAGGTTATAAGCCCCCTCGATCGCCAGGCTGACATCGAGGAGATCGCTTAATTGGCGGCTAATAGCGACACAGTCGTCCAGTCTCACGCCCCCGGGCTTGTCGATGAAAAGCCGCAGGGTCCTGCCGCTGGGCTCGCGATGAAATTCAAGGTGCACCAGCTCCATGCCTTCGGCCTCACACAACGGTTCGGCGATGTCTTTGACGTGCGCCCTGATCAGCTCCTCATTCGCGGTCAAAGCGCGGATAGGCCCGCTGCCAGGCTTGGTTGCATGGCGCCTTTTTTTCGGTTTCTGCGCTTTCATACATTTTTAACTTACCGTTAAAAAAACAAAAAACGGGCAAGAGCCCGTTTTCCTTTCAGCTATGGTCGATCGTTTAAAGTGTGTTAAAAAACTTTAAAATGTCATAGCAAATACCATCAGAAAATAAATAACAGCATCTCACACTCAGACAGCAGGTGATCCCTTTTTCTGCCCCATATCAAATGGAAGAGCGGACTTTGTTTGGAGCGGGCAACGAGATTCGAACTCGCGACACCAAGCTTGGGAAGCTTGTACTCTACCAACTGAGCTATGCCCGCTTACCAGACAAGAACAATTATGACATAAATAGGCGTCTGTCAATAAATTTCAATAATAAATAATAATTTTAAGAAAAATTATTATTATGTTAGCAAGTCTCGGATCGTCTTCAACTCGGCGCGGATCTCTTCGAGGAGGGAGGGTGTGTGTGCAGCCTGACCGGCTTTTGATTGCAAGTGCCGCTTGGCACCTTTGATGGTAAATTTTTTTTCATGCAGCAAATGCCTAATCAACAGCACCCGTTCGACATCCTGCTTACGGTACAGGCGTTGGCCGGCAGAGGTTCGCTGGGGATTGATTTGCCTGAATTCTGATTCCCAGAACCTAAGAACATAGGCGGGAACGCCGGCGATGGCGCTCACTTCGCCGATTTTGAAGAAAAGCTTGTCGGGAAGGTCTGCTGGGGCATACGTCATACATCACCTCGCTCGAATTTGCTGGCAGTTAGGTCGGCAAAGTCGCCTTAAAAACTTCTAATAACTTCGCGGTAAGATCGCGATGGAGGCGGTTGATGCTCTCATCTTCCAGAGTCGTCTCAAAAGAGCGGTAGGTGATTCGCAGGGAAAGGCTCTTTTTGCCTACCGGAATCGGCCGTCCTTCAAAGACATCGAACAAGAAAATATCTTCGACCAGTTTTTCCTGGGCTTCCGTGAGGTTGTCCAAAATCGCCTGGGCTTCGATCTTTTGGTCCACGATTAACGTGATATCTCGTGTCGTGGCCGGGTATTTGGAAAGCGGCTGGAAGTGTTTGTGCTCCGGCAGCAGCGGATAGAGGTCACTCAGGTTGAGCTCCAATAAATAGACGTCCTGCTCCAGGTCAAAATTAGCGAGCACACGGGGATGAACCCGGCCGATAACGCCTAGCGGGCGGCTGTTAATAAATATGTTGGCGGCAAACCCCGGCCGCAAGTAACAGCAGTCTTCTTGGGGCAAGGCCGAGAAAGCGTGTGAGGCGGCTTCGAGGCCGGTCAGCAGGCCTTCGGCAACCCCTTTGATGTCATAGAAGTCGCAATCTTTCTTGGGCGTCAACCACGACTCATTGTAACGGGACCCGGTCCACAGGCAGAGCAGCATTTCGGTTTCCTGCGGCAATTGTGCCGAACCCTGGCTGATGAAGACTTTGCCAACTTCAAAGAGTTTCAGCGTTTTGACCTGCTTGACGACGTTGCGGCGCATCGCGCCCAGCATGCCGGGTACCAATGAAGTCCGCATAACGGCGTGGTCTTCGGTCAGGGGGTTTAGAATGTCAACTTGTTTCCTGCGTGGGTCATCTTCAGGCAGCTGAATTTGATCGCCGGCACGGCGATCCATAAAACTATAGTTGATCGCTTCGGTCAATCCGAAACCGGTCAAGATTTGTTTGACCCGCTGACGTGCCTCCAGTTGCTGCGATGGCTTGCGTGCTTCGGCCGGAATGAGGGGGTAGGATGCCGGGATGTTGTTATAGCCGTATAGTCGGGCAACCTCTTCCATCAAATCTTGCGGGCGGGTAACGTCGACTCTGAAAGAGGGCGGGACGACATCAAAATCATCCTCGTCGATCGGTGTCACGTTGAATTGGATCGATTCCAAATGGTTTTTGATGGCAGCCGGTTCCAGCCGGGTTCCCAGATGACGATTGGTGCTGTTGGTACTCAGCCGTATGGTTGTGGGGGCATATGGTTGGGGGTGGGCATCGATGATACCGCCGATGATTTTGCCACCTCCCATTTGTGCCATTAGTTGTGCGGCTCGATTGGCTGCGAATATCGCACCCTGCTGATCGACACCGCGTTCGAAACGGTGGGACGCCTCCGTGTTTAAGCCTAATTTTTTGGATGTCTTGCGAATGCTGACAGGGTTGAAATAGGCGCTTTCTATCAGGACCCGGGTGGTGTCATTTTCAATTTCGGAATTCAATCCTCCCATGACTCCGGCGATGGCCACTGGTTTTCGCCCATCACAGATCAAGAGCATGCCTTCCTCTAGGTTTCTTTCCTTCTGGTCGAGGGTGACAAACGTTTCACCCGCCCGGGCCGAGCGGACAACGATGCGGTTTTCCTCAAGGTGGTCGAAGTCAAAAGCGTGCAAAGGCTGGCCGGTTTCCATCAGGACGAAGTTGGTGATATCAACGATGTTGTTGATGGGGCGTAATCCTATGGATAGCAATTTTTCCTGCAGCCAGAAAGGCGAAGGGGCAATGGTGATTTCTTCTAAAAGTCGGGCAACATAGCGTGGGCAGTCGTTAGGCGCTTCGATGGTTATGGAAGTATAAGCATCGATCGGGTCGGTGGTTTCCGAGATTTCGATTTCAGGGCAGCGCAACTGACTTTTCTGAATAGCGGCGATTTCCCGGGCGATTCCAATAATGCTCAAACAGTCCGGTCGATTGGGGGTTAAGTCGATTTCCAAAACCGTATCGTTCAATTCGAGGGCCTGGGTCAAAGGCGTTCCCACGTTCAGGTTTTTATCGAGCAGCATTAGCCCTGACCGGTCATGCCCGAGGCCGAGTTCCCCGGCACTGCAAAGCATGCCCTCGGACAGGACGCCTCTGATTTTGCCAGGGGTAAGAACGGTGTCATCCGGAAAGACGGTTCCGGGCAGCGCCAGTGGCGCAAGGGTGTCGATGGTCAGATTGGGTGCACCGCAAACGACCGCTACCATA
>Ga0316195_10000355_pt1 | contig 17636 bp, 11 predicted proteins | sample Phised1_MG_FD_204937 | JGI IMG/M metagenome (GOLD analysis project Ga0316195, IMG submission 204937) | Coastal sediment microbial communities from Maine, United States - Phippsburg sediment 1 | ecosystem: Environmental > Aquatic > Marine > Coastal > Sediment | place: USA: Maine | collected...
GCGTGAAAATAAAGCCTTCAATTTCAGTGCCATCGGCGCTGGGGAACGTGATATTTCTGACCGCCGCGAGGTTCAGCTGATCAAGCAGTTCGTTATTGGTCTGGGTGAGCTGTGTCAATTTACTGGCACTCAGCAGAAACAGTTCCGGCGGCATGTGTGGAGTCGACAATCGCACGACGATATCGCCGGCCCTGTTTTGCGAAAATCCGGTCAGGCTCAGTTCGCCGCTGACAGGTCGATCCAGCTTGCCGCTCGCCATTACGTACCGCGCCAGGTGCTGTTCGGCGCTGTCTTCCAAAACGAAAAGAATTGACTTGTCGTCCGGCGAAAATACGGGGGAACCAACATTCCTGTCGAGGTTCGATGTCAGCACGCGTTCATCGCCGCCGGCAGCGGATGCGACGGCGAGATGATTGGTCGCATACCAGATGAGTTCCGGCTCGGTCACCGTCACGTAGGTAATGAGGCGGCCGTTATTGCTCCAGGACGGCGCTGTGTCGCTCCCGGGGTTGCTGGTAATTTGCCGCGGCTCTCGCGTCGGCGCATCGCCCACGGCAGACACGACCCAGATATCCGCATTCTCGTTACTATCGGGTTCCTCACTGCGATTGCTCGTAAACGCGATCTCCGTTCCGTCCGGTTTCCATGCCGGCTGGCCGTCGTCGAAATCGCCGAAGGTCAGCTGCAATGGCTCAGCTTCGCGTTCGCGGACGACGTAGATGTGTGAGCGACTTCGATCAAGGTAGGGAACGCCGTCCTGTTTGAACTGCAGGCGATCGATGACAAACGGTAATGGTCTGGCTTCTTCGCCAGCTTCCTCCGCCGCTTCGGCCGCCAGCTGCGCCGCGCTCTTGTCGCGGATAATCAGCAGCATTCCTGATCCGTCGGGGGACCAGAGAAAATCGCTAACGCCCTGGTCGACCGCCGTGTAAGGCTGCGACTCGCCGCCACGTCGATCCAACGTCCAGACCTGGGCCTTCGGATCTTCCTCGTCGCCTTTGGCGGCCAGAAAAGCAAGATAACGTCCGTCCGGGCTCCAGCGCGGCGTTGTAGCCGAGTAGTCACTCGACGTGAGCTGCACGACATCGCTCCCGTTGCGCGACACCATGTAAATCTGGCTGGAGGATTCGTCTTCGGCAATGTCCGTTGTCTCGACGACGTAAGCGGTCCATGCGCCGTCGGGACTGATCGCCGGGGCGTAGACCGAGCGGAGCGCGAGCAAGTCGTCCGTGGTGAGGAGACGGCGGTCTGCGCTACTTTGCGCGGCAGCGTTTACCGCAAGAAAAACCGAAATGGCGAGTAGCGCCTGTCTTCGCATATTGGACACAGTCTTCCCCCGGGTGAAATGTTGATCAAGCCTAATGACAACCCCGACAATTGCAACAGTGGAAGTACCGCGCGCTGGCGATAGTCCGGTTACTGGTCGGGACCGTTGTCCGTTTCGCCAAGACGGCGGTAATAGTCGGCGACGCTGTCACGGTGCTCGTTTGGAATTTCGTCCCCGGAATTCGTCCGCACGTTGCCATTTTCCGGTCGCGCCGCCCTGGCCAGCGCAATTTCCAGCTGCTCGACAGACGCTAGCGCCCGACGCGCTTCTTCCTCCAGCAGCGCCGGATTACCGGTGAATTCAGAGGCCTTGAGTGCGGCTGCCAGGCGGCGCAACTCGTCGATGTCCTGAACCGGCACGCCTCGTGCCCGCAATTCGCGGAACATCGACAAGACACTCTGGGAAATAGTGTCGGCGTCGCGATCGAAGTCGCGCGTGACTTCGAGATCGTCGACCCGAACCCCCGTCGATTGCTGAAGATCGTCCCGGCCGCGTTCAGCGGCACCGCCCCGCGCAAGATCGCCCGCTGCGAGTCGTTGCAGTTGGCGCCTCAGTTCGCGGGTTTCCGCAAGCGTTGCCCCAACACCTTCGCCGGACTCCCCGGCATCGCGTTCCCCGTTTCGATCGCCATCCCGTCCGCCACTAACCATGGACTGTGCGCGCTGCACATCCTCGCGAAGCTCGCGCAGCGCCTCAGTCACGGCGCTTTCGCTGCCCGCCACATAAACGGCTTCGCCCTGCTCAATGTAGGCGGCGGCGACCGCGATACGGGTCTCGACTTCCGACTCACGGAGTTTCTCGATCGCGTCGCGGAGTTCCTGGGCGGCACCCGGCTGATTTTCGGCGATTTGCTGCGCCGTGTTACGGGCATTCTGTTCCAGCTCCTGAACGCTTGATTGCAGGCGGCGCTTGTCCGCCGCCATTTGATACTCTTCGTCAATGGTCATGCCACTGTCGAGACGATCCAGGTCGTTGCGGCCAACATCGATGCCGCGAATCGCCTGCTGGAGCTTGTTCTCCATCGCTTCCTGGGTTGCGTATAGTTCGTCCGCGCGTCGCGCCAGGTCACTCATGGACGCCTGCATCTGCCGCTGAATTTCTTCCGCCGCGTGGTCGCGGGCGCCTTCGAGCTGGCGCTGGGCCTCGTTCGCCGACCTCTGCAATTCGTCGGGACTGCCACCGTTTCGCATTGCATCATCGGCCTCATTCATGGCCCTGATGGCGCTATCCAGTCGGCGCTGCAGCTCGTCCGCCTGACCGCCTTCCGCTCGTCCGCCGGACGACGACTGACCCTGGCCCTGACCGGCAGATTGTTGTGACTGGCCAGACGCGCTTTGTTGTTGCCGCATTTGCTCGAGGCGCTGCCGCAGTTCCTCAACATCGCGGCGCAGCATTTCCTGCTGCCAGCGCTCGGCAGGCGTAGGTTGCCGGTCGCGGTTCATGTTTCGAGCCAGACGCTCCTGGCGGCGCGCCAGCTCCTCCAGTTCGTCGGCAGCTTCCTCCATCTGCTGCTGCGGTGCTTCCGGTGAAGCGCGGCTGCCGGTCTCATACTGGTTCTTCTCGAGATCCATCTCGAGCTCGAACATTTCGGCAAGGTCCCGGCCCGCCTGCCCACCGCCACCGCCACCACGATTGTTTGCTTGCAAGGAAACGCTGATATCCGTGAAAACTGCTTCCGCCGCCAACAGGTGTTGCAGCGCTTCCTGCTCCGGAAGAATTGCCTGCTCAAGATCCATTTCGCCCAGGCGCTCCGATGCCGGAATCATCGCTGCCGAAGCCAGCTCCAGGTGCTCAACGAATCGAGCGATATCCTCCGCCGATGCCGTGAGCTGTCGAGCTTCCGTGCGGCGCGCGAGTGTCTCAACCTGCTCACGCAAGGTCGCCTGGACCCGCGACAAAAGTGACGCGTTGTCAGACACGTAGGCAGGGTCATTGCGCCGGTTCTCCTGCTGTTCGCGGATCAGGTTCCAGGTCGAGACGATGATTTCCCGTTGCCGCCTTGAGATCTCGTCCTGTTGCTGCCCCTGCTGGCCGCCCATGGACCCACCGGACTGTTGCGATTGCGAATAACGCCGGTCAAAAGGCTGCACATCGATAAAAAACATGTCGGTGCGAGCGGAATTCTCCCGGTCACTTGCAACAGCATAATAGGAAACGAGGTCGCCGGGGACGAGCCCTTCGCTGCCAACAGACGCCGACATCGACTCCAGCGGGAAAACATAGTCGGTTTCGCCGCTGGAAGAATCCGTCGGAAGATCGACGCTCAGCCAGTCGCCGCCGTTCACGGAGTAACGCAACTCGAGCGATTCGAGCCTGAAATCGTCGCGAGCAATTACGCGCGCGGTCACTTCCTCGATACTGCTGGCGCTCCAGTCGCGACCCGGGCGGGCGAATTCGATGGTCGGAATTTCATCGTCAAGCAACGTGATGAAGTAATCGTCAGTAAGCCGGATTTGTTCGCCGCCGACGGTCGCCGCCACGAAATACTGACCATCCTGCTGCACATCAAATGTTGCGGTCGCGGTTGACCCCTTCACCTCGAGCGGGATCACCTGGTCATTGATGACCAGTTCCCCTGGTGTCATCGGTCGGTCGGCTACGACATCGATCGTGATGCGGGTGTCGGCTATTGACCGGATATCGCCGCCCGGATTCTTTGTTTCGTTATCCTTCCCGGTCCACTCCGGGAAGTCATAAGTGACGGCAAGATTTTCAATCACGGGAAGGTCGACAACGTTGACCTGATAGTCAGGACTGCGCACGTTGGCCGCGGACACGAAATATTCCAGCGGCTCGCGAACCGAGAAAAATGTAAATTCGAAATCGTCGTTGAGATCTGACATGGCGACCTGCTGCCAGTCACCATCGCCAAACCGCGCATGTACGAAAGCTTCTGCCGGATCAAATCCCCGCATCGTCGCCCGCACTTTAACGGTGCCGCCAAGCCGGATACCATCGTCGCCCGGCGACACCTCGATACTCTGCGGCGGCAACAAATCTGAAAACGCCCAACCGAACCAAAGATGCCTGACGCCGTAGGCATAGTTCCCCGGACCCGCCAGAGCGACAAACAACAAAGCGGCTGCCGACACGCCGGCAACGGACAACGCGACCGCAAATTCCTTTTGCGGTAGCTGCGATTCGGGTGGATGACCGACAGCAATTTTCAGGGAATCTTCGGCGAGCAACCCGGCTATCGGATTGGCGGTGCCGCGAATTTCGCTCCAGGTCCTGATGCGCCCCGCAAAGCCAGGCACCCGCGCCTCGATTTCCGACGCACCGTCACTGTCAATTCGTCGACTCGGCACAATCATAAGCCAGTAAATGACTGCACCGAGCAAAGCGAACAGGAGGACGCGCGACGTGATGACCAGACCGTCCGGGAATCCCTGGCGGATCGCGATGCTGACAGCGACAAGTGAAACCACGAGCGCAAGCACGGAAAGCACCGCCAGGCAACGCGCCATGACGAGCTGTTTCAGACGAAGTCTGAATAAATTCAGGTAGCGTTCAAATTCAGTCGTCGACTTCATGCGCGCTCCGTTCTGCGCAACGTCAGGTGCATATTACCCAGAATTGACTCACCGATAACCACGATCGCCAGCGCCAGAAGAATCCAGGGCCACAAATCGAGCGTGCCGCTTGCCTCGGCACTGAAAGCCGTCGTTCCTGGCTGCGCCGGTCCGCCAGTCGCGTCCCGCCAGCGATCGAGCACCTCCTGATTGATCTTTCGCAAATCGGATTCCAGCGGATCGACATTGGCCGCAACGAGCGTCTCTCCCTGCGAGGTGTAGACCTCATAAAAGCCTGGTTTATTCAATTTTATTTGTTGCTCACGCCGTGTGTCGGCCAGCGAAAGCACGCTGTTGCCATCCGGATCGACCACCTGGCCGGAAGAGCTCCCGGCAAGCGCCAAAGGCAGGGAACTCCCAACCGTGTAGGTTTTCGGTATTTCATTCACGCCGGACAGGTACATCGCCGCTTCGATCATAAAACTCACAAACACCGGCCGGACCGGCAGGTCGTTCCAGCGATTATCAAGGCTGCCTGTCAGCAGCAGGATCCGGCCCTGCCCGACGCGCCGTTCGATAAGGAACGGCTCGTTATTCTCCAGCCGAATAAGCACGTCGTCGCCTTCCAGCGTATCGAGCGGCAGGTTTCTTGACACGTGGACGTTCTGCCAACCCTCCGTCGCGGAGAGTACCGGGTGTCGATCATCAATCTGGCCAACCGAACGAAATGCGCCAGCCTGCGCCTCGATGCGGCTCGCGGCCAGCCTGTGACCAGAAACAGGCAACGATTCCAGCGATGCAGCGCGATCGCCGGCAAAGGCCAACAGGTTGCCGCCATTCTGCAGGAATTCCGTTAGCGCCCGCTCCAGCTGCTGATCGATGAAGCCGATTTCATCAAGCATTAGCCAGCGATAACGACTTAATATGCGCGGATCGAAATCGCCAATCATCATCGGTTCGACACGATAGTTGCCCGCGGATTCGAGCGCGGCCGACAGATAGGTCACTGGCAGCCCGCCGGTATTCAATGTCAGCAATGGAACCGCGGCCGGCGGATCGTTGTCGACCACGTGATACCAGTTGTTGTCCGCCAACAAATCATCGTCGGTATTGATTCGCAACACGACGCGGTTCTCGCCACCTGCATAGACCAGCGAGTCGAAGTGCAGTACCTGGGATCCTGCCTGATTCAGTCCGCGAGACTCGACTACAGTGTCATTGATTATCAGATCAACATCGGCAATGCGTTCGCGGTCTCCCGTTCCGCTGATGCCCGCGTCGAGCCCGCCTGGCGTTTCGCGAACAAAATCGACTGACCAGTTAAACGGTTCACCAGTGCCGACCACGTGTGGAACAAATTCGGCAAAGCCAGCCGGGATGACCTCTGCAAATCGAGCCGGCATAGCGGTCGCCTGGAAATCGCTGACGAAATGCAGGGTCACCGGTGGCGGCAGCGAGGTGACCAGTCGCTCAAGCGCGCTTATTGCCTCACCGTAGTCAAGACGCAGCGCGCTCGGCGCCACGGAAGCCAATGCAGAACGGGCTACGGAACTGTCGTCGGTCAATGGCGTGAGCAGGCGCACTGCGGTATCTGCGGTCACGACCTGGAGCAATGCGTCGGCAGGCGCATCGTCCAGCGCGCGATTTGCTTCGGCCCGCATCTGCTCGGAAATTCCGGTCCTGCCCATCGAGGCCGACGTGTCTACAACGACCAGGTGTGTCCCGGACTCGTTCGCCGTTATGGCGACGGGTGGCGCCGCGATAAACGGCTTGGCAAACGCGAGCGCCAGCAGCACCAGCAGAACGATACGCGCTGCAAGCAATAACAGGTACTTGAGCTTCTTCTTCACGTGGACCTGCTGGTCCGCCGTTTCCAGCAACATCGCCGAGCTGAATGGCTTGCGCTCCGAGCTTTGCGTCTGCAGGCGATGAAGCCAGACAGGCAGCGCGACGGCAAGTACGCCCAGCAGAAACAGTGGTGCAAGCAGACTCACTACTGGCGCCTCTGGCGGAAAAGCAGGTAGTTACGAAGCGCGTGATCGAGCGATTCACTGGTATTGACGAGAACATGATCTGCGCCGACGCCGGCCGCGGCTTTACGCAGTTTGTCGATATGCGAGCGAATTCTCTGCGGATAGGCGTCGCGCATGAATTCCGGCGCCACTTCTATGGCTTCACCGGTTTCAAGATCCTCGAGCAGCACGTTGCTCTTGAACTGCGGATCCAGTTCATCCTTGTCAAGCACCTGAAATAAAACGACGTCCTGGCCGTGCCACGCGAGCGGGCGGACACCGGCAAGCAACTCGTCAATGTCGCAGTAGAAATCCGATATAACCGCGACCAGCCCCCGACGAGATACCTGTTCACGAAACTTGTCGAACGGTTTGTCGAAGCGTGTACCGGTTGCAGGCGTCGCGGAATCGATGCAGTGCAAGACGCCCTGCAATTTTCCCGACCTCGTCGACGGTTCACGATAGTCCCGCACCTCTTCGTCGAAGACCATGCAGCCGACCGCATCGTGCTGCCGCGCCGCAAGGAATGAAAGACTGGCCGCAAGAAACTGCGCATACCGCAATTTGCTGACCGGTGGTCCGCCGAAACCCATGGAGGCGCTGGCGTCCAGCAGTATCATCAGGTGCGAATTGGTGTCTCCCAGGAAACGCTTTACGTAAGTTCGCCCCGTCCGCGCGTAAACATTCCAGTCAATGAAGCGCGGATCATCGCCCTCGTTATAGGAACGATACTCGGCAAATTCCTGGCTGAAGCCGAACATTGGCGATCGATGCAGTCCGATGAGCACGCCCTCGACGACGGAGCGCGCGACGAGATCCAGGTTTTTCAGGCTCGCGAGCACTTCCGGACGAAGCAGGTCCCGTGCATTACTCCGGCTTGCCTGGACGGGCGCCATGATCTATCCGTCTACCTTACTCAGCATTTCCCTGAGTACATCATCGACCGTCATGCCATCGGATTCGGCAAAATAATTACACAGAACGCGGTGTCGCAGCACTGGCAATGCCAGGTCGCGAACGTCGTCGCGCGTCACGTGATAGCGACCGTGCAACAGGGCGCTGGCTTTAGCTGCCAGGTTCAGAAACATTGTCGCGCGCACGCTGGCGCCAAAATTGACGTAGCGTTTGACGACGTCCGGCGCGATTGTCTCAGCGGGGCGCGTCGCCCGAACCAGGTTTACCGCGTAGCGATTGACCTCTTCGGCCACGGGAATTTGCCGGACAAGCCATTGAAAGCGGATTATTTGCTCCGCACTGGTTACCGCCGTCACCGCCGGAATGTCGACGCGCGTGGTAAATCGGTTTAACACGGCAAGCTCTTCGTCATTGGAGAGGTAGTCGAGCAACACATTAAAAAGGAAACGATCGAGCTGCGCCTCGGGCAAGGGATAAGTACCCTCCAGTTCGATCGGATTCTGCGTGGCCAGCACGAAAAACGGGGGTTCGAGCTGGTGGTGCTCGCCACGCACGGTTACCGAACGTTCCTGCATGGCCTCCAGAAGCGCGGCCTGGGTTTTCGGTGGCGTGCGATTGATTTCATCCGCCAGCAGCACATTCGTAAATATCGGACCTTTTACGAACGTCCATGAGCGGTGCCCGGTGGCAGCGTCTTCCTCGATGATATCGGTACCGGTCACATCTGTCGGCATCAGGTCCGGCGTAAACTGGATTCGTTTAAAGGTCAGTCCCAGCGCGTCGGCCAGCGTTCGCACCAGCAAGGTTTTCGCCGTGCCCGGCATACCGGTAATCAGGCAGTGCCCGCCGACGAGCAGCGTAATGAGCAGGTGTTCAACCACGTGTGACTGGCCGATAATGACCTTGCCAACCTCGTCGCGCAGGGCACTCATTGCTTTCTGGAAGTCAGCGACGAGGTCGCGGACTTCGTCAGACTCAAATGCTTGTTCCTGTTTTGTTGCCATATCGTTCCCGTTTTCCTTAGTTTTGCTCGCTGCCTCCATCGGCACGCATCAGCTCCAGTAATAGTCGTTGCGCCGGCCGGAAATTCGGCGCGAGGTCGAGCGCCTGCAGCAGCTGGCCCTGCGACGCTTCGCGGTTGCCAAGCGCATTATGCGCCTGTGCCATGCGGTAGTACGCAGTTGCCTTGTCATGCGGATCCAGGGCGAGTGCGATGGTGTATTCACGCAATGCGTCGTCCGGCCGTTCCGCGGCCAGCAGCAGGTCGCCAAGACTGCCATGCAGTTCCTGCTCGAGCGGATCAACAAGAGTGACCGCCGACAATACTGCTATCGCCTCATCACGTCTGCCGGCTTCACTCAGCCAGCCCCCGAGGCGTCGCAGTGCATCAGGATCGTAGCCGCCGTGCTGCCAGTAGCGTTCCAGTGCAGCGAGCGCATCGGCGTGGCGTCCAAGCTCCTCGTTTGCTTTCGCCAGCGCGATATAGGGACTGTCCGGCTCGACGTAGTTCGGCAATATGCTGATCATATGTTCGGCCAGGCCGACAATGGCCTCCCAGTCCTGGTCATCAAGATACTGGCCAACAGATTGTTGCATCCGTTGCCAGTCATCCAGGTTCGCCAGCACCGCGCCGTGCTCCCGCTCGACGAAACGGGAAAACTCGCCATCGAAATCCGTCGGCGACATGTCCAGCGCAACGCTGATCGCCTCGCCCGTCTGCATGCCGTCTCTAAATGAATACAAGACTTCCCGGAGCTTGTCCGTACCGTACGCTTCATCGATGAACTGGCAAACGAGTCCGGCCTGCATGTACGACACGATGACCTGTTCGTCATAGGTCGGCCTGACGAAACCCTCATCGAGCTCGGCAATCGGCAAGAACCGATCTTCCTGCATTGCCTTGTAGACCGTCAGCGGAATGCGTACTCCCGGATTCGGACCGCTGCGCCATTCTTCGAACACCGAGATGCCTTCACTAAACCAGCGCGGCACCCGGTGATCCGTCGCTTCCAGGGTAAATACATGAGCCATTTCGTGCCACAGCGTCGTCCCCCACTGGAACTGGGATGGCGGTCGACTGGAGGGCGAATCCATCGCGATGACGTAGCCGAACGTCGCACCGAGGATGCCTATGCCGGGCATTCCGGCAGTGCGAACCGCGAAATCTTCGTGATCAGGGTACATCTCGATGATCACGGGTTCCTGCAGGTCGAAGCCGTAGCGTCGACTGAACTCCGCGATACTTTGCCGTGCCAGTGTCACGGCATAAGGCGCAATGACAGCGGCTTCATCGACGTGCAGACGCAAGGTAATTGGCAACAGGCCCGGTTGTGGTAAATCCGGATCGTTGATGAGTCGAAAATTGTCGAAGGAATCCAGAAGCCGCAGCGTATTGACGGTCGCCGGGCTGAACGGATCGGCTTCGTATGCCGTTTCCAGATGTTTTCTCGCTCGCGCTATCTGATTGTCGCGCAGCAGGTTGATGCCGAGTTCCTCATGCGCCTGCGCAAGTCCGGGCTCGATATCGACCGCCTTCTGGTAGAGCGCGATCGCATCGCGATAGCGTCGGGTGATGACGTGGAAATGAGCGGGAATAGCGTAGATGCCGCCAAAACCCGGATTGTATTCCAGTGCCTTTGCGGTGTAGCCGCTTTCCGGCATATTGTTCAACAGATCCGCAGCCGCACGCAGCGCGTACAGCTCAAGCGGTGGCCAGTCGGTCGTGTCGAGAATGGCTTCTGCTTCATCGAGCGCGTGCAGCGCCTGCGTCATGCTGTTGCTTTCCAGCGATACGCGAGCGACTACCAGCCATGCAGCAGCACGTGCTCCAGGGTCCTTGCGAGTATCGGTCAGCAACGGCTCGAGATAGGTATTGGCGGCGTCATCAAACCCGCCAACGAGCACACGAGCAGCTCCCAGCATCGCGAAAGCATTGTCCGAATCGATATTGAGCGCTTCGCGATAGATGGTCATCGCTTCGGCGTCCTGATGCGTAGCGGCAAACAAGTCGCCCCAGCGAACCCGGATCGCGGCATCGTCGGGTCGCGCGGCGGTTGCTTCCCGAAACAGGCGATTGGCAAGCTGCAGATCATTCAGTGCCCATGCTGCTTCCGCGTGAATTTCGGCCGGAACGTCGGCTTGCAGCAATATTCGATAACAGGCATGGGCGTCATCGAACGCGCCGCGCCAACTCGATTGATCACATGCCAGGAGTTCCGGGTGACGAACGGCGCCGTAGTGCAGCTCGCGAGCGATGACGACGTTCGTGGTAAGCAAGGAGGCAAGCGCGGCGACGGCCACGACCAGGCTTGGCCATGACCGGCGGCGGTTCGCATCAAGCCTAGTTTTCATCCGCAAGCTCCGCCTCACGACGCTCGATTTGTTCTTCGAGCCTGGCGAGCTCAAGCATGTTGCCCAGCAACTCAGACTGGTACGCATCGGCTGCCATGGCGTCCCGCCGCAGTCGTAAATCCTCGATTGCGGCATTCAGTTCATCGCGTTGTGACAACAAGTTGCGCAGTTCAGCGTCCGCGAGCGTCGGCTTACTGAGGGGACCAAGCCTCGCCAGGCCGAAACGCGCCGCCTGTTCGCCCTCTACTCGTGCATGTTCCGTGGCCAGTTGACCATTGCGTGCATAAAAGTCGGTCACCTGGCGGTCCGCAAAATCGAAAGCCTCTTGCGCACTGATGATTCCATTCTTGTCGAGGTCAGCGGTTGCGTCTGACAGCGCTAGTGCAAAATATTGTCCGAACCGCGTGGCGTGTCGCTCAGCACCACTGCGGGTGGCGAGAATCAACGTCCGGTTTTCGCCGTGCAGGCGGTCGGCGATTGCGCCGCTTGAGCTGCTCGAATTGACGAGCAGCTGGCGGGCCGTGATTCCATTCAACATGTCGAGCAAATCGGCGTCCGTCAGGTCGGGGCCGGCAATGTTGAATTTGTACTCGTGATCGTCAAAGCTGCCATGACCAACCAGGTAGACCGCCAACCGGTCGTCGGGCTGCAAGCGACCCGCCAGGTTGCCAAAGAATCCAATGACCGACTCGCGCGAAAACTCACCGGAGCGAAATACCGTCACCCGGTCCGCCGAGGTTACGCCATTCGCCGCACGTTCAATCGCGTCCACCTGGGTGGCGAACTGCTCGGTGTACTTTTGCTCGCCGCCAAGTCCCTCGAGGACGACCACCTGCAGGTCTGCAAAAACCGATGCCGGCAGCAACATTACTACCATCAGGGCAGAAAGCGGAAGCCGACTCATATTGAACTCCAGCGGCGCCGGAATAACCATTCGCTGCCCTTCAGCAACAGCAGCAACAAAAAGACAATCGGCGCATCCCAGATCGCACGCAGTTCGGTTTCGGTAATGCCGGGACTCGAGTAGCGCAGCAGGTCCGCCAGCCCCGACAGGTCGCCCGGCTCGAAATAGCGACCACCGGTCGCCGCCGACAGTCTCTGCAACAGTCCTGCATTTTTGCGGAAGCCGAAAAACTCCGACTGCCCGGACTCGTACAGGATGCTGCTGCGGCTTACGCCGACCGCTTCGCCATTGCGTTCGGCCAATGCCTCGAAATACCACGTTCCGGCAAGTCCTGGCGCGAACTCGCCAACGAAGACGCCCGGTTCCTTGCCGGGCGCAAGTGATACGGAAAAAGATTCGCCACCTTCATGCGAAGCAACTGCCGTAACGCCAATGTCATCGACCGGCCTGAACGCGTCATCCCGAAACTCGGCGCGCAGTTGAATAGTGCCATTGCGCTTGTCGCCCTTGCTGGTGAGTGACACGTTTTCCGGTGCCGTTGTGACCAGTGCGCGCAACAACTGGCGCCAAAATGTCTCGTGCTTCTGATCCTCGAGCGGCAGGCTCATTTGCCAGCGCCAGGTTCCGCCGGTTGCCAAAATGTACGCATTGCCGCGGCCGTAGGGTTGGCTGATCAACAGTGGAATCTGGCCGATGTCCGTTTCCGCATTCAGCAGCGCAATCGCTGCCGGTTTCAGCTCACCGATGACCTGATAGTCGGCCACCTCCGGCAACTCTGCCCAGGCCCGCGAATTAGCATCATCGTCCGAGTCGAAGCGCAGCATCTGGACACTTTGTCCCTGCGGCGTAAGTGATACGCCCGCCTTTTTGCGATGAAATGTATCGGTCGCCGTTGGCGGCAGTCGCGCCGGCAGTACATCAGCAATCAGCGACTGGCCCCAGCCACCGTTGCCCAGGCCACTGGGTCCTGCCAGCATCAGCAGGCTGCCACCGCGTTCGCTGACAAAGTCCCTGATGATCGACTGCTGTTCGTCCGTCAGCATGGCGGCTTCGACGCTGCCAAGGATGAGCGCATCGTAGGCAAACAATTCGTCCCGCGAGGTGGGAAACCCTGCCTCGAGCTGTTCCGGTGAGCTGATACCCTGCCGATAAAACTTGTTTGGGCTTACGCGCAGCAGCGTCGAGATACGCAGGTCTTCATCATCATCGACTGCGCGCCGCATGAACTTGTACTCCCAGCGCGGTTCGCCCTCGAAATAAAGCACGCGATTGTCCTGGTTCCCGACATTGACGAGCGCACTGCGGGAGTTGTTGCGCAGTTCGGTTTCGCCGGTGACACCCTCGATGCTGAATTGAAGCTGGTGCGGGCCGGCCGTGCCGAGTTCCACATCGATCCACGCGGTGGTGGACCCTGCATTGGCAGCGAGTTCGAGTGGCACCAGCTGCAGCAATTCGTCATCGTCGTAGATCTTGATGGCGGTGGTGCCGGGTGCGTCATGCAGAACCGTGACCCGCGCCGGCAGCGTTGAACCCGGCGGCGCGGTGTCGGGAATCGTCACATCGGACAACTCAATATCTTCGGGGATTTGCGTACGACCAACACCGATGGTGTGAACCGGAATTCCGTAGGCGGCAAGTTCTGCCAGCTCGTCCGCCGTCAGTCCGCCGCTGGTGTCCGCGCCGTCAGAGCTCAGTACGATTGCGGCCAACGGACTGAAACGTGAATCTTCGAGGATTTCGAGCAACCCGTCTGCGATCGCGGTCGCGCCCTCCGTCGGTGCTGAAGCCAGGAAATTATCAACGCGCACGGCCGCCGCACCCAATTCATAGTAGCGAACCGCAACGCCCGGCAGTTCGCCATCCTGCAATGCACCGGACAGACTTTGTGCGGCACTGCGAAAACGGGAATCCGGAGTCCCGTAACTCATCGACGATGAATTATCGAGCACGAGGGCAATGCTGTTTTCGCCATCCCGCAACTGCTCCGTCGCCAAACCGGGCTGTAACAACACCCAGATAACCAGAGCGACCATGCCAAGCTGTAGCGAGCCGATGACGGCTAGTTGATACCACTTGGCCGTGGCACGCCGATAATACAGGAGTGTCCCAATAGCGATGACAGCGACGACGGCAAGTAAATAAAGAGTCCACGCCGGTAAATCTCCGCTGAATACGAGGTCGCTGCGTGCGTAGTCGGCGCGAGAGTACTTGAACAGTGCTTCGAACAACTGCGCGCCTCGTCAGTGGGTCATCGCATAGATGACGTAGTTAATGCCGAACCGGTACGCGAGCGCCGTCATATTTTCAGGATAATCCGGCCAGTCCGCGTGCTCCCACGCATCACCGATATCCATATTGAAATTGATCGCAACCATCAGTCGGCCATCGTCATCATAAATACCACGCCAGTGCGGTGTGTAACCGTCTTTTTCCCAGGTAACTCCGGAATAGATAAACATCCTGGAGGGGATTTGAACGCGCTGGTCCAGATCGTAATGCACGTGAAACGCTTCGTCGCCTTCCGGAATTTCAACGATCGGCCGGTCCGGGAACACCTTTTCCATTGAGGCGACAAACAGCGACCATTCCCAGGTCCCGTGAAAATCGTCGACCATCAGAAATCCGCCGCGCAGCAGATACTCACGAATGCGCGCCGCTTCCTGATCGTTCAGGTACCAATAGCCGACCTCAACCGCGTAGATCCAGGGATAGTCGTAGATTTCATCATCAAGCGGCGTGAGGATCCGCCCTGCTTCAGCGACATCGATGCGAGTCAGACGGTCTACGCCCCTGGAGAAATGATGTTCCGCATCCGGCCAGTCGGTTTGCCACATTTGCCGCCGCTGGCCCCAGCCGCCGCGACCGTAGCTGTTCGCAGAATACGCGAGCCGAACAAACTGAAATTCGCCGGGCGCCTCTCGCACCGGGCGGGCGACAACCGCGGTCTCCGCAGATTCCTGTCCGGCACCCGGTTCCTGTCCGGCAACGGCATCGGCTGCCAGCGTCAAGACGCCCGTCAGAATAAGACACAAGCTTCGCTGTTTACGTGGCATCGACAAAGGATCCAGTGGCGGTCGGCCTATAGTACAGACCCGTGCAAGCCGCAATAAATTCAATCCGATTAACTTCACAGAAAAGGCTTACTCGTTGTCCGCCTGGGGATAAAAGGCCAGTAACCCGGTATAAGACACCGTGTCCGGGGTGTCCTCTCGAGCTTCGGAGATTGCCCGGCACTCCGTCATCCAGTCGGCGAGCTTTTGCCGCAGCTCTTTGATCTCTTGCGGCGTACCGCGAACAGCCAGCCGCATTACGAAGGGTATATGGTCGGGTTCCGATTCGCTTTCATCTTGCTGCTGAAACAGTCCGAGCAGCTCCGACTCCGTGCTGCGGAACACTGACCGCAGCATTTCGGCGGCGGCATCCGCTTTGCCCGACGTGGTCGAAAAAAGCCCGGGATCCACTTCGAAGCGTGACGCCACGGTCCGGTAGTAGCGTTCGACGGTGCCGCGCTTGGGTTTTTCCTCAACCAGCTCCAGCAGTCCTTCTGCCACCAGGGCATCCACGTGCCGGTAAAGCCGTGGCGCTTTCTCGCCCATACGGTCGGCCACCTGCTTGGTGGTCATGGGCTTTCCGCCAAATCGTTCCAGCAGCTTCAATTTGAAGGGGTCGGTCAGCAATTTTGCCTGTTCCAGCCGCTTGACCACGTAGGTATCCATTCACTTAAGGCCTTGTTTTAAAAAACAATAAATATATATTTGACTATTCACAAAATCGTGAATAAACTTTTATTCACGTTATTATAAATATTCATTGGTTTGGAAACAAACATGACCTTTGTCGACCATTTATTCATTTTGATCATCGCGGTCATGCACCCGATCGCCGGCTATTTCAGCTATAACCGCCTCCTCCGTCGAATCGAAGCTGGCGAGAAAATTGCCCGAGCCAGTCTCTACAATATGACGATTGTGGGCCACTGGACGCTCTTCGCAATGGCTCTCAGTATCTGGCTCACCGCCGGGCGCTCGTTGACTGCCCTGGGATTCGGCCTGCAGGTGGATGCCCGTTTCCTGACTGGCGTCCTGCTGACCATCGTCGCGATCATCGCGCTCGCCCTGCAAGTCCGCAAAGTGACCCTGGCGGAAACGGAGGAGCTCGGCAAACTGCGGCGCCAGCTGGGCAGGGTTGAAGCGATCCTGCCAAGAAACGGCAATGAACTGGGCCGCTTTTACGGGCTGTCGCTGACCGCTGGCATTGTCGAGGAAGTGCTCTGGCGCGGATTCCTGATCTGGTACCTGGGCCAGTTTGTTCCGGTCTGGGCGGCGGCGGCGATCAGTGCCGTCGGCTTCGGGATTGCACACGCCTACCAGGGAGCGGCAAACGTGCCACGAATTATCGTGGTCGGCGCCCTTTTCGCCGGGCTCTACCTGTTGACCGGATCGCTGTGGCTGCCGATGCTGCTGCACGCGGCCGTTGATATGCTCCAGGGCCGGGCCGCCTACGAGATTATTCAGCGTGCCGATACGGGCTACCTGCCGCCAGTGGATAGTGTCGAGGCCTGAGGCTGTCAATGGGTCATCGCGTAGACGACGTAGTTGACCGCGAATCGATACGCAAGCGATGTCATTGGCACCGGGTATACGGGGTCGTCGGCATGTTCCCATGCGTCCCCCATGTCCATATTGAAATTAATGGCAACGACCAGGCGGCCGTGACTGTCGTGGATGCCGTGCCACTCTGCCGGACCCCACAATTGCGCCTGAATTTCGCCGTTCGGAGCACGATAAAGATGCCGGCGCCCCGGAATCTGCGTGTTTTGATCGAGGTCATAGAGAACGCTCATCAAAGGATGTGAGTCCGGCAGCGGCGTAATGGGCCAGTCTGGAAACGCCCGGCTGAGCGCCTCACTCATGACCTGCCAATCGAATTCGCCGTGAAAGTCGTCAATCACCAGGAAACCGCCTCGACTGACGTATTCACGCAGGCGAACAATCTCGTCGGCGCCGAGGTGCCAGCGGCCCGCCTGTTGCGCAAACAACCAGGGGTAGTCGAAGATCGCATCGTCGGTGAGTCGCAGGTGGCGACTGTCTCCGGCGACGTCGATACTGGTCAAACGCGCCAGGCCGCGGGTCAGGTGAAATTCCGCTTCCGGGTAATCGATCGCCCACCATGGTCGCCACGCACGTTGCTGCTGGTTGCTTTGGTACACAAGACGCGCCATGTGGAATTCGGCATCCGGCGCCGGCAGAGAATCGGCAAGCGCCGCAGGCAGGTACAACAGCAGCGCAAGTGACCACGATCGCAACATTCGACAGCCGCCTACGCTAGTTCCCGGCCGTCATCGCACAAAACCAATGCGATGAGAGCAATGAGCAAGACCGAGATGCTGTGGGGCCCGTGAAATGACTGGCACTCTCATTGGTCGCATCGCAATTACCTCGTATGATAACCGGGTACTATGCCGCGTCGGAACTGCATCGCACCCGGTCACATCGCTGACATGCAATGATAGTTCCTGACGGTTGTTTCAGGATAGGTAGTCATGGCAGATTGACAAGACTACCCACGGAGAATCTATTTGCCACAGCTTACCCTGTTCACCAGCCCGAGGGCCT
>Ga0316195_10000356_pt1 | contig 17633 bp, 14 predicted proteins | sample Phised1_MG_FD_204937 | JGI IMG/M metagenome (GOLD analysis project Ga0316195, IMG submission 204937) | Coastal sediment microbial communities from Maine, United States - Phippsburg sediment 1 | ecosystem: Environmental > Aquatic > Marine > Coastal > Sediment | place: USA: Maine | collected...
CGACAAAAACGTCAAGATCGCTCGTCACCATGCAGAGAACATTCGACGCAAACATTACGATCAGCGACCAGAAAACGACCGATCGCCAATTGACGCGATGTGCGATGAAGGTCATCAAGATAGTGGTCGCAGCAAGTCCCCACATTTCAGCCGACGCGGTATAGCCGGCGCCCTGATCGTCAAAACCCAGTAGCTCAACCAGGCCCTGCACAAAACCAGGCTGTACGATGAAAACCTCCGGCGCGATGACGCCCACGAGAAACATGCTGAACACCGTCCGCCGCGAGTTGATATCTACCGAGCGACTGTTGCCGAAAATCGTTGCAAGCATCATCAAAGCCCTAGTAGCCGCTTACCCAGTCCGGGAGAATGACGTTGTTTTCCTTCGCATAGGCCTTCCAGTAGCCGATCATCTCATCGACCTTTTCGGGGTTTTTACCCGCCAGATCGCGCGTCTCGCCAAGATCGTTGGAAATATCGAAAAGCTGCCACTCACCATTGCCATAGGGCTCCGGCATGTGGATCAGTTTCCAGTGGCCGGCTCGAATGGCACGCTTGCCAAATAATTCGATTCCGGTCACCCGATCGCTGGCAAGACCGCGCTTGCCCTGCAAGATCGACATGAACGATTCACCGGTAGCCGGCTCTACGGGACGTCCCTGGTACTGGCCGCCCGGATGCCTTACGCCGGCGATCTCGAGAATCGTCGGGGTTACGTCCTTGATGAACACGAAATCATTGACGATAGCCGGCTCTTTGACCAACGCCGGATAACGCAGAAATGCAGCAACACGGGTGCCGCCTTCCGTCGGAAAAGCCTTATGCAAGCGAAACGCCGGTGAGCCGGCGTTAGCCCAGTTGGGTCCATACAGGAGATAAGATCCGGGACGACCCATTTCGGCATAGCTAAAATCATGCGTCGCATCGATTGTCTTTCGAATGTCGGGAAACAACTCCATTGACCAGGTCTCATCCAGGTCATGCCCTTCAGGACCATTGTCCGAAATAAAGAGGACTACCGTGTTCTCGAGCTTGCCGCTTTTCTCCAGGTAGTCGATAAGCCGGCCGGTATGCCGATCGATCTCATCGATCATCGCGGCATACACCTCCATCGCACGCGCCTCGATTTTCTGCTGCTCTGAAGTCAATTTATCCCAGGGATTTTCCTTTGGAGAACGGACACTGCGAACCGCGTCAGTGGGAACCAGGTTCAGCTTTTTCAGACGTTCGAGCCTGGCATCGGCAATAGCGTCGTAACCCGCGTCGTATCTTCCGGCTTGCCGGGCAATCGCGTCGTCTGGCGCCTGCAGCGGCCAATGCGGTGCTGTGAACGCGAGATAGCCGAAGAATGGCTGCTCCGGTTCCGAGTCGTCGCTCAGGTATTCGATCATCCGATCAACGTAGTATTCGGTCGAATATTCGAAGTCGTCCGGCAGTGACTGCAGCGAAACGCCATCCTCCGAGTAGTCGGCCTTTTTATCCGGCGTCGGCGCATAGGCCGGTTGCATATCGGAAAAATGACTGGCGCCGCCGGAGTCCAGTACAAAAGAACGCTGAAATCCGCGGTACGCGGCGCCTTTACCGACACCCGATCCAAGATGCCACTTGCCGGTCATAAAGGTACGGTAGCCGGCATCACTCAGCAAAGTTGGCAACGTCACCACGCGATCGTTCAGGAACCCTTCATAGCCCGGCTGCCCTATCTGGTTGGGAGCGAGTTCCTCGAGCATGTTGCCCATTCCGGCAAGGTGCGAATCAACGCCGGTCAGCAACATCGCACGACTTGGCGAGCATGCAGTAGCAGTATGGAAATTTGTGAAACGAATTCCTTCAAAGGCAAGCCGGTCGAGGTTCGGCGTTTCGATTTCACCACCGAAACTGCCAAGGTCGGAAAACCCCATGTCGTCGACGACGATAAGCAGAATATTCGGTCTTTCGCTGCGCCCGTTCGGCTGCGCCACGTCGGGACTCTCGCCCCCACACGCGGCCAAAAAAAGGAATATCGAAAATAGCGGCAACCGTAGCATTGAGAAATTGAAGCGGGCGCACAGTGCCTGTGCACCCGCTTCCTTCCTTTGAGGTTTCGCTTAAAACGCAATCCGCGCTGTCAGTCCATACATGATCGGCGGCGCATAGTAAGTGGTTGCGCCGAGATCGCCCAGGTCAAGCGAGTACTGCTTGTATGTTTCGTCGGTGAAGTTTCTGACCCATGCGCTGACGCTGAATCGCTCCGTGTCAGTCGTATACATCAAGCGCGCATTCGAGACGTTATACGCTTTCTGCACGGTACCGGAGCCGTTGGTTACTTCGAGGAACTGATCGTCGTTCCAGACACCGTCGATTTGTGCTGCAACATTGCCGCCCATCGCATCGAAGTTATAGCGGAACAGGTAGTTGAAACTCAATTTTGGTGCATTCGGAAATTCGGCGTTGAGGATATCGTTCGATACCGTGCCACCGACCACGGATGCTGCGCCTTGTACGCGGTCAACTTCTGAATCGATGTAGGCGGCCCCAAGAACAACGTCCCAGTTTTCTGTCGGGAAGAGGAAGACCTCCAGTTCACCGCCAAATGACGATGCATCCGAATTGCCTACGAACGGTCCGCCGCCGGCAAGCGAGAATGCCTGGTAGTCCGCATAGTCGTAGTAATAGACAGTGCCGTTAACGCGAGCCTTCTCGAAGTCCGTCTTGAACCCGGCCTCATAGGACAAAAGCACTTCTTCCTTGTGCTGGAAGTTGACCTCGGTCACGTTGGCACCGACGCCCGTAGACCAGTTGCCCCCCTTGATGCCCCGGTTTATCGAGCCAAAGATTATGGTCGAATCAGATGCCTGGTAATTCAAAGCAAGACGCCCGGCCCAATCGCCGTAGTCGATTGTATCGACGCCCGGACTCAAGGCGGCACGAGCGGCGCTGCCGTCAACAAGAACCGGTACCGGGTTGAAGTTATCCTGGTAGAAGATCGACAGGTCAATGTCCTTGTCGTCCTGCGACCAGCGCAGGCCAGCTGTCAGCGTAAGATCGTCAGAAAGGTCGAAGTCGGCCTGACCGAATATCGACCAGTTCCGCGACTGCAGCAAATATTGCTGGTCACCCAGCGCGCCTTCGAAGCCGTTGAACGGATTACCCGTTGCAAGGGCAGTGTCCACACCCCCGGCAGCGACCACGCGACCGGAAGCCAGCAGGTTGCCGAACCCGGGTGCGCCCGTAACGGTGGTTCCGCCGTCATTTTCCATGTCCAGGTAATATGCGCCGACCTGCCAACGTGAGCGGTCGGTTTCGCCGGACCAGCGCAGCTCCTGCGACCACTGCGTCCAGTCAACGAATGTCTGGAACGTCAGGATCGGGATCGCGAGCGCGTCGCCGTCCTCATCATAAAACTTGTCCATGCCGAGGTAATTGGTAATCGAGGTGAACTGGGTACCGTTATCCATCGAGTAGTCAAACCGTGCGGTGACGCTGGTTTGATCCCGATTCAGGATTCCCGGGTGTTCGCCGTAATGCTCATGTTCATCGGCGGGCTGGCCGAACAAGTCGATAACGCCACCCAGTGTAATCGCCCGGCCGAACTCATCCACTTCGCATAGCGTATCGTTCGGCGGCGCCTGGAACGGGCAGTTTTCGAAGACGTAGCCACCGGTCGGCACTTTGTTGTCCTCGCTGTATTTCAGCCAGAAATTTCCCTGCAATTTATCGGAGAAATCGACCTGCATGGTTGCGCGAAGCGAGTAGCCATCCATGCCGCCGATGTCCTGACCGCTACCGGGAAACAGGAGTCCACCACCGCCAGGCAGATTGGTATCGACCGACTTGATGTAACCATCCATTTCGGCCCATCGACCCGAAACGCGCGCGCGAACGTTGTCGCTCAGACTGCCGCCAGCGGCGAATTCCAGAGCGGTGCGGCCGTAGTCGCCCACGTCGGCCTCGACGTAGCCGTTGGTCTCGGCTTCGGAGGCGTCCTGGCTGATGTACTGAATCAGGCCACCCGTCGCGTTGCGCCCGAACAGGGTTCCCTGCGGACCGCGCAATACCTCGACGCGCTTCATGTCGAACATCTGTCCGCTGATCGCATTGAGTGAGCCCACATAGGCATCGTCGGAATAAACTGCGACCGGACCCTCGAGGTTGTCCGTGAACGAGTTTTGCGAAATACCGCGAAGATTGAAAATGGTAAGGTTTGGAGACCAGGCACTCATTTGCAGCGCCGGAATCTGCTGCGTAATTTCAGTAAAGTCGGAAATGCCGAGGGCATCCAGCTGGTCACCGCTAAACGCGCTGACCGAGATTGGCACTTCCTGGAGATTTTCTTCTCGCTTCTGCGCAGAAACGACAATCTCTTCAAGTACCTGTGCCGATCCGGTCGCCGGCATCGCCAGCGCAGCGACGACCGCCGGCACCGTCAATGATTTCAATAGACTCTCAAGTTTCATGTTCTTCCCCTTGCCTCTTCCAGCAATAATTTTATACATAAACTATCTGATACCAAAAATTCGCTTGTGTAAACAGTTAACTATCGGAATTCTGCCGTTGGGCGACGATGCCCGGCAAGATAACGACCGCCGATATGACGAACAAGACAACCCCCACGCCATTGACCAGGTCATAGCCGCCACGCGTCAGGAGTTGCGCCGCAACGAAGGGTCCGAGCGCATAGCCCACAAACTGCATGGAAACACCGTAGACCACTATTCGCCCACGATGATCAAACTCGGCGAGCGTAGCCAGCAAATAGGGCATGCTCAGGTTCCACAGGAAATTGAAACCGCAAACAGCCAGCCAAAAACCGGCTGATTCAAGCTGCCCGAGCAGCAGGTAAATACTGGCGGCGCCACCGAAGATGCCAATCATCAGCGGCGCCAGGCGACCGAAGCGAGTTTCAAACAAGACGGCGAGGAGCGCGCCCGCAATGCCGAGAAATTGCGAGACCGTCAGGGCATTAGCGACCGATTGTTCCGCCATTCCCGAATCGAGGCCTACCAGGAAAAGATAGGCCCAGACGATGCCGACTGCCGTGTTATAGATAAGTATCGCCGCCAGCGAAATCGTCTTTATTGGCGCCTTGTAGTTTTTTTCTTTGCCGTGATCAATGTGCGCCGCGCCGGAGTCCGGGAGATGGCGAATGAAATACAGGGACGAGGCACAGAACAGGCCGAAGAACACCAGCACGCCGTTCATGCCGACGAGGTGATAGGTGCTCGGCATGACGAGGAGTCCTATTGCGCCGAAGATCAGCACCCAGGAGACGATATAGCCGAAGTTGCGATCGGTCCGCTCGGTCAGTCCCGCCATTGTAAACGTCAGCGAGATCAATCCGCCGGAACCGAGACCCGTGATGAAGCGAATGACAGCGAGCGTTCCCGGATCGGTTTGCCCAATCGAGGCGAAATTCCCCAGACTGCAGACAAGAACGCTGACGAACAGAAAATTCCGCCAGGCGAAGCGCTCTGAGACGAAACTCAGCAATACGGTCGTTGCCGCCAGTCCGAACATCTCCGCAGCGGCAATTTCACCCGCCTGCTGCTCGGTCATCCCAAGATACTCGACGAGGCCCTGGATAAAACCTGGCTGCAAAATAAAAACGCAGGGGCCGACCACGGCCAGGTACACGATCGCCACAATGCACTGCCGACTATTGACGTCGACTGGCTTGTTTTTATCGCCGATCACCGCTGCAAGCATCGCGCCCCCGGAAGCGATACCCCTTTACAGACTAGGGAGTATTCGAGAATGGATCAGAATCCATGAGTTTGGCAGGAATTTATTGATAATTTGCTGCTATTTTTTGATAATTTGCCTCACATTGTCGCCGAGGAGATACCGTCAGCGTGATTCCACAGCAAACGGTGGTCAGTGGCCGAACCGAGCCGACCATTTCCTACCCCTTTGTCACCGCGCTGACCGACGCCGTCGGCGGTGATCCGGATACCATCCGCGAAGGCCTGGATCGATTCGATCTGCTCTCTGTCGGTGCCGAAGTGACCAGGGTCCCCCTGCGTCGCTATATCGGCCTGTTCGAATGGCTGGCGGACAAGCTAGGGCGACCGTACCTGGGCCTGGAACTGTCACAGGCGACGGGACCGGAAACGCTCGGCGCCATCAGCTACATGTTTCTTGGTTCGCGAAATCTCGCCATGGCGATTTCCAATTTCAGCAATTACCTCCTTGCCGTGCAGGACAATTCTCGTATGTATCTGGGGATGGACGGTGAATATGCATACGTTGACTACGGCGTACTCGATCAACGAATTGCGCGCCGTCGGCAGGACAGCGAGTATTCCATTGGCTACGTTTGGCGGCTCATGCAGATCTTCTCTGCGGGCGCGATCGGACTGACAATGGTGGAATTCGAACACGATCGGCCGGATTCCTCCGATGGCCCGTTCCGGAGAGTTTTTGGCGCGCCCGTACTCTTCGGCCGTCGCACAAATCGCCTGCATTTTCGCGCGGCACTGCTCAGCACACCGTCACGATCCGGGGATCCACACCTGTTTCCGATCCTGGAAGCGCACATGCAGGACCTGGTCGCACGCACGAAACAAATCGAGTCTTTTTCTGACCAGGTCCGCACACGGTTGACGCATTCCGCGCTTGGAAAAGGATTGCGCGCCAGGGACATTGCGACACAGCTTGGCATTTCGGAATCCACCCTGTACCGCCGACTGGGGAACGAAGGATCCAGCTTCAAGGATCTGCACGACGATGCCTGCAAAGAGCTGGCCAAATTCCTGATCGCGCAACGTAACCTGGCGGTTGCCACTATCGCGCGACGGCTGGGTTATGCGGAGACGGCTTGTCTCACACGCGCGTTTCATCGCTGGTTCGGTATGTCACCGCGAACCTACAGAAACGCTTTGCCGACCAGTTCCTGAAATCGGCTAGGGACCTGGAATCGTGCCGTCCCGCAGCCAGCCATCGAAAACCTCCATTACGGCGGCCGCAAATGCCCTGTCATTGATGTGTGCGTCGAGCTCGATCAGTCTGACGGGCGGCGAAATGCCCTGTCGCATGGTTGCAGCAAAGGCGGCAAGCCCTTCTTCGTCGTGAAAGGGACCTCCCTCCTTGTCCCACTCGTCGATGCCCTGCAATGGCATGATAAAAACGGTCGGGCCCTGCGCTTTCATCAACTTTCCGGCAATGGTCTCTGCGGCGGCCACGCGCTCCTCTGCGCTAAGTTTCGCGCATGCAATCAGCCGGTTGTGCACCAGGAATTCGCGCTTCGAAAATTTTTCAGGGACAGTTTGCCAGGTCGCAAGGTCAACCAGCGTCACGCCTCCCGGCGCGACAATCTGCGGCACGCCCGCGAGACCGGCTCCCTCGAGCCGACCAGCACCCGCTGACAGCACTGAATCGTGGATATGATCGCTGACCTCGATCAGGGAAAAATCCATTACGGCAGCGAATGCTCCCTTGGCTGCAAGCGATTCCATCGCCCGGCCACCAAGGCCGGTGGTGTGAAAAACTGCCAGCTCGAATCCGCGCGCCTCGATCTCCGGCTTCAGGTGCACCATATATTTAAGGGTGGAACTGCCAAGTGAGGTCATTGCTACCAGCGGCCTGTCGGCGCCCGCCCGGTCCCTGCCGGTTGCAGCGCCTACCACTGCACCGGCCCCCTGGCTCAGTACTGAACGACAAACCGAATTCAGGCCATAGAGACCGCCTGCCCATAAAAGCATCATGACGTCGGCGGGCAACCGGTCCGGCGGAATAACCGCCGAAAACGCGATGGTTGAAATGATGACCTTCGGCGTACCGAGCGGCAGCGCCTCGGCAACATCCAGCGCAAGATCCGTAGCCATCGAGCCGCCAATCGCCAGCATGGCGTCGATGCTGCCGCGCTTCTGCAGTTCCACCGCCAGCGCCGTCGCGCCCTCTGCCTGGCGCATCATTGCCTTGTGCTCATCGCCAAGCGCAATGATGTCTGCATTGCTGACGCCAATCGCACTGGCCACGTCGTGTTTGGAGAATGCCGGAGTAAACGGGGGCTCTCCCAAAACGCCCACATCCATGATCAAGGCTTCACCGCCCGCGATTTCAACGCGCGACTTCAGGTACAGGAGTTCGTCCGACTTTGTATCGGCAGTTCCGACGATCAGAATTTTCGGCTTGTCCGCCATCTCTGTATTCTTAATTCTTATGCTGCGGCAGATAGTCCTGCATCGAGAGCCGTTAATATAGCGGCTACGTGATCGCTTGTAATCACCAGGGGCGGGGAAAGAATCACGTTGTTGCCGGAGATTCTGACCATTACGCCGCTTTCGTAGGTTCTGTTCAGAACCGTTTCCATCACGTTTTTAGCAACCGCTTTTTTTGACTCGCGGTCGGCCACGAGTTCGAGGCATATCATGAGGCCCTGACCTCTGACGTCGCCGATCATCGCGTGCTTGTCCTGCAGTTTCCGGCATCCCGCAATCAGTTCGGCGCCGCGGGCGCCGGCATTTTCCGCGACATTGGACTTGTCCACTTCTTTCAGTGTAGCCAGAGCTGCAGCAGCGCCTACCGGGTGACCGGAGTAGGTATAACCATGACCGATGGATCCGAACGCATCACGATTTTCCTCGAAAGCGCCGGCGACTTTCTCGGAAATCATTGCAGCGCCGAATGGGAAATAGCCGTTGGTGATACCCTTTGCAATCGTCGCCAGATCAGGCTTCACGTTCCACAGCCGCGAACCCGTCCACGCGCCGGTTCGCCCAAATGCCGTGATCACCTCGTCGGCAATCAACAGGACACCGTGGCGGTCACATATTTCACGAACCATCGGCATGAATTTTTCATGCGGCACGATGACGCCGCCGGCGCCCAATACCGGTTCCATGATGAATGCGGCAACCGTATCGGGGCTCTGCGATTCGATCTCTGCATCCAGCATTGAAGCGCACAGTTCGGCGAGGCGCAGGGGATCAGTTTCAGCGAACGGATTACGGTACGTCCACGGCGCCGGAATGTGAAAACAGCCGGGAAGCATCGGCTCGTAATTACGCCGAAACTTTGCGCTGCCGTTTACGGAAGCGCCACCGAAATGTGTGCCGTGGTAGCCCTGACGAAGACTGATAAATTTGGTGCGATCGAGTTGTCCGCGAATTCTGTGGTACTGGCGCGCGAGGCGAAGTGCCGTTTCCACGGAATCCGATCCGCCCGACGTAAAGAATGCCCGCACCAGCCCATCTGCTTTGAACCACTCAGTCAGCGCGTAGGAAAGTTCGACGGCCGGAGCATTGGAAGTGCCCCTGAATGCCGAGTAGTAAGGCAGCGTCGCCAGCTGCTGGTTGATGGCATCCTTAATTGGCTGGCAGGAGTATCCGAGATTCACGTTCCACAGGCCACCGACTGCGTCCAGCGCCTTGTGGCCATTAACATCTGTAATCTCGACGCCAGCCGCCGAGGCAACCACGATCGGCGGGTTGGCCAGCATCTCCGCCGGATGCGCCATTGGATGCCAAAAATGCCGGGCATTGTGGTCCGCAAAAAATTGCGCGTCTTGCATGGTCTGTTTCCTCCGTAAACGATCTGACGCCTTTTTCAGCCAGTCGTCGTCTGTGTGCCGTCGATGTCAACGCAATGCGAAATGCCGCCCATTGCCACCGTGATGTCTTCCGCGGCGCGCCGAATCGAGGCCTGCGCCAACCTGATAATTTTCTGCTGCGCACGCGCCTGGGGTGCCGCAATGGCGACCGCGCCACAGGCGATGTCTTCGCTGCTGAAGACGGGCGCCGCAATCCCGCAAACACCGTCCTCATAAGCACTCTTTACAACCGCCACACCCCGCTTCCTGACGAGCAACAGTTGCCTGCGTATCTTCTCCGGAGTGGTAATCGTTTGTGCCGTGTAGGCAGTCAACGACTCGCCAAGCGCGGCATCCACAATCGCAGTTCTCGCAAACGCCAGGTAGGCCATGCCCGAAGCGGTCGCATGCAGGGGGATCGCCTCTCCTTTGCCAATCATCACACGGTTCGATTTTGTGGACTCGACCAGCCCAACGGTGGCAAGCGAACCCCCGGCGTAGAGCGAAAAATGGGCGGTTTCACCAGTGACGGCAACCAGGTGTTCTAGGACCGGCTGCACTATCGTTGTTACCGGATTGGTCGCTTCCCGAACGCGCGCCAGCCGCAGCAACCCCGGACCAAGTTTGTATGCTCTGCTGACAAGGTCCTGTTCGACGAAACCGTGCAATTCGAGTGCAACCAGGAAGCGGCGCGTTGTCGCCTTGTTAAATCCAGCGAGACGCGCAATGTCGCTGAGGCCAATTGACGGGCGTTGCTCCGAAAAATACCCCAACAGGCCAAGCGCCTTATCCACCGTCTGCACGTCAATGTCACCGATATGTTCGATTGCCCGGTATCAATGTCATTCTTGATGCGGGATAATACTTTTGCAAGCACTATTTGAATCATCGGTTCATTATTTGAACCGTTACAATGACACCGAGGTAAACCCCTGATGGTCAGCCAGGCCGAAATTGATGCCCTGCGAGCCGTACCGCTCGATCCCCGCAAGTTGCTCATCGACGGAAGTTTTCGCGACGCCGCAGACGGCGAAACATTAGCCGTCAGCAGCCCCATCGACGGTCGCTCGCTGACGTCCATTGCCAGTGCCAGCAAACAGGACGTGCATGCCGCGGTGACAAGTGCCCGCCACAGCTACGAGCGGGGCGCATGGTCGAAGGCCGCACCGGCGGCAAGAAAGAAGGTGCTCTTGCGGCTGGCGGATCTGATTGAAAAGCACACGCTGGAACTCGCCGTGCTCGGCGTGCGCGATAATGGCACCGAAATCAAAATGGCGATGCGTGCAGAGCCCGGCAGCGCTGCCGCCACGTTCCGTTACTACGCCGAGGCGATCGACAAAATATATGGCGAGGTTGCGCCAACGGACGATCAACACCTCGGCCTGATGCATCGCGAACCTGTTGGCGTCGTTGGCGCCATCGTGCCATGGAATTTTCCACTGATGATCGGCGCCTGGAAACTGGCGCCGGCGCTCGCCGTCGGCAACTCGGTCGTACTGAAACCTGCCGAATCCGCATCGCTCTCGCTGCTCCGAATCGGCGAACTGGCACTTGAAGCGGGCCTGCCGGACGGTGTTCTGAACATTGTCACCGGCCGAGGCGCCGAAACCGGCGAGGCCCTGGCGCTGCACATGGACGTCGATGTGCTTGCGTTCACCGGCTCGGGCGCAGTCGGCCGTCGCCTGCTCGAGTATTCGGCGCAATCCAACCTCAAGCGTGTATTCCTGGAGCTTGGGGGCAAATCTCCGAACATCGTTTTCGCCGATGCGCAGGATATCGATGTGGCCGTCGCCGGCAGTATCAACGGTATGTTCCGCAACTCGGGGCAGGTTTGCGTGGCAGGCAGTCGCTTGCTGGTTCAGCGCAATGTTGCACAGGAGTTCACGGAAAAACTGGTGGCCGCCGCGAGCTCACTCAGGGTCGGCGACCCGCTCGACCTGGCATCCGACGTTGGCGCGATATCCAACGACGAACAGCTGGCGACGGATTTGCGATACATCGAGATCGCGCAACGGGAAGGTGCAACGCTGGCGACGGGCGGGCATCGAATCCTTGAAGGCAGTGGCGGCTATTACCTTGAGCCGACCATCTTCCGCGACGTCCGATCGGACATGACAATCGCACAGGAGGAGGTGTTTGGCCCTGTGTTGAGCATCATGGAATTTGACGACGACGAAGAGGCGATACGAATCGCCAACTCTACGCCTTACGGACTGGCCGCGGGCGTCTGGACCGCGAACCTGGCGCGCGCGCATAAAATGGTTCGCGCCATCCGCTCCGGTGTCGTGCACGTCAATTGTTACGGCGGCGCCGATATCACCTTGCCACTCGGCGGCGTAAAACAATCCGGCAATGGGCACGACCGGTCGTTGCATGCCATCGACAAGTTTACCGATCTCAAGACCGCCTGGTTTTCGCTCTAGGGAAATGGAAGTGTTATGAATCACCCAGCACAGCTTGTAGCGCGTTTGCCAGACGGGCCGATGGATATCATTGGCGACGTACACGGCGAAATCGACGTTCTCGATCGATTGCTCGCACACCTCGGTTACGATCAAGATGGCGCATCTCCCGACGGCCGCCGACTCGTGTTTTTGGGCGACCTGATCGACCGGGGCCCCGATAGTCCGGCTGTTGTCGACCGGGTCATTGAACTCGTCAAGGCGAACAAAGCCTTCTGCCTGATGGGAAACCACGAACTGAATATTTTGCTCGGGCGGCCCTTGCCGGGAAACGGCTGGTTCATCCAGCCAAACCCGGTGGAAAGGCCCGGCGAATTTGATTCCCGGCGAGTCGATCCCGACAAAATCGATGACTACCTCGCGTTTTTTGCATCGTTGCCCATCATATTGGAGAACGACTCATTACGACTCGTACATGCATGCTGGCATCGGCCGTCCGTCTCGAGGCTAAGACGCGACATCATGCTGAAGAAACCTGTGACCGACCTCTACCGGGAGTACGAAATTGACGTGCGCAAGAAACTCAACGAAGCGGAACTTGCCCACATGGTCGACGAAGAGAGCATGTTCTATTCGGTACAGCTTGACGACCCCAACTGGGACGCGAAGTTGCTCCCTGCCCATGCCGAAGCGGAAGTGATCGGCCAGATGGGCAACCCGATTCGGGTGCTGACATCCGGAGCGGCACAGGTTGCCGAAGCGCCTTTTTTTGCAGCGGGACATTGGCGGATGGCAGATCGCATCCGCTGGTGGGATTCATACGATGACGATATTCCGGTTGTGATAGGACATTTCTGGCGCCGGTTCAGCAATGCGTCTGAACGCATCTCCGGTGTGTTTGGCAGAGACGTATTCGAGGGAATTCCGAGTCATGCCTGGATGGGCAAACGGAAAAACGTTTATTGCGTCGATTACAGCGTCGGCCAACTGTATGCGGAGCGACGACGCGACTCAGAAGCTGACGAATATCACGGCAAGCTTGCTGCTTTGCGCTTCCCGGAATGGGAAGTTCATCATGACGATGGCACGGTCATTCGTATCGCGTGATCCACACCCAAGAATTTGGGCGTCTCTACACGATCTTTCAGCAGCCATCGCGACTGTCGCGCTGCCTCGCCAGGCTGGTCCGCCCATCGTCATATCGATAGGTATAAATGCTGGCGCCGTCGCGGTAAAGGCAGTGCACTTTGATTTCGCGGCGGCTCGGGTGTTTCTGTCCGAAGAGTTCAACGACGTCACCCACGCTAACGGTGTCTTCGTTAAAGCCAAAACGCCGGTTTCTCGCCGGCGGTGCCAGCAGCAGGTTCCAGTCCCTGCCCTCATCATCAACGGCAATCAGGCGATCGTGCGGATTGCCCAGTTTCAGACTGGTAACGGTCAACGTCAATTCAAGCCGCTCTTTGTAGCCGTTCCAACCGTGATGCGCGAACACCACCGAGCTGAGTAACAGGGCGCATGCTGCGCCAGACAGCGCTTTGGTAAACAGTACTTTCATCGGTCTATGTTGATCGTTACCGTTGCTGGGCCGTCATCCTTTAGCCCGTAATACTCAAGCCGGAACTGATTGCTCTGGTATGCCGGCCCCCGTGGCGATCCTTCGTGAATTTGCCGAATGATGCCAATGTTACCCAGTGAGAGTAACTGCCCGGGCATTAGTTCCTTGCCGGATTCCTTCAGCTGATCCCTCAGCCACCTGACGACGGCAATCGGCTCATACCAGCCTTCTATCGTGCCTGCCTGAATCACGGTGTCGTGTTCGTCGAGGACGGCGAATTTGAAGGTATTCAGACGCCCCAGCCAGGCTTCGGTGGGTTCTATCGGTATCGGTTCGCCCGTGAAGGACATGCGGGTGCTCATGTTGGCAACAATGGTGCCGTTAATGGTCCGGGTGTCCGGATCATAAAACGGGTCCGGCACTTCAGCGAATGGAATGACGGCATCAAGTCCGGCGAGTATTTCAAGATCGGTCTCAGCGGTATTGATCGCCGCATCGCCAACTCTTAACGCAAAATCCGCTTCCAGGAAGCCGACCCTGGTATCACTGACCTTGATGGAGGCCCCGTCCTCGCGCAACATTCCGGAAAGGATATAGCCCCGTATGCCCTCCGGCGGAAAGGTGGGGAATCCCGGGCCCGGCTCATGTCCACCGGTTTTGTAGCCGACGACCTGACCAAATGCAGGTTCCATGATGCGGACCATTTCATCCTGCCAGCGATACGCCTCGGCAAGCGGCATGCTGTGATGAAACCCCTGCATCATCCTGAAATTCGCGTAATCGTCAGCCATGCGCACCAACTCTTCACGGATGGTCGCATCGCGAACATCGGCCGCCTCCGCGTCCGGCGAAAATACGCTACCGTCCTCGAAGACAATCTCCCGAAGATACATCGTGTATTTGCGGCGCCCCTTGAGGCCAGTCGCCGTAATCCTGGAGCCGACGGATAGTCGATCGAGAGTTACGCCCTGCCGTTCGAGGGTCGTGCGGGCGCCTGTTTCGACAAGCCAAAAAGTCTCTTCTCCGCCCTCGGCCGTGTTTTTGATCAGCACCGATGCATGCGGATTCTGATAGCGAACCTTCTCGATTACGCCATCCACCGTGATCACTTCCTGGGTAAAATTTGTCGCGGTCGAATGATGCGCAGCAGCGAATGGTGAAATCAGCAATACCAGAAGCGCAAATAAAAATGATCTCATTCCTGTTCGTCCTCGCTGGGCGCATTCAGTTTTTCAAACCAGTCATAGCTTGCGTCAGTGCATTCATAAAGCGGCATTTCGTTCTCGCCGGTGCGCTGAAACGCATAATCGATGACGAACGGTATTTCGTAAAGCGTGTCGTCGACGTAGGTCTGCCTTAGCCGGAGCGTGCCCGCATCTACCCACAGTTCTTCCGTAGTGACGGTGTTCTCTGATTGCGGAACGCCACGCGATGTCCGGACATAGCCCGGCTCATGCGCACGGGTTTCGATGATCAGCCGGTCATTTTCGTATCGACCGAATGACGAGCCCATTTTCCGAAAGTATGTGCCAGCGACGTTCCTGGTACTGGGCATATCAGGCATCGCGTCCTCATCGCCCAGTGGGATCATTCGCCTTAGATCGTAGAACTCGTAGCTGATGAGTACGTGGTCATCCGCCTGTTCAAAAGCGATTCGAACGTTCGGGTTCGCCCATACCCTCGAGGTGCTGGCCGGCTCACAATAGAGACTGGGATCGTCTACCAGCAAATCGTAATTAGCCTGAATTTCGCGGGCCCGTTCAGTCATCCGAAGTTCGCCTTCTTTGGCCATCGAACTGAGCATCCAGATCCCGGAAAGATCCGGCGCGGCGTTAGCCAGCGGCGCAGCCAGCAACAGCAGCAAGGCGCGGCGAAGAAATTGATGACTGTCCATGGTTCGGGATTATAGTTATCGTTGTCCGGCACACCTACTGATTTTCGGAGACCTGTTACGCAATATGGACGGTAGTGACGGAGAATTCCGCAGTCCGCCTTTTTCAAGGCTTACGGAGCGCATTTCCGGCCCCCGATCGCGCGCTTGGGATATCACGGATCGCGCCGCGGCACTTGAGCGCCAGGGACGACGGATCATACATCTTGGCATTGGCGATCCGGACTTCGACACGCCGCCCGCCATTGTCGATGCGGCAATCAACCAACTTGGTGCAGGCAGAACCCATTACGCGCCCGTGCCGGGGGAAACTGACCTGCGTGCGGCGATCGCGGCAGAATATTCCTCGCGCTGCGACTCCCGATTCGACTTCGAACAGGTCGTTATATTTCCCGGTGCACAAACTGCACTGTTTGCCACGCTGATGTGCCTGTCTGGTCCGGGCGACGAAGTTATTCTGCTGGAGCCGTATTACGCTACCTATGAAGGTGTTGCCTGCGGCGGCGGCGCCGATGTGGTTACGGTGGCGCTGTCCGAGGAAACGAATTTCGCGCTCGATGTAGATCGGATTGCGCGCGCGATAACCAGCAGGACTCGCGTAATTCTCGCGAATTCGCCTGGCAATCCGACCGGCGCGGTGTTCAGTGAAAAGAGCTGGCGGGAACTTGTCGGCCTGTGTCTGAAGCACGATATCTGGCTGGTATCCGACGAGGTATATAGCTGTCTTACTTTTGACAGCCCTTTTTTTTCGCCACTGGAAATTCCGGGCGCACGAAACAATGTCGCCGTCATCAGTAGTGTTTCCAAGTCCCATGCAATGACCGGCTGGCGCCTCGGCTGGACGATTACGCCAGGACCCCTCGCCCGTCATCTTGACGTCCTTTCGCAGAGCATGGTGTTCGGCGTCAGTCAGTTTACCCAGGATGCTGTCACCTGGGCGCTGCGGAATCCCCCAGCCGAGGTCGAGAGTATGAGGCGGGCCTACAAGTCTCGACGCGACTTACTTTGCGACGAACTTGAAAAAAATTCCCGTCTAAAGGTACATCGTCCTGGCGGTGGAATGTTTGTGATGGTTGACGTCTCCGCGCTGGGCTGTGATGGCGCGCGCTTTGCCGACGAGCTGCTGGATCGGGAAGGCATTGCGGTTGTCCCCGGTTTTGCATTTGGAGACTCGGCAGAGAATTGCGTACGAATCGGCTATTTGCACGATGAAGCCGTCCTGAAAAAAGCCGCCGACAAAATCGCGAGATTTGTCGACGGCTTTGTTTCCTAGCACGGGATCAAACGGCGATCAGCTTTGCCTGCGGATTGTCCGCGGTCTTCTTTGAGCTTTCCGTCGGGACTTGCCAGTCGGATGGCATGCGGCTGAAATCGAAAAACGGCTGGGTGTCGCCTTCATCGATCGCATCCTGGACCTGTTTGTAGAATTCACCGCCAGCCTTGTCGGAGAACGTAATTTCAACCGCCTTTGTTTCATCGGCGGTCCGTGGTCGCTGACAGTACTCGGGAAAAGTCGCCTCGCCGGCATGACCTGACGCGTAGCCCTTGGCAAACATCTGCTTGAGTATGCCGAATCCGTCATTCTGGACCAGGACATTGCCGCGCGGGTGACCACCGAGGGATTTCATATGGGAAATGAAATTGTCGAGGTCGTGACAATCATAGGCGACATGCTGACATGAATGATCGCCGTGCTTTTCGACGAAACTGGAAACCTGTGACTTTTCGGCGCGGTCGATTCCCTCGATCAGCGCGATACCGAATTCACCGAAATCGATACACCATATTTTCATGCTGCTGTTTGGATCGCCTGGACGGGCGTCATCGATACGCTTGATGAGCGTGCCCCCTTCGACCTCAATATGAAACCAGGCCCATTTCTCGATGCTGCCCGTTTCTACCGCGTAAGCGACATGATCAATCTTCTTGAGATGCGACATTGTTTCCTCCAGCCGTATCGAATGATTCTAAATGCTTGCGCTCACTGTAAAGAAAACCGCAAGCAGGGTGCATGCGTATTTCGAGAAAATCTGGCTACTTCGTGCAGTTTTTGTTAGTATTTAATCTTTGCTGCGCAGTATTCTCTCATTATGGATAAGTATGACGCACGCATCCTGTCCCGGCTCCAGCGCGACGGACGTATCAGCTGGTCGCGGCTCGCCGACGAAATAAACCTGTCGGCAAGTGCCTGCCAGCGTCGGGTCGAGGCATTGGTCGAGAAGGGGATCATCGAAAATTTCACGGTGAACCTGAACGAGACTGCGTTGGGTCACCACG
>Ga0316195_10000357_pt1 | contig 17599 bp, 16 predicted proteins | sample Phised1_MG_FD_204937 | JGI IMG/M metagenome (GOLD analysis project Ga0316195, IMG submission 204937) | Coastal sediment microbial communities from Maine, United States - Phippsburg sediment 1 | ecosystem: Environmental > Aquatic > Marine > Coastal > Sediment | place: USA: Maine | collected...
TCCGGGCTCTCTAAAATGTACCTGATCGTCAATAATTCCGGGCAATACCCAATTCCCCGATACGTCCAGAATGATTGCCCCTTCTGAAGAAAGATTCCTGCCTATTTTTTCAATAATTTCATTTTGAATTAAAATATCCGACTCAGATCTGACTCCTTCATTTATGATAACAGCATTTTTGATGAGAGTTTTGCCCATAATTTAATCTTTACTAAATATACTTCTGAATTTCATACTGATCACTCCAAATACGGCTTCCCAGATAATTGAAGAACTCATCTTAGATTTGCCTAGCTCCCGATCTGTAAAAATGATGGAGACTTCTTCAATCTTAAATTTTTTAAGATATGCCCTAAACTTCATTTCAATCTGAAAAGCATATCCTACAAATTTAATGGTATCCAGGTTTATCGCCTCCAAAACCTTCCTGTTATAACAGACAAATCCTGCTGTTTGATCATGAATTCCCATACCTGTAATTAATTTTACATATAAAGAAGCTCCATAAGACAATAAAACCCTGTAAAGTGGCCAGTTAACAACATTAACCCCTTTTTTATAACGGGAACCAATCGCCAAATCTGCACCATTCAGGCAGGCCCGGTATAATCTTTGAAGGTCTGAAGGCCTATGGGAAAAATCGGCATCCATTTCAAAAATATAATTGTATTTTCTTGCCAGGGCCCATTTAAAGCCATGAATATATGCGGTGCCTAAACCAGATTTCTCCTTGCGTACCTCAATAAATAAGCGTTCGGGATATGTATTCTGTAATTCAATTACCTTTTGAGCAGTACCATCCGGGGAATTATCATCCACAATTAAAACATCAAATTCTTTTTTGAGTTCAAACACAGCCTCAATTATGGCTTTGATATTTTCAATTTCATTAAACGTGGGAATTATAACTAGGCTGTCTGTCATTTAACTTTTTGGCAATTTTGACAAAAATACTATTTTAATGGCTCTGCCAGAAAATACCAAAGTAATTTTATTGTTTCTATTAAGGAATTAATTAGTGCTATAATTTGTAATTTTGAGGCGAACAGGCAACCGGAATGAAATTTAATCTACCCAGACTTTTCGTTTATTTATTAGCTTCAATATTTATAATTAACCTATTACAGGGTTATTTTACTGAGTTGATTTTTGATGAAGCTTACTATTGGTATTATGCGCAGCATATGGCTTGGGGCTACTTTGATCATCCGCCAATGGTTGCCTTAGTCATCAGGATAAGCAGCTTTTTTTTTAGCGGAGAATTAGGAGTTCGTTTTATAAGTACTGTATTATCTGCAGGCACTTACGTAATACTCTGGTTATTAATAGATAACAAGACAAAGAATAACTATGTAATCCATTATTTTATATTGGTTTTCTCCATGACCCTTATGCATGCTTATGGATTCCTGACACTGCCCGATACCCCTTTACTTTTCTTTACTGCCCTGTTTTTATTTATATACAAGAAGTTTTTAAAATCTCCTTCGTTGGGTATAGCGTTTATTTTAGGCCTTGTTATGGCGGCATTAATGTATAGTAAGTATCATGCCGTTCTAATCATACTCTTTGTATTGCTATCGAATCTTCGTCTGGTTTTTAACCGATATGCCTGGCTCTCTGTAATTATTGCGTTGTTGTGTTACACGCCTCATTTTATTTGGTTATTTAAGAATGACTTCGTTTCCGTCAAGTATCATTTGTTTGAAAGACCAAACAGAGCTTATGAATTTGGCGATTTTACTTTAGGTTTTTTTGTCAACCTGATCGCACTTTTCGGATTAACATTTCCATGGATATACAGAGCCCTGCTCAAGACAAAAAAATCGGATAAATTCAACAAAGCCCTGTTGTATTTGATTTATGGAATAATTGCATTCTTTTTTATTTCCAGCTTTAACAGGCGCGTACAAACACAATGGTTAATTGTGATTTGTATTCCTATGGTCGTGGTGGTATACAATCAATTATTGCAGGATAAGATTACCAGAAAATGGATCTATATTCTCGGAATTGCTAATATTAGTATTCTTATGTTTCTAAGAATAGGGTTGATATACGCCCCTCTTTTCCCCATTGTTTATGAAACACACGGAAATAAAGAATGGGTAAATGAAATAAAGTCGAAAGTAGGGTCAATCCCGGTTGTATTCGAAAACTCATATCAGGAAGCTCCAATGTATGCCTTCTATTCAGGTAGTACTTCTTATTCGCTCAATAATATCTGGTACAGGCAAAACCAGTATTCCATTGAAGATACTGAAAACCTGCTGCAGGGACGTACCATATTGTATACTTCCAGATATACCGATAAAGGTGATATCTCTTATCGGGATGCAAAAGGAAAGCGGATTTATGGCAGCTATATAAAGAATTTTGAGTCATTCAGGAGGCTGAGAACTATAGTTAAACAGCCTGTTGAATTGTCTGAGGGCAAACATTTACTATTAAAAGTTTATAACCCTTATCCAGAAGATATTGAACTATCCAAACTTACATTTGGGGTGGTTTTTCTTAACAAATACAAACATGTTTTAGAAGTTCAAAAAATTGCGGCTTATCCAATTCCTGAAGGAATTAGCGTACTTAAACCCAAAGATACTACCAGCTTCAAACTTCTAATGCCAGATCCAAAGATTAATAATGCTCATTATTTCAAGGTGAGTATTTCTGAAAACGAACTTCATTGGGGTTTAAATGGGGAAAATGTTAAATTGCCATAATGGAACCTGTAGAAAGAGTACTCAACAATTTAGATTGGATAACTGCTATAATTTTTGGCAGTATCCTTTTTATGGTTATTGCAAAAAATTTATTTTACAACAGGTTCCTGAATTTCATTATACTCCCTTTTAATAACAAGTATATTTTTATGTACAACAAAAAGGATAAACTATTGAACGGGTTCCATATCTTTTTTACCCTTTTCCAGCTTCTCAATCTTTCACTTTTTATCTATTTGGCTTCAAATATTTTGTCAAATTCTGAAAGTGACCTTTATCCCATGGCATTTTTAGCTATCCTGGGTTTTCTTTTTTTATTTTTATTTGGCAAAATATTGCTTCAGATGGGCAATGGATTTGTCTTTAATAATACCAAGATAATAACGGAATTCATCTTTAAAAAACTCTCCTACCTTAACTACAGCAGTATCATCATGTTAGTAGCCAATACTGTGCTTACTTATGTGTTTAAAGATTCGAAAATAGTACTGTTTGTATGTATTTTTCTAATAGTTCTGGTAAATGTAATTGGCTGGATTACTATAATAAAAAATTATCAAAAATTAATCTCAGGCTACTTTTTCTATTTTATTTTGTACCTTTGCGCACTCGAAATTGCACCCTTTGTAATCATTGCGAATTATCTAAAAGATTGAGGTATATGAAGGTAAAGACGATTTTGGTGTCCCAGCCAGAACCAAAAATGGAGAATTCTCCATACCTAAGGCTAATTGAAAAGGAAAAAGTAAAGGTAGATTTTAGACCTTTTATACATGTTGAAGGGGTGGACGCTAAAAGCGTGAGGCAGCAAAAGATAGATCTTAAAGACTATTCTGCCATTATCCTTACCAGCAGAAATTCTGTGGATCATTTCTTTAGAATAGCTGAAGAAATGCGCTTTAAAGTTCCGGATACCATGAAATACTTCTGCCAGTCTGAGGCAGTGGCATTTTATCTCCAGAAATATGTTGTTTACAGAAAACGAAAAATTTATGTAGGCAAAAGGAACTTTAATGAGTTACTTCACCTTTTTAAAAAATATAAAGAGGAATCCTTTTTATTGCCGTCTTCAGATGCTTTAAAGCCAGAGGTTCCAGAAACATTAAATGAGCTGGGTTTAAACTGGAATCGAGGTATTTTTTATAAAACCGTGATAAGCGATCTTTCTGATTTAAGAAATGTTTATTATGATGTACTGGTGTTTTTTAGTCCGTCGGGCATCGAATCATTGCTTAAAAACTTTCCTGACTTTAAGCAAAATGAAACGAGAATAGCGGTCTTTGGAAATTCAACCGTAGAAGCGGCAACCGAAGCTGGCCTGCGAATAGATATTAAAGCTCCTACCCCAGAAACTCCATCCATGACAATGGCCTTACAGAAGTATATCACCAGTGTCAACAAAAAATAAAAACGTAAATGAAAGGTCTCAATTACTGAGACCTTTTTTTATTTATTATCCTCCTATTTCAGTATTCCGTCCCTAATTTTAATGCCGGCATAAGAATCCAGCTATCTTAATTTTATGGAATTTGGTTCCATATTATCTATGGACGGTAATACCCCTATGGAATGTTTAAATTTTGCCAAATCATGAACCATTAATTCATGCCACTCTCCTGATTATTTAAATTCCCTGTAAGCCCGGTAACCCAAGAACAACCATCCTAAAATTAAAAGAATTCCCCCTATGGGCGTAATAAAACCTATGGTCCTGAAATCAAATCCCGTTAGACTATTGGTGGCCAAGAAATAGATAGAAAACGAGAAAAGAACAATTCCTGAACTAATAAGATAGTAAATCAGTTTCTTATTTTCCTCTGAAATACTCCTTACGCTACCCAGGATAAGCAAAAATAAAGCGTGATACATTTGATAGGTGACTCCGGTCTTAAAAGTATCAACCTCTCCGGCAGATACCAGAGTTCCCAGTCCATGAGCTCCAAAAGCTCCTAAAACTACCGCCAATAGTCCAAAGAAAACCCCCGTACAGAAAATTGTTTTGTTCATAACTTAAATGGCCATATTTTTGACAAATGTAACAATTTGATACCTTAGTCTCCGCAATACTTCGAACAGTAAATAAATTTGATGACACGAAAAATATTAGTCATAGGTGCAGGCAAATCTACTTCTTATTTGCTAGATTACTTCCTGAAAAAAGCAACTTCGGAAAACTTACATTTAACTATTGGCGATCTGAATCCCGATATAATTCCGGAGGGTATCAAAAACCATCCTGCTTGTAAGGTTCTTAACCTAGACATCTTTAAGGAAGGGGAAAGAGAGAGGGCTATCAAAAACTCAGATATCGTAATTTCAATGCTCCCTGCGCGTTTTCACATGAAAGTGGCTGAAGATTGTATTCGTTTTAAAAAACATTTGGTTACTGCTTCCTATATCAGCAAAGAAATTATGACATTGGACGCTGCAGCAAAAAAAAATGGTTTGGTTTTTATGAACGAAATTGGTCTGGACCCGGGTATAGACCATATGAGTGCCATGCAACTGATAAATACCATAAGGGACAAAGGCGGTAAAATGTTATTATTTGAATCGTTTACAGGTGGCCTGGTTGCGCCGGAAAGTGATAACAATCTATGGAATTACAAATTTACCTGGAATCCCAGAAATGTGGTACTTGCGGGACAAGGAGGGGCTGCTAAATTCATTCAGGAAGGGACTTATAAATATATCCCTTATCATAAACTGTTTAGAAGAACAGAATTCTTGGATATTGAGGGCTATGGGAAATTTGAGGCCTATGCAAACAGGGATTCTTTAAACTACAGGGACGCCTATGGCCTCCGTGATGTATTAACCCTTTACAGGGGAACTATGAGACGGGTAGGGTTCTCCAAAGCATGGAACATGTTCGTTCAATTGGGAATGACAGATGACAGTTACACAATAGAAAACTCTGAAGGCATGTCCTACAGGGAATTTACTAATCTTTTTTTGCCCTATTCACCAACCGATTCCGTTGAACTTAAACTCAGGCACTACCTCAAAATTGATCAGGACGATATCATGTGGGAAAAATTGCTGGAATTAAACCTGTTTGATTCCAAAAAGCTTATTTATTTAAAGAATGCCACTCCGGCACAGATGCTTCAAAAAGTACTTGAAGACAGCTGGACCATGGCTGAGGACGATAAAGATATGATTGTCATGTACCATAAAATAGGATATGAATTAAATGGAAAAAAACAACAGCTCGACGCCAATATGGTCGTGATCGGTGAAAATCATACACATACCGCAATGGCAAAAACAGTTGGTTTGCCTGTGGCTATTGCCACCCTATCGATACTCAATAAAAAAATTACAACCCCTGGGGTTCAGATTCCGATTTTAAAAGAAATATATGACCCAATCTTAAAAGAGCTAGCCTCCAATGGAGTGGTTTTTAAGGAGTATGCCGTGCCCTATTTAGGATATAATCCAGATTCTGTAGCAGGTTAAAATTTGTAACTAATTTTGGTATCTTTAGGTATTACTTGAAAGCACACAATGAAATCTGGTATCGAAAATTTAAAAATTGACGGGATTGATAAAAAAATCCTTAGGTTTCTTATGCAGGATGCCCGAAAGCCTATATTGGAAATTGCAAGAAATATAGGAATCTCAGGAGCCGCCATACATCAAAGACTACGAAAACTTGAAAAGTCCGGACTTATTGCCGGATCCAAATTTATAGTGAATCCAAAAGTTTTGGGATATACAACTATGGCCTATATTGGCATTTTTCTGGATAAGGCAATGAGTAATCCTATGGCAGTCAAGCAATTGGAAAAAATACCAGAAGTTCTTGAGTGCCATTACACTACTGGAAATTGGTCTATCCTTATTAAAGTGTTATGCAAAGACAATGAACATCTTATGCATTTGCTAAACAAAAAAATTCAGCAGATTGAAGGTGTTTCCAGGACAGAGACCTTCATATCTCTGGATCAGCAAATAGACCGTCAAATTACCATATAACAGCTCTGGAACATTCTGGTACAGCCCCTAATCTCTTCCGCCGAATACCTGAAAACCCCAGTAAACCAACGATGCCAAAGAACCAATTGCAGCAACTACATATGTTCTTGCCGCCCATTTTAAGGAATCTTCAGAACCCTTGTATTCTTCCTGTGTAACTATATTTTTACTTTTTAACCATGCCAATGCCCTGTTACTGGCATCGTACTCAACAGGGAGCGTTATAAAACTAAATACCGTCGCAAATCCCATCATAATTAGCCCTGCCACGGCGATATAAAAACCGAATTGGCCTCCCTGCCCTTCTGTTGAAGCTGCTAAAATAAGTCCTCCAAATACAACCCAGGTGGACATCCCCGACGTAACACTAACTACAGGAACTAACTTGGAGCGTATAGAAAGCCATTCATAAGCCTGGGCATGCTGAACTGCATGTCCACATTCATGGGCTGCAACTGCAGCTGCTGCTGCATTTCTCTGGTTATAAACCCCTTCGCTAAGGTTGACTGTTTTGGTTTTCGGATTATAGTGATCTGTAAGCATTCCCGGGGTAGAGACAACCTTAACATCCCTTATGCCATGATCAGTCAACATTTGCTCAGCAATTTCTGCCCCGCTCATGCCATTGCGTAAATGTACTTTGGAATAAAAATTAAACTTTCGTTTTAGTTTACTGCTTATCAACCAGCTAACAAGAGCTATGGCTCCAAGTAATATATAATATATTGTCATAATTTCGTTTTTAAATATTTAAAAGTACATATTAAATAACAAAAACCCGGCCAATATATAGCCGGGTCTTTAATACTGACAAAATGTACATTTAAGCTGTTATCTCATCCCAATCAAAAGCTTCTAAAATCTCTTTGTAAACTACTTCTCCTTGCACTATATTAAGCCCTTTCTGCAAAGAAGAATCCATTTCACAGGCCATTTCCCAGCCCATATTTGCAAGCTTGAGTATATATGGCAATGTCACATTCGTTAGTGCCATAGTTGAAGTATGTGGCACAGCACCGGGCATATTTGCCACTGAATAGTGAACCACATCATTTATGATATATATAGGATTCTCATGTGTGCTGGGCCTTGTGGTCTCAACACACCCACCCTGATCTACCGCGACATCAACAATTACAGTGCCTTCTCGCATATCCTTCAGCATATCCCGGGTAATTAATTTAGGAGCCTTAGACCCCTTTAACAATACACCTCCAATAATAAGATCATGAGTTTTTATATGCTTTCTGATATTAAACTCATTGGAAAACTCCGTAACCACATGACTGGGCATAACGTCATTTATATAGCGAAGTCTTTTCATATTGACATCCAATATGGTAACATGGGCACCAAGGCCTGCTGCCATTTTTGCAGCCTGAGTTCCAACTACTCCTGCACCAAGAATCAAAACTCTGCCAGGCGCCACCCCCGGAACACCCCCCAACAAAACACCCCTTCCCTTAACAGGCTTCTCCAGATATTTTGCACCTTGTTGTATGGCCATCCGACCTGCCACTTCAGACATAGGCGTCAATATTGGAAGAGTGCCATCGTCATCCTCAACTGTCTCATAGGCAATGCAGACTGCCTTGCTCTCTATCATTGCTTTTGTCAAAGATTCACTGGAAGCAAAATGAAAGTAGGTAAAAACAAGCTGTCCTTTTTGTATAAATTTATATTCCTGTTCTATAGGCTCCTTAACTTTAACAATCATTTCTGACATTGCATAAACCTGACCTATGGTATCCAATATCATTGCCCCTGCCTGCTTATAGTCTTCATCAAAAAATCCACTTCCCTCTCCCGCACCCGACTGAATGTAAACCGTGTGATTATACTTAACAAGTTCGAATACTCCTGCGGGCGTCATGCCTACCCTGCTTTCATTGTTCTTAATTTCCTTTGGTACACCTATAATCATTGTGTCTTATTTTTTTGGTTCATATCAAAAATGTGACAATTTATGCATAGGATGAAATAAAATCGATGAAAAGTAGGGTAATAGCTTCATTTTTTTTGTTTTTATAAATTTACCCCCTATTTTATCATGGGTTAAAATATTATTTTATCCACTTTTTATTTTTTATCCTATATTTTTTGAGGGGTCTTAAGCTAATGGTTAATCTACAGAATTGGAAAAGCATTTAAAAAAGATCTTAGGCCGTTTTATACAGGATCCTGTTCACAGCCAGGAGCATTTCACCCCTTAGTTCAAAGGCATCAAAACAAGGCTTACCCCACGATATTCACAATTTTACCCGGCACAACAATCACCTTCTTGGGAATTCGGCCCTGAAGTTGTGCCTTGGTTTTTTCATGAGCCATTACGGCGGCCTCTATTTCTTCTTTATCCATATTTAATGGAAGTTCCAGTGTGAACCGCATTTTCCCGTTAAATGAAATGGGATATTCCTTACTATTTTCTATTAGGTGGTCTGCATCAAACTTTGGAAATGGGACAGTTGAAATAGATTCTGAATGCCCTAAATTTTCCCATAACTCTTCTGAAATATGGGGAGCATAAGGGGAGATTAATATTGCAAGTGGCTCCAGAATAGCCCTGTTGTCACACTTTTGGGATGTAAGTTCATTTATACAAATCATAAAAGTTGCTACCGAAGTATTAAATGAGAAATTTTCGATATCCTCTTCTACTTTTTTAATTGTTTTATGAAGCGATTTTAGCGCCTCTTTAGTCGGAGTCTTTTCAGAAACATAAAATTTACCCTCAGGTCCTGTATGATATAGCCGCCAGAGTTTCTTTAAAAAACCATATACTCCTGAGATCCCGGCAGTATTCCATGGTTTTGCCTGCTCAAGGGGGCCCAGAAACATTTCATACATGCGCAGAGAATCTGCTCCATATTCCTCGCATATTTCATCGGGGTTAACAACATTGTATTTGGATTTGGACATTTTTTCTACCTCCCGCCCTACAATGTATTTTCCATTCTCCAAAATAAAGTCAGCGTCTTTGAACTCAGGTCTCCATTTTTTAAAGGCTTCGATATCCAATTCATCGGAAGAATTAACAAATGAGACATCGGCATGTAATGGAGTTACATTTGTGTCCTTTATTAATCCTCTGGATATCAAATTATTTGTTCCTTCTTCTCGGTAAACAAAAGCACTTGTTCCCAGGATCATCCCTTGGTTAATTAATTTTTTGGCATATTCTTCATGAGTAACCAAACCCTTGTCAAACAAGAATTTTTGCCAAAACCGGGAGTATAATAAATGTCCTGTGGCATGTTCAACCCCTCCAATGTATAGATCTACCTGCTGCCAGTAATTTATCGCCTCTTGCGAGAAGATGACCTCATCATTTCCCGGATCCATGTACCTGTTAAAATATTGGGAACTCCCGGCCCAACCAGGCATTGTATTCAGTTCTAAAGGGAAAACTTTCACGTAGTCAATTAAATTATTATGGACCACCTTAGATTGCTTTACATCCCAGGCCCATTCTGTCGCATTTCCCAATGGCGGTTCCCCGGTTTCTGTAGGCAAATACTTTTCTACCTCCGGCAGCATCAATGGAAGACAGTCTTCTTTGATCATCTTTGGTACCCCATCAACATAATATACCGGAAATGGCTCTCCCCAATAGCGTTGACGGCTAAAAACAGCGTCTCTAAGCCGATAATTAACTTTTCCTTTCCCCTGTCCGATTTTTTCTAATTCTGAGATTACTTTTTTAGTGGCTTCTTTATAGTTTAGTCCGTTTAAAAAACCAGAATTGGCAATTATGGTCAATTCCTTATCTGCGAATGCCTCTTCGGACAGATCTATTCCCTTAAATATATTAGGAATAGGGAGTTTAAAATGTTTTGCAAAATCGTAATCACGCTGATCTCCGCCAGGTACAGACATTACAGCTCCGGTCCCGTAGCCGGCTAAAACATAATCCCCTATCCAAATGGGTATGGCTTCCTTTGTAAACGGATGTTCTGCAAATGCACCTGTGAATACACCTGAAATAGTTTTTACATCTGCAAGTCTATCGCGTTCTGATCGTTTAGAAGTAATTTGAATATATGACTCAACTTCCTCTTTTTGATCTGCTGTGGTTATTTTGGAAACCAATTCATGTTCCGGGGCCAGGGTCATAAAACTAACTCCAAAAATAGTATCGGGGCGGGTTGTAAATACCTCAATAGGGTAGGAGATTTTGTCCTTACCTGAAGGTATTGTATTAAAAGTAACCGAAGCACCTACAGACCGGCCTATCCAATTTGCTTGTGCATCTTTCAGGGACTGAGGCCAATCTACTTTTAAAAGATCATCAAGAAGGCGCTGTGCGTATGCCGTAATACGCATGCTCCACTGAGTCATTTTTTTACGTATCACAGGAAACCCCCCTCGCTCAGAAACCCCATTGACAATCTCATCATTTGCAAGAACAGTGCCCAGGGCAGGACACCAATTGACTTCAGTATCTGCCAAATAGGTCAATCTGTATTTTAACAACAATTCTTCCTGCTCTTTTGAATTCAGGTCATTCCATTTCGCAGCGGTAACAATTGGGGTATCTTCGTCACAGGAGGCATTGATGTTGGAATTCCCCTCTTTTCTTAAGATTTCTATAAGTTGTTCTATTTCTTCAGCCTTATCCTTATCTATATTGTACCAGGAATTAAATAGTTGAATAAATACCCATTGAGTCCATTTGTAATATTTTGGGTCAGATGTGCGGACTTCCCTGCTCCAGTCAAAGGAGAACCCTAATTTATCCAATTGCTCCCTATATCGGGCGATATTGGTCTCAGTCGTAATAGATGGATGCTGTCCTGTTTGTATGGCGTATTGTTCTGCCGGTAGCCCAAAAGAATCATAGCCCATGGGATGCAAAACATTAAATCCTTTATGTCTTTTGTAGCGGGCATAAATATCGCTGGCAATATATCCCAGAGGATGTCCAACGTGGAGACCAGCTCCTGATGGGTAGGGAAACATATCCAGAACGTAATATTTTTCTTTCTCGGAGCCATTTATGGCTTTAAAAGTATTTTCTTGCGCCCAATATCTCCTCCATTTAGCTTCAATCTCCCTAAAATTATAGTTCATGATTTTTGTTTATAACCGATACCGCGCAAAAATAAGTTTATTCAATTTACTTTCCTATTTTTACGTATTCATATGCCGCTATGAGCACATCTTTTGAACGCTATCAAAAACGAAAATTAATCTCTTCCTACTTTTCAGTGGTTTTGAGTATTGGCCTTGTATTATTTTTATTAGGTGTTTTAGGGCTCTTGGTTTTAAACACCAAAAAATTGGCCGATCATTTTAAAGAACAAATTAAAATCTCTGTTTTCTTAAAAGATAATGCTAAGGAAGTTGAAGTAGACCAATTGCAGAAAAGCCTTATAATGGCAGACTATACCAAATCTGCCGTCTATGTTTCCAAAGAAGAGGCAGCTGAGCAGCACAGTGCGGAAATAGGAGAAAATTTTCTTGACTTTTTAGGTTATAACCCTCTTAAAAATTCAATTGATGTGGCTTTAAAAGCAGATTTTGTATCTACCGAACAAGTAGAGAAAATTGCGGCAGAATTAGCGACAAAGGATTATGTAGAAGAAGTAAGTTATGATAAGCCACTAATTGCCTTGCTTACCGATAATGTAAAAAGAATCTCCTTCTGGATCTTAATAGCCAGTGCTATTTTTACCATTATAGCTGTTTTATTAATCAATAGCTCTATCCGCCTGTCCATATATTCCAAACGTTTTATAATTAAAACAATGCAGATGGTAGGAGCAACGAAAAGGTTTATCAGAAGGCCATTTATATGGACAAACATTAAATTGGGAATGCTGGGTTCATTATTAGCTCTTATAGCATTGGGAATTGTCCTCTATTATGTGGACAGAAATTTCCCGGAACTAAGGCTCTTACAGGACTTTGTCATATTAGGTATCCTTTTTGTAGGGGTTTTTGTTTTAGGTGTACTTATTTCATTAATAAGTACTTATTTTGCTACCCAACGTTTTCTTAATCTCAGAACAGATGATTTATATTATTAATTTTACAGCATGAGTCAAAATCCAAAAAATAAACAGGGCCAACCTCCTAAACCTGAATTTATCTTCCAGAGAAAAAATTATCTCTTTATGTTTATCGGGCTTGCAAGTATAGCACTTGGTTTTATCCTCATGAGTGGAGGTGGCAGCGATGACCCTAATGTCTTTAATCCGGATATATACAACTTCAGACGAATTCGATTGGCTCCTACCTTAGTCCTCATAGGCCTGGGGATTGAGATATATGCCATCTTATTAAATCCTCACAAGAAAAAAAACAATTAATTGGAAATTATAGATGCAATTATTCTGGGTATAGTCCAGGGATTAACTGAATTTTTACCTGTATCCTCCAGTGGCCACCTGGAGCTGGGAAAGGCAATTTTAGGTGATAAATCTATCCCTCAGGAAAGCCTCTTATTTACCGTTGTACTCCATTTTGCAACTGCCCTAAGTACTCTTGTGGTCTTTAGGAAAGATGTTTGGGAAATTATCAAAGGATTGTTTCAATTTAAGTGGAATGAGGAAACCCGTTTTTCTTTGAAAATTATCATTTCCATGATTCCTGCTGCAGTAGTGGGCCTGCTATTTGAAGAGCAACTGGAAGGGTTTTTTGGCGGTAATGTCGCATTTGTTGGTTATATGCTTATTATTACCGCGTTACTGCTTTACCTTGCCGATAGAGCACGTGAAACTGAAAAAAAGGTCACATATTTAAATTCTTTTATAATTGGTGTTTCTCAGGCCATAGCTATATTACCAGGTATTTCCAGGAGCGGCGCTACAATTTCCACTTCAGTATTGCTGGGTGTAGATAAAACCAAAGCGGCCCGATTTTCATTTTTAATGGTTGTGCCACTAATAATAGGTAAAATGGCCAAGGATATTATTGGAGGGGAGCTCCAATTTCAAAGTGAGCATACGCTTGCCATGGGAGCAGGTTTTATTGCTGCTTTTATAGCAGGTTTAGCTGCATGTACCTGGATGATTCAACTCGTCAAAAAAAGCAAGTTGAGTTACTTTGCTATTTACTGTTTTATTATAGGCTGTATTGCCATAGGGTTTGGTCTTTGGGGTTAGGTCCTTTATTACATATCTCTTATATAAATTATGGTCTTGAAAACCAAGGAAGATTTTTTGGAGGGACAACTTATTCTAATTGACAAACCTTTAAATTGGTCTTCTTTTCAGGCCGTTAATGCCGTGAAATGGTCAATTAGAAAACGTTTCCAGTTAAAAAAAATTAAGGTAGGCCACGCAGGGACTTTAGATCCCCTGGCCACCGGACTTTTGTTAATATGCGCAGGGAAATTCACCAAGCGAATCAGTGAATTTCAAGGTATGCCCAAAGAGTATGAAGGTACCATAAGCCTCGGCAGCTCAACCCCTTCTTACGACCTTGAGACAGCGGTTGATCATGAATATCCAACAGATCATATTACCCATGAACTTATTCATAAGACGAGAGCTTTATTTCTGGGTAAGATCGCACAAAAACCCCCGGTTTTTTCAGCTTTGAAAAAAGACGGAAAACGCATGTATGAATATGCCAGGGAAGGCAAGGATTTAGAGATAAAAGACCGGATTGTAGAAATTCTGGAGTTTGAGATTTTGGAAATAAATCTGCCGGAATTTCGATTCCGGATACAATGCAGCAAGGGTACTTATATAAGATCTATTGCCCATGATTTTGGAAAGGCATTGGATTCAGGAGCGCACTTAAGTGCCCTAAGAAGAACCAAAATAGGGGATTACAACGTAAATAATGCGATGACACCCGAAGTTTTTAAAGAAATGATGAGTGTTTAGCACCTTTAAAATAAGCTTTTGATAAAATATATTATTAAAAACTTGGTTATAGCATTATGAACCTGAATCGAAGTCAGCTTTCTTTTATAATAACCTTCTTCTCACTTACCATTGTGATATTATTACTTTTTAATATTCATTTAGGGTCTGAAGAGCAGGAAGAGTATATAATTGAAATGAGTCTAATGAACGAGGAACTTGAAAAAATAATTGAAGAGTTAGAAAAACAGGAAGATTTAGCCAATGCCGATCCTATCAAAAGTCATATGGCTTTTAATGAAACTGCCAAATCCAGTTTTGAAGAACCGGAACCCCTTAAAACACTTGAAGAAATATTGGAGGAAAAAGAAGCTTCGATGAATGAAGAAGAATTCGACGAGTTTCTGAATTCAGATTCAGACTATGCTGCCGGCCTTAAGGAAATTGTAAAAAAAAGGGAAGAAAAAAAACAACAACTTGAAGAGGTTGAAGCAAAGAAAACAGAATTCACAAATAATCTGAAAGAAAGGAAAACCTCCATTTCATATTCATTAATTGATCGTGACAATTATTTGCTTCCACCGCCAATATACACCTGTATTGAAGGAGGTAAGGTCGTGATTAATATTGAGGTAGATGCTTCAGGCAATGTCATTGACGCCAATTTTAATGAAAAAAGCTCCAATACATCGAATGGCTGCCTGGTAGAAAATGCTATCATATACGCCAAAAAGGCACAATTTAGTTCAGCTTCAAGAGCTAGTCAAAAAGGAACAATCACTTACCTGTTTCAAAGTAAATAAAGCGGGGAGATCACTAATTGTATTCCGTTCTTAAAAGTTATTATTCCAACGTTGAATCGCCTGTTTAGATTTCTGCAAGAATTACATAGCATATGGAGTCTGTAAATTTATAACATTCCAAATTTTAGAGGTTTTCAGGATTTATCGCAAGGCTCCTGAAAAGTTTTGCTTTTTCAGTTAAAAATTTATTCTGTACTTCATTTTGTTTAAGCTCAGAATCAATAAGCTTGCTTTCCCTGTTTATGATTAAAAATAAAGAACTTTCGCCAAAATCAAATTTTCTTTCTTCCGCAGCCAGTAATCGATTATAGTCTGAAACTATATTTTTGATAAGATCATCCTGGACCTGGTAAGAGTCAAGTGCAGCATAGATTGCCAGTACTTTATTTCTTATCTCTATCTCAGCATTATCGATTTCAAACTGGGTGTCATTTAATTTATATTTTGCAAGTTTAAGTTCTCCTCTTTCCTTTCGGAGAAAAAGCGGGAATCTAAATGTTATACCCCCTTTATATTGCTGGGTTTGAAAGGAATTAAGAAATTCTGGTGTTTCTGTCAGAAAGTTGTATTCCAAATCTATTTTGGGCAATATCTTATTTGCCTTTAACCTTTTATCAACTTCCAAACCGGCCAATTTAAATCCCAAAGACTTAATTTTGGGATGATTTTCCAGAGAGAAACTATCCAGGGGTTTACCCAATATCTCCAGTGTGATATCTACTTCCTTATTGATTCGAACATTAGGTATCACATTTGGTTGTAATTCTATGGGAATATTATTCTCCATCCATAAAAAATTGGATAACTCCAGTGTCTTGTTTCTTAGTTCTACTTTTGCCTGCTCCATACTTAGCAGCCTGTCCTGAAATGCAATATTTGCTTCCACAACATCGATAGAGGCAATGTCTCCGGATTCGGCACTGCGCTTAATTCCATCTAACCTGGAATTTGCATTTTCTACAAAATTGTCAAAAACTGCCTTATTTTTATAGGCTTGCAACCAATCGAAATATGCCTTTGAAGCCTTAAATAAAATTTCGTTTACCAATAAATCTCTATCAGCCAAACTCTGTTCTCTGAAATATTTAGCGCGTTTTAAAGTGGCCATGCGCTCATTAATCCAAATTCCCTGTAGTACAGAAACAGACACCCCTGCACTGAACAAACCATCTGCAGGCAATATTTCATCCTGATTTAGAAATTCTCCTTCGTTTTGCTCAAAACTTCCTTTAAGTTCGATTCCGTACCAGGTAGGTATCTTAAAAGTTGCATTAAACCGATCATAATAGTCTACTCCTTTAAATTGCTTGCGATCATAATCAACTTCTATTTTGGGATCAAACCCCCCTCTGGATCTCATGAGGTTGGCCTGACCAATTCCTATTTGAAGTTCTGCCTGACGGGCAATTGGATGATACTTCTTAACATAGCCCAGGAACTCGTTAAAACTGAGTATTAGGGTATCATTACCCTGAGCGAGCAGGATATGAGAAATAAAAAGAACAAGTAAAAAAAGGTGCTTTTTCATATTATTTACTTTCTTTTTCCGCAACCGATTTTTTAGGCTGATAATAATTTGGCGGAAATCCGTTAAGCTGTCTCCATAACTCGAACCAAATAGGCACATCTTCCAGTAAAGCGATTGTATAGGCGCCGGAACCCACACGAATATCTTTTGGCCATGGATGATCATCGGGATCCGGGGCAAGCAAAATTCTGTACTTTCCATTATCGCTAATGAAGGTTTCTATTGCTACAACCTTACCTCCATATGTACCGTATGAAATATTGGGCCATCCGCTAAAAACAATTGCCGGCCAGCCATCAAACCGTATTCGAACTTCTTCATCCAAATGAATTAACGGAAGATCTATTGGTTCTACAAAAGTCTCCACCGCCATATCGTAGTCAGAGGGCATTATTCCCAGAAGGGGGTCTCCTTCTTTAAATGTCTCACCAACACCTGCCACAATTGCTTTATTTATAAAGCCATTTTGAGGTGCTTTTATATAATACATATCATTTCTCATACTGTAATTGGTAAATTCATTTTCCAATTTTGTTACCTGTGCTTCGGAATCAAATTGATTGGATTGCGCAGTAAACATATCACTTTGAGCTTTAGATATTTTATCCGTATACTCGGCATTTACCCGACTCGTTTCAAACTTAGCATTGAGAACCTCATTTTTAGCAGCAAGTAATTTGTTTTCCTGTGAGATCAGTTTAGCCTGGGTTTCCTGTAATTTCAACTTTTTTTCTTCAACATCCGTAACCG
>Ga0316195_10000359_pt1 | contig 17581 bp, 20 predicted proteins | sample Phised1_MG_FD_204937 | JGI IMG/M metagenome (GOLD analysis project Ga0316195, IMG submission 204937) | Coastal sediment microbial communities from Maine, United States - Phippsburg sediment 1 | ecosystem: Environmental > Aquatic > Marine > Coastal > Sediment | place: USA: Maine | collected...
AGTTTTAGCTCTTGCAGGTTTGGGGTGGATCCGGAGCAGGTTCCTAAAATATTGCGGTATCTTCTAGATGCAGCGGACAAAAAAAACCCGCCATTGGCGGGTTTTCAAAATCCATAATGCTGCAACAATTTCCCTGATAGTCTATCGCTCGCTTACTTGATCTTCGATTCCTTGTAGATCACGTGTTTGCGAACAACGGGGTCATATTTTTTGACCTCCATCTTTTCAGGATGCAGCCGCTTGTTTTTGTCCGTAGTGTAGTAATGGCCCGTTCCGGCAGACGACACCAGTTTAATCTTGTCTCTCATGGTTCTATTACCGCCTATACCTTGACGCCACTGGCACGCAGGGTCGTCAGGACGTTGTCGATGCCCTGCTTGTCGATGATCCTGAGGCCTTTAGGCGAAACTCGCAATTTCACATAGCGTTGTTCGCTCTCAACCCAGATTCGTTTCATCTGCAGATTAGGCAGGAAGCGACGCCGCGTCTTGTTATTCGCATGCGACACGTTATTTCCGGACAACGGTCTTTTTCCGGTGACCTGGCAGACGCGGGACATGGTGGACCTCAGTTAAATCAATTAGTTATGACCGCCGGACGCGGTGCGAGCCGCGTTTTATACCAGTACCGCGGCCCATAGGCAAGGGGGCAAGCGCCATTTGGCGTCTTTTATGCTGCCTCGCGAGGCTTAAAGCATACCTCGGCTGGCCAATGAAATGCAGGAGTTGTCGCCAATAACGAAGTGATCCAGCAGGCGTATGTCTACCAGTTCGAGCGCGTCACGAATTCGCCGGGTGATGAGCTGATCCGACTGGCTCGGTTCCGCCACCCCGGACGGGTGATTGTGAGCCAGTATGACAGCCGCCGCGTTGCGGGCAAGGGCTTGTTTGACCACCTCGCGCGGGTAAACCGCCGCCGCGTCGATTGTGCCGCGAAACAATTCATCGAACGCCAGAACCCTGTGACGGTTATCCAGGAAAAGGCAGCAAAACACTTCGTGGGGCCGATCCCGCAGCGATGCCAGCAGAAACTCCCGGCTGTCAGCAGGGGAACCGATAGCAACCCCGGGTTGCAGACGTTCCCGCAGATAGCGCCGGCTGCATTCTCGGGCGGCATGCAGTGCAGCGGCCTTGGCATCGCCAATTCCCCGAACCTTTACAAGGTCATTGCGCGCCGCATTCAACGTTGCCCGCAAGCCCCCGAATTGCTCGACCAGTGCCCTCGCAAGGTCGAGAGCTGACATGCCGGGAGCCCCCTGGCCAAGCAATATGGCCAGCAATTCTGTGTCGGAGAGTTGTTCCGGACCGCGAGCCAGTAACCGCTCGCGCGGCCTGTCATCGCCAGACCATAGTCGTATTGGCAAGCTTTTCATTGCCATATTATCGGTCGCTGCCGCACTTCTGCCGAGCGGCAAATGCTGCAGCTGTTAAGACAAAGCGCAGTTACGCAACGTATTTTGCGGTAATCTAACCATCCGTTTAGCGCGATTCCATTGCGCGCCTGGCGATAAGCAATGATCGATATCAAAGGTCGGCATGTGTTGCTCGGTGTTACCGGGAGCATAGCCGCATACAAAAGTCCGGATATAGTCAGGCGGCTGCGCGAGCAGGGCGCCGAGGTTCGCGTGGTTATGACAGCGAGCGCCGAAAAGCTCGTGTCACCGACCGTATTTCAGGCGGTATCCGGTGAGCCCGTGCGCGGCGATTTATGGGATGACCGGGCAGAAGCTGCTATGGGTCATATCGAACTTGCCCGTTGGGCCGATCACATACTGATTGCGCCCGCTACTGCAAACATCATTGCTGAACTCGCTGCCGGATCTGCGTCGAGCCTGCTCACAACCATATGCCTTGCTACCGATGCGCCGGTGACGCTCGCCCCGGCCATGAATCAGGCGATGTGGTCAGACCCGGCTACCCAGTCCAACTGCGATGTGCTCAGCAGGCGCAACATGCGCTTTATAGGCCCGGAAGCGGGCTCCCAGGCCTGCGGCGATATCGGCATGGGTCGAATGTCCGAGCCCGCTGAAATTGTCAGCCGGCTGCTGCGTGGCGGAGAGCCGGGGCCGTTTGAAGGCCTGCATGTAATGGTGACCGCCGGACCGACACGTGAAGCCATAGATCCTGTGCGATTCGTTAGCAATCGCAGCTCAGGCAAGATGGGTTTCGCAGTTGCCCGCGCGGCTGCCGATGCCGGTGCGCGTGTAACGCTGATCGCCGGCCCTGTGCAGCTTGCAACCCCGCCGGGGGTTGAACGGGTAGACGTAGAAACGACCCAGCAAATGTTTGATGCAGCCATGCAGCATATCTCTGGCGTCGATATTTACATCGGCGCTGCTGCCATTTCAGATTACCGGCCCAAAACGGCCATGGCCCAGAAAATAAAAAAATCCGCGGATACTTTTACACTCGAAATGGTTAAGTCTCCGGACTTGCTGGCAAGCATTGCAGCGCTGGCGGATGGGCCATTTACGGTTGGATTTGCAGCCGAGACCGAAAATCTCGAGCAATATGCGACCGATAAGCTAAACCGGAAAAATCTTGACATGATTATTGCCAACTTGGTCGGCGAGAAACTCTGCTTTGATGCAGATGACAATGAAGTCGTCGTGCTGTGGCCAGGCGGTCGCCGGCAAATACCCAAAGCCTCGAAACCTGAATTGGCCCGAACACTCATCGATTCTATAGCCAGCCTTTATCATCAGGCCCGTCCCGGCGCGTGATACATAACTAATAAACCAGATTTTTGATGGAGCCACATTTTGGCCAGACGTACCATTCAGTTAAAGATCCTTGATGATCGGGTCGCCAACGACTTTCCTCTGCCGGAGCATGCGACACCCGGTTCCGCCGGTGTCGATTTACGTGCCTGCCTGGAGACTTCCGTGGTTATTGAGCCCGGTCAGACACAGTTGATTCCAACTGGCATAGCGATACACATAGAAGATCCTGGCCTTGCCGCGATGATCCTGCCGCGCTCCGGCCTTGGGCACAAGAACGGTATCGTGTTGGGTAACCTGGTTGGTCTTATCGATTCCGACTATCAGGGGCAGTTATTTGTGTCCTGCTGGAACCGCGGCTCAGAAAGCTTTGTTCTGGAACCGGGCGCGCGCCTCGCGCAGATGGTGATAGTGCCTGTCGTGCAGGTGGACTTTGCCGTCGTCGATGAATTCGATACCAGCGAACGCGGTGCAGGCGGGTTCGGACATACGGGTCGCGGCTAGTTGCGCTTCCGCCACTGACTTTTGCTGCCAGCGTTCTCAGTTTTTGCTGTTGAGTTCCCGGAAACGGGTTATATCGGCATCAAATTTTGCAGTCAGTTGCGCCTGCTCTGTCTGTGATTTCTCAAGATTTCTTTCGTAAAGCGCTATCGAATCTAGGGTGTCCGAAAGCTCCCGGGCCAGCTTTTCATCTATAGGTTTGGCATCCGGATCTTTGCTGTAAGGGCTGAATCGCTGCGATTCTCTTTCAAGCTTCAGCAGTTTTTCACGCAGGTTATCAAGGTAAACCTGGGTTATGCGCATCTGGCCGATAACGAGTTCCAGGCGCCGGTCACGCAGCTGTTCTATTTCCTCTACTGACAAATAAGTACTCAGCAATACGCGATCGCGCATTAGTGATTCTTCACGGAGACGGTTCTCTTCTTCGCGTGTAGCTTTTATACGCGCTTCTTCTGCAAGCTCTTCTGGCGTCTTCTGGCCCGCAACACGCGCAACTACAACGCCCTGATCGTTCAGCAGGCTGAGATCGTTGCTCGCATATTCGGGCGGCACCCGATCGCCAAAGTGTACGATACCCTCGTTATCCACCCAGCGATAAGTCTTGGGCTTCTCGGCCGCATGGGCCGCTAGTGTTGTCAGCGCACAGAGTGAGAACACAATCCGTGCGAATTGAAATATGCTTCTACGATTCATTGCCTGCCCCTTGGCCGGATCCAGCTAACGAGTGCAGGCTTTATTATCCAGACAGACGGCTGCCGGAACCGTGATCCAGTTCCGCTTTAGGGGGTGAGTGCGGTTCGCTCGGCTGCAGGTCAGGCGCCGTAGCGCTGACGGTAACTGACCATGGAGCCAAGTAATTTTGAGTTGTCCGGCGATTTTTCCAGGTGCGCGATCAGGTCTGCAAGCCGGATAATACTGACCACCGGGATGTGCATTTCAATTTCAACTTCCTGAACTGCCGAAAGCGTACCCTTGCCCTTTTCCTGTCGGTCCAGGGCTAGCAGTACACCTGCCGGACGTCCGCCTGCAGCACCGATTACATCAACGGCTTCTCTAATCGCCGTGCCGGCCGTGATGACATCGTCAACTATCAGAACCTTGTCGGTTACACCGGCGCCGACGATGTTGCCGCCTTCTCCATGCGCCTTCGCTTCCTTGCGATTAAAGCAATACGGCACATCCAGACCGTGATTATCGGCCAATGCAGCGGCGGTTAGCGCAGCCAGAGGTATGCCTTTATAGGCAGGGCCGAATATTCGGTCGAAATCGATCCCGGACTCTATTGCCGCCGCGGCGTAACAGCGGGCAAGCGTTGCAGCAGCGCGGCCTCCGGTAAGTAATCCGGAGTTGAAAAAATAAGGACTGATGCGGCCGGACTTTAATTCGAAGCTGCCAAATTTCAGTGCACCGGCACTCAGGGCCAGTTCGATAAATTCAGTTTTGTATGCTTGCATGCGTTTTGAGATGCCATGGGTGGCTGACACTGGTAAAGTATCGCACACTCAATCGCACCTGCATGCGCGCGAACTGGCAATTAATCGGGATCCCAAAGGACGTAATGCGCATAGTCAGTCTGAACGTAAATGGAATTCGTGCCGCAGAGCGCAAAGGTTTTTTCACCTGGTTGACGCAACAGTCAGCCGACGTATTCTGCCTGCAGGAAATACGAGCCCAGCCCGATCAGATCGCGGCCCCTGTCTATAGTCCAGCTGATTACCACGTATACCATGCGCCGGCGGAGCGCAAAGGATACAGTGGCGTGGCCCTTCTGTGCCGTAAAGAGCCTGATTCGGTGATTTGCGGATTCGGCTCGCCAGAGTTCGATGCTGAAGGGCGTTATCTCGAAGCACGTTTCGGCAATCTGAGTGTGGTTTCTGTTTATATGCCATCGGGTTCATCCAGCGAGGAACGGCAGGATGCCAAATTTCGTTTTATGGATGCTTTTACCGCCCATCTCCAGCAGATAAAGTCCTCGGGGCGCGAGTTCATAATTTGCGGGGACTGGAATATCGCGCACAAGGAAATCGATCTGCGCAACTGGAAGGCGAATCAGAAAAACTCCGGCTTTCTGCCCGAGGAGCGCGCATGGCTGGATGCCGTTTTTGGCGACCATGGATTCGTTGACGCATTTCGTGCTGTCAATCAACAGCCGGATCAGTACACCTGGTGGTCGAACAGAGGGCGTGCGTGGGACAATAACGTTGGTTGGCGCATTGACTATCAGGTTGTTACACCCGCGCTCGAAAAGCTTGTCAGTGCCGCGACTATATACAAATCGGAGCGCTTTTCGGATCATGCACCGCTGATTATCGATTACGAACTCGGCTGAGAAGGGTATGTGGCGGTAATGAAAAGCTGGTTGCAGGCACTGTCGGTCTACCGTCATCCGCGGGTTGCGGCAATGCTGTTCCTCGGGTTTTCCGCAGGACTTCCCTTTGTGCTCACGGCCGGCACCATGTCCGCCTGGCTTGCCCGGGTAGGCTTGTCGCGAACCAGCATCGGAATGTTCGCCTGGGTGGGCATTCTTTATGCGTTCAAGTTTGCATGGTCACCTCTCGTAGATCAGCTGCGTATACCACTGCTAACAAAGGCTATGGGTCGGCGGCGCAGCTGGATGCTCATCGCACAGTTTGGAATTGCGCTTTCGCTTATGGGAATGGCCGCTACGGATCCGGCCGCACACCTGGCCGTGTTTGCAGCGCTGGCCGTATGTGTCGCCTTTTTTTCCGCAACCCAGGATATTGCCCTCGACGCATGGCGAATCGAAGCGGTCGAGATTGAATTTCAGGCTGCAATGGCCGCAAGCTATCAGCTTGGCTATCGCGTAGCTCTCCTGGTGTCGGGTGCCGGCGCCCTGGTGATTGGCGGGGAACTCTCGTATCCACTTGCATACCGTGCGATGGCAGCGCTCATGGCAGTGGGCATGATTGCCGTCCTGTTTGTCGGCGAAAATCCGGCTGAGGCTTCATTGCCGGGTCAGCCCACGATCGCCGACAACGGCGCAATTCGCTGGCTGCAGGGCGCGGTGTTAAAGCCTTTTGCTGAATTCTTTGAACGCAATGCCTCCCAGGCGCTCACGATACTGGCGTTCATTGGAATTTACCGGATCAGCGACATGGTCCTCGGTGTCATGGCCAATCCGTTCTACCTGGCTATCGGGTTTTCGGAGGCGCAGATCGCTGCCTACGTGAAAACAGTTGGCCTGGGTGCCGTGCTTGGCGGCGCCGCATTGGGTGGTGTGGCGGTTGCCCGCTTTGGTTTGGGTGGGCCTTTGATCTTTGGCGCGATAATACTTGCCATTACCAATCTGGCCTTTGCCGGGCTGGCTTTTGCGGGCGCCAATGTGCCGCTGCTTATCCTGACGATAAGCGCCGATAACCTTGCCCAGGGCTTTACGGGGACAGTGTTCATCGCATACCTCTCCGGATTGACCAATATTTCCTATACGGCAACTCAATATGCTTTATTTACTTCGCTCATGGTGTTGCCGGGGAAATTTTTAAGCGGGTTCTCAGGCGCAGTGGTCGACGGCTTTGGCTGGGTCAGCTTTTTTGTCTACGCTGCTGCTATGGGCATTCCGGCCATCGTCCTCGCGTGGGTAATTGTCCATAAGGAGCCCGCGACTCATTAGTATGTGTATCACCAGATGACTAACCGCGAGTGGGTTGTCGCAAAAATCAGCTCGCTATCTGACCCCGGCGCGCTGGAATTCTCTGTCGGCAGCGGGGAATGGCCTTTCAGGGGCTTCGTGGTGCGTCAGCAGGGTGAGGTCTACGCCTATGCCAATGTATGCCCGCATCAACAGCATCCGCTTAACCTCAAACCTGATGGTTTTATGACGCCCGACAAAACTTTGCTTATATGTTCCTCGCATGGCGCACTTTTCAAACCTGAAACCGGGGAGTGCGTCGGGGGTCCGTGCTTGGGTCGGCAATTGCAAAAACTCGTCTGCCGGCTCGACGGCGACGTCGTGTATGTCAAAGCTCCCGACTCTATGCGGGCCTGAGACCATGCCAATCCTATGAAGTATCGCCAATCCAGGTGGTCGATGTGAATGGGCCCGACGGCTGCCGCCGCATAACACGCTTGCAGCCTATTCAATTTCCGTTATCTGGCTTCGATTAAGGTCGGCGATTTCAACCTCGCTTTGCCAGTCACGAATCAAAGGTTGCCACCTGGTCGCCAAATCTTCATGGTTAAGGTCAAATGAGCCTGACCAGTCTTCGGGAGCCTCGGCTGAGTCAGCATCCATTGCGAGCCAGTCATCGATATCCGTCTCTTCCAGTGTTCCGTCGAAATGCTGAAGCTCTATCGCGTCATTGACGTCATCGATTGCGACAACCTCGAATAGCATTCCATTAGGACTACAGTACCAACGGCCAATTTCCGGACTTAAACCCATGGCGGTAGACCTCCGGCTGAATGTTTTTTCTAGTGGCGAATTTCAAGCAGAATTTTTCGCCTGAAGCCGAGTATCTTCTTATACGCCTGTCAGTCGCTACTGGGAAGTTTGCTGCGCTTGCACCATGCGCGCTCGGAATTCAGGTGTCCGAGCCGCTGGCCGCGTGCGTCGAATTTAGTGGTTATCCTGTCAGCGGGTGCTTCTTGCATGGCAACAAAGTCAGGCAACGTCGCAAAAGTTGCTGCAATGTGTTCCGCATAATCCGGCCAGTCGGTTGCCACATGAAAGATGCCGTTGGTCTTCAGCTTTCGATGCAATAGCTCTAAGAATGCCTGTTGCACGATACGGCGTTTGTGATGCCGCTTTTTATGCCATGGATCAGGAAAAAAAAGGTTCACGCGGTTCAGGCTGCAATCCCCCAGCCGCCGCTCCAGAAACTCGACTGCATCCTGACGAGCAACGCGGACGTTCTTAAGCCCCAGATTATTTATTTGCATCAGGCAGTGGCCGATGCCAGGTTCATGTACCTCTGCGCCGATAAAATTCTCGCCCGGAGCAGCGGCAGCCATCCTGACCAGGTTTTCGCCGTTACCGAATCCGATCTCGAGATTAACCGGCGCGGTATTCCCAAACATGCCGGCAAGATCAAGTGCTCCTGTGTCATCCGGGATACCATAGGCAGGCCAGAGGTCGTCCAAAGCACGCTGTTGCCCGCTTGTAAGTCTGCCAGTCCTGAGCACGTAGCTGCGTATCCGACGCCGGTCTGAACCGGGTTTTGGCGAATTTTCCATGCGGGTAATGATATGTTGGCTGGCTTGCCGCTGCCCCATAACTGCAAGCAGGTTGTTTATAAAACAGTAAGTTATATGCCCGATAGGCCGTTGTTTATGCAGTAAACCTCGATGTTAATGCGCGGCTGGTCAGGAAGCGATATTGCTGCTGCAGAATTTGTTGCAGCGGATAGAATACGTGACCTGTCCGAATTCGTAAGCTGGTGGATTATTCACAAAGCATGTCGAAATTGTTTGTCGTGCCGAACTGCGGCTAAAACATATAGTCGGACTAAAAAGAATTCGATGCCATAACCCTATCGCAGCCCGCGTTTTATCGCTTTTATTTTCGGAATTAGCGCCCTTGCAGGGCAGGAGACATTTAATGTCCAATCCCCGGTACACATGGTCAATTCGCTTTTCAGTGCTGATGTTGGCGCTGGCCTTGTGGGGGTGTGGGGAGACCAGTGTTAATCTCGACGACCAACCCAATAACAATGATTCGGCGCTCAGGTTGTCGCAGCCAGCCAACGAGCTCAGACTTCTGTGGAGTCCGGTCGAAGATGTTACCGAATACAGGGTAAGACAAACGGATAGCGGTCCCGCAATCATACCCGGGAAGGAAGTCCTTACTGACCAGACGATACTGCAGATTGAAATCTCGGCGTTTGGTCCATCTACGCTTAGTAACACGGTGTTTGCGGTCGAAGCTAATGACCCTGTTGATGGTTGGATACCCCTGGAATTTGCCCAAAGAGGCGAGCTGGCCGCGCGGCAATTGCTTTTTGATTGGGATCCGGTCGAAGACGCCACTCAGTACCGCCTGATTCAGACCGCCGGTCGCTACCCGATACTGCCTCTGCCGCAGCAACAAATTGTCTATACATCGGATCAACTCTTCGACAAGTTCTCTATACCTTTGCATCTTTTTGATTGGGAGAACTCTCGTTTCAGGCTCGAGGCGCTGGTTGCAGGTGACTGGATTCTGGTTGGTGAACAGAGCACTGCCAACGTTCTAAACGTGCAACTGATCGAGCGCTTCGAAGAGATCGATCCTTTTGCCGCCCAGGTGGGATCGCAGCTGGCCTTTGGATGGTCTTTGGCGTTTAGTGAAAATGCCGAAGCGCTGGCCATTGGCGCGATTGGCGAGACGTCAGTCCCGGTTGATCAGCGTGAATGCCCTGAAGATAAACCCAACTGCAACCCTGAGGATTTGCTTATAGTCGCCAAGAACTCAGGTGCGGTGTATGTCTACAGCCCGACAGGAGCAGATTCGGAGCTTATAAAGGCACCGAATACCGATTCCGAGGACCTCTTTGGCAGGGCCGTGGCACTGAGCGATGACGGCCTGACGCTCGTGGTCTCGGCATTGACTGAAGACAGTGACCTCAGTGGCGTTTATCCGGTATTTGATCCGGCGACTGATAATGAAGATGCCCCGAATTCAGGCGCGGCGTATGTATACGTGCATTCGGGGAATGACTGGATTCTTCAGGCCTATATCAAGGCGCCCAATACGCAAGAAAATGATCTCTTCGGCTGGGATATCTCACTTTCGGGTGACGGAAACACGCTGGCCATTAGTTCAGTATCCGATGCTTCGGGTAACAATGATCCACAGGACAACTCGCTTGAAGGTAGCGGCTCCGTCACTGTTTATACGCGTGCCGATGGTATCTGGACCCAGCAGGCCTATCTGAAAGCATCAAATGCCGATGTAAATGACTCTTTCGGGAGTGCGCTTGCGCTGAATCAAAACGGAAACTACCTGGCCGTATCTGCGCTGGGAGAAGCAGGACGTCCCGAACAGCCCGAGAGCAATAGCAAAGTAGCGTCCGGCGCCGTGTACGTGTTTGCCCGCGACAATGCCGGCATATGGACAGAGGTTGGTTACCTGAAAGCATCCAATGCAGATGCAGACGATATTTTCGGCCAGTCACTTTCCTTTGATGCGAGCGGCCGCCTTTTGGCAATAGGAGCGCCGCGCGAAGACCGGTTAATATCCGGTGTGGCCTCTGTGAACGCGGGCGTCGAGTCGCTGAATACCGGCGCGGTTTATCTCTTCGAACGCTCTGGCGCGGGGGTGAACAGTTCATGGAAGCAGAAGAATTTCTATTTCAAACCGTCCAATGCAAGCCAGAACCAGCAGTTTGGGCAGGCCGTTGCACTTAGCAGCAGTGGTAACACGCTTGCAGTTGGCGCCTGGGGCGAGCGAAGCGTTGCTGTAGGAATCGGCGGTAACCAGAACGGTGAGAATAATCCTGCCTCCGGTGCGGCGTACGTTTTTAGCCGCACGCCCGACAGCGATTCTTGGGAACAGGTCAATTATGTCAAGGCGTCTGATCTGCTTAGCAATTTGTATTTTGGATCAAAACTTGCGCTCGCAGACGATGGCCGCTTGCTCGCGGTATCGGGAAACGGCGTCCGCCCCGACTCGTTCATCACCAATTTTTCAGGCTATGTATATCTGTACTAGGCTTTGCGAGGACGCCGTTTTGCGGCAAAGCCCGCAATAAAGCCGAGACTCGACAGCATTAACCATGCCGCCGCTGGCAGGGGTACAGTGGTTATGCTGGCAATGGTCGAGCGATAGTTCTGGCCGTTGAGGTTCTCTATGCCTGCGAAACTGCCGGCCATCCGGATGTACACACTCTCGATGTCGCCTGGATCAGACTCACAATTCTGTATCGCAGCTGCGCAGGTGATTTTGCCGATCGAGAAGCCTACCAGGTTGCCCTGAAAACTGAAGTCCACAAGGTCGGCCGTCATCAGCACTGTAGAGGCGTTATCAATGCCGAGTCCCGCGATCGATCCCATGATCGTGACCGTGCCGCCGGTCATGACACCATTGCTATCGAAAGTTGCATTCAGGTCGAAACTGCCTGCGGAACCGGCCAGACCCACGCCCATGGATTCCATAAACGCGAATGAGCCTTCGTTATGGGCGAACAGGTTGTAGGAACCTTCCGCGCCTCCAACATTCTGGATTACTGCGTAGTTGTTGAACCAGCTCTGTACGTTGCTGCCAAAGCGGGTGGCAGGCGTGTTATTAAACACGAAACTCGGCGCTCCCGACTCCGGGATGCCCGGAAGCTGATTGGAAGGTTCCAGCTTTACAAGTGCCGCGCCGGCACTACCCGGCATTGCCAGCAAAAGGCATAGCAGGGTGGCACCTCCGATCGATGCAGCCTTGTTGCGTACCCAGGAATCTCGCATATTCAGCCTTTCTGTAAAGCGGTCGGGATAAAGTCCTGCAGAGGCTGAATCCTAGGCATTACGCGGTTTCCGTGGCGTGACCGGTGTCGCGCTTTCTTACAAAATAGTTTTGATTTAACTAAATTACTGGACACCACGGAATACGGAGACCTTTGCTTGACTGTCCAGTGCCTTGCACTCCGCAAAGGCAATTGCGGCATTTTTAGCTGCCAATCCGGGAACTTTCTGTGAAGCCGTATTAAAAACGCGCAATATTTGCCGGTTTTCCCGGATAAGTATTTGGATTTATTTGCACGGTTCGCTTAGGGTAGGCGCTGGTTTTATGACGTGCCCCAGGTGGCAACGAATATCTTCGAAGCCTGAGATCAATGTCTACTGAAAAATTTAAAGTTTTGGTTAATACCAGCACACTGATGCAGGGCGGTGGTTTGCAAGTTGCGGCAGCTCTTATTGTGCATGCGATTCAAGATCCAATCGCGGAGCATTGGCAATTCCTTGTTTCCGGCGGTGTTGCGCGCGAACTGGCCGGATTCGGAATCGACGTTGGAAGCTCGTCATTTCATGTTTTTGAACGTTCCCCGGCAAGAAATAAATCAGAACGCAAGCGCGTACTGGCTATTGAAAAAGCCTATGGGCCCGATCTGGTATTTACACTTTTCGGCCCAGCGTACGTTCGCTTCAGATCAGCACACCTTTGCGGAGTCGCTGACCCCTGGGTCACCCATTCCAGCTGGCTTGCATTCCGGTCTCTGGGTTCGCCCGCAGCCGCCCTGAAGACTCTCGGCTTGATGTTTTGGAAGGCAGCCTGGTGGAAGACAGTTGATTACTGGTGGACGGAGGCGCCAATTGCCAGAGACGGACTCGTAAGCAGACTCGGTTGTAAACCAGAGCGTATATTCGTAATACCTAATACTACGGGCCCTCAATTCAGCAATCGCCACTTTCAACCCGAATTCCCCGGCGGGAAGAGGGTTGAAATTCTCTGTTTATCAGCTTACTACAGGCACAAGAACCTGGAATTAATTCCGGATGTGGCGCTCGAAATTGAGCGCATGCGCCCCGGGTTGGATTTCCGCTTTACCGTAACCCTGCCGTCCGATTGGCCCGAAGTGCAGGCGATTTTGACTCGAGCGGAAAAACTTGGTGTGGCATCGCGCATAGTTAACCTTGGCAAGGTTCCGGTCGCCGAGACCCCTGATTTGTATGCGCGCAGCCACTTGTGTTTCCTGCCGTCGTTACTGGAAGTTTTTTCAGCCGTTTATCCCGAGTCTCTGTGTACCGGTGTTCCGCTGGTGACGACAGATCTGCGTTTCTCCCGCGATGTCTGCAAAGAAGCGGCCGCCTACTTTGAGGCCACCAATGCAAAATCTGCGGCCACCCAGCTAGTACGGCTGGCCGAAAACGAAACCGAGTGGCGTGCTAAATCTGCCAGAGGCCGCGAGATATTCAGCCAATTGCCCGATGCAGCCGGTAAATGGGAATTACAGCGTGCAATGATCACGGATGTCGTTAGCCGGCAGTAAAGATCCTAGCGTGTTTCCGAATGCAACCAGATTCCTTCTGGCAGTATTTCTTTACCCGTCAGCGGTTTACCCGTGCGTGTTTGCAAAGATGGCAAAACACTGTGTATGCGGTGCATCCGGTAAGGCCGGAACCACAACTGAATAACCCATTTTTCCGCCCCGGCACCCCTGGGCGGGAGCGCCGCATGAACCGTTTCCATATGCGTGGTTCCGTCCGGATTCATATTCGTCCAGATAACGGCGCGACCCGCCTTCGGCTGTACCGCTATATTCAGGTCTTTAAAATAAGTTGCACCACCCTGCTCGGCTTCCAGATCATTAAGATAGACAAGCATCGTGCAGAGGCGATGATCGGTAAGAAAATTGTCTGCAAAATCGAAATGACCATGGTAAAACTCTCCATCATTGTAACGGCTTACATAAACTTGCTCGGCATGGTCGACAGGCACACCGGCCAGCATTGCGCCGCGAGCGATGATTGGCAAGACCCGACTGTCCTGATGGTAGCGATGGAAAGCCACTGCATGGGATGACGTGCGGCCGCGGTCGTCTACCGCTCGTCCTTCAATAATTACCTTGCTATTACTTAACTGCTTGCGAGAGTTCTCAATCAGGTAATCTGCTTCTTCGCGCGTACAAAAATTATCGACCACCCGCAGACCGGTATCGGCAACTGTGTGGACGATAAAACCCTCTGGCAGATAATGAAGTATTGCCGGCGGTACTGAGCGACGGAAAATTCTGCTCAAGTAGTAATTTCGCCGATAAGCAAGGTTCCTAGCACGCTGTTTTAAGTTGAGCAGCATATTTGCGGTTATCCAAGAAAATCTATTACCGGTATGGGTTACAAACTAAAAGCCTTGCCGTAGTCACTTTCGGCATCCACTTGCCCCGGAGCCCATACGCCCTCCGGTAGCTTTTCGTTCCCGCGCAGCGGCAATCCTCGCCGGGCTTGCGGATTGTCAGCGCTGATTTGCGGCACCGGCATGATCGGGTAACTCCGGAACCAGAGCTGAATCACCCATTTAACCGCACCGGCTGCGACTGGCAACGCTTCATGGAGAGCTTCAGGGTGTGTACTTCCGTCTTCGTTTTTGTTCGTCCAGATAACGGCTCGGCCGCATTTCGGGCGAACTCCTACTTTAAGTTTTTCGAATACCGTCCCGCCTCCCGCTTCTACCGCAAGGTCATTCAGATAAATAAGCACCGTATACAGACGATCCCCATCAAACCCAGGGTATGCATCTTCGTGTGCCTTGTAATACTCGCCTTCGCGGTACCGCGTGACATACACGCTTTCAACGTGACTTGCCGGAACGGATAGCAACATGGCCGCTCGCCTTACAATCGTGATGATTGCCGGGTCCAGATAGTAGTGCGTGAGCACAACGGCTGTTTGCGAGGTGCGATAGCTGTCCTTTACGCGTTTGTTATCAACGGTGATCTGACTATCAGTAAGGCTGGCACCAGCCCGGCTGATAATGTAGTCGGCTTCCTCCCGCGTAACAAAGTTTTCCACGATTGCTATTCCCGTAGCACCGGCCCAGTTAATGCTGAAACCTTCTGGCAACAATGCCAGCGGGAAGGTGGGTACTCGAGGACCAAAAATTTTTGTCTTGAAGTAACCACGCCGGTCCGAAATCCATTGGATCCAGTATCGTAATTTGCTGTATATGCGTTTCAAGTTTTACGGGACCTTGGTGAATAGCTAAATGTCAGGTGATTTCGAATCTACGGTGCCAATCAAGCTGGCAAAAGTCTTTCAAAGCAATAGGAAACGCTAACTTACAATATAGAATCGCCGTTAGCAGCCCGATCCTGTAATCAGTATATATACCAGCCTTCACCAATGATTATGTTACAGCATTGCCCCGCCAAAACGACCGGAATAGCCACGCAGGATGGCACATCGTCGATTTGATCATTCTTCCTGTTCTGGCTAGATGGGTATGCTGGTCGGTGCTGTATGGTGGCCGCCAAGGGCATATATCTATTATAAAATTAGCTTGTACCGCTTGTTCTTCCGGATACTATGTTCACAATTCCTTGGCGTCGATTGCTAAAGTCACGCCTTGATTGTGTGGATTTGATTTTAGCTAATAGCCACATCCTAGCTATTGCGCAGCTTTTTGTGGCTAGCTGAGAGATCAGAATTACAGTGAAAGTGACCATTTTAAATGTATAGAAAAACGATAGCAGTCATAGGCGGCAGCGGATTCATTGGCACGCGCCTGGTGGAGCTTTTAATCGACGCCGGGCATTCGGTCCGCATCATTGATAAGCAAAACAGCTCCAAATATCCGGAGATGCGCCTAGCCGGCGATGTTCGCAGTATCGATGAAATGGTCTCCGGCTGCGGTGGGTGCGACGTAATCTACAACCTCGCGGCGGAGCATAAAGACGATGTTCGCCCCATCTCCCTATACGACGATGTCAACGTGCAAGGCGCGCGCAATGTATGCGAGGCAGCATCGCGACTGGGCATCAACGAGATCATATTTACCAGTAGTGTTGCTATTTACGGATTTTCCCCGCACGAGCTCAATGAAGAGGCAAGCATCGGCTACATCAATGACTACGGTCGCACGAAATACGAAGCAGAGCAGGTATATCTGGAATGGGTTCGTGCTGATTCATCGCGCAGGTTGCGGATGCTGCGCCCAACGGCTGTTTTCGGCGAAGGTAACCGGGGCAATGTTTACAATCTGATCCGGCAAATTGGCAAGAAACATTTTGTGATGGTTGGCGATGGCGAGAATCGCAAGTCTATTGCCTATGTGGGTAACGTTGCAGCCTGCTTGCGATTTCTTCTGGAAATAGACAGTCAGCAAGTTGCCATTTTCAATTATGCTGATAAGCCCGATTTGAAAATGAACGAGCTTGTTCCGATCGTACGTTCGGCATTTGGATACGGCGAAAACCTGCCGCCGCGGCTGCCTGATTTTGTTATCTACCCGATAGCAACCGTTCTCGATGCTCTTGCAGCAGTCACGGGAAAATCGTTCCCGGTTTCCCGCGTTCGTGTCCAGAAATTCTGCTCTAACAGCCAGTTTGCAACTGACAGGCTTCTACAGGCGGGCTTTGTGCCCGGGTATGAACTCAGGAAGGCACTGGTGCGAACCATTAAAGCGGAATTTGGCGTTTAGTGACTGGCACGGAATGAAGCGGTTGGTGCGCGTATGAACCAGGATGACCGGCTCGAGCAGATAATCCGGCGGGTCTCCCAAGCCGAGACGCTCGAGGCAAAACCTATATCGCCAGAGCTTGCCCGGCCATCTTCGTTCCTTAAGGTATTACAGGCAAGTCACTACAACTGGGGGTCGCACCACTTCCGCAAAGTCTTTGCAATGCGGTTTTCAGTCAAACTGCCGCCTATCGAGCAACTCAACGTAATAACCTATCCGCATAAATCCTACGATTTACCTATTTTTATTTTCTTTTGCATGTTGACCAAGCGGAAGATAATCGCTCATCTGAATATTAATTGCCCGTTTGAGGATGGTGCATATAAAGCGGAATGGACTGCGCCGTTGAGTAACATACTGGCCGGATACGAATCGTTCGAGACTCGTGATCGTTACCCGGAGTGGATGCTCAAATACAGAAATCCATGCACCATTTATGGCCTTTTCCCGATCGAGAGAGCGGACGATATCAGCAACTGCTGCTTTGCCTACCTCGATTATTATCTGGCTAAAGTTCGCGATGCGGCGCCTGAAACCGATGCCGCCCGGCTTGACTCGATCAGCCGGTTCCATGATCAGTGGATTAGTGATATCCGCACGCAGGACAAAGCGCAGAAAATGATAGCGAAGATGATCGGCGCCAAAACAGCCAGACGTATTTTTCATGAAGTTACAACCTGATGACTATTGATAGCGCATCAGGTCTGCCCCGGGAAGGTTGATGGAAAAGCTTGATAGGGAAATTCTTGCCTGGATCGCGGCACACAGCGATGACGATTTGCTAAAGTCGCAGCTCCGGGCGCTCAGGGTAGCGCGTCGCGACTACATGCGGACGGGCTTCTTCATTTATTTTGAGTTGCCGGCGGATGTTCCATCACTGGCCAATGTCGTTCGCCCCTTGTGTCCCGATATCAATTCCTCACTTCTTCCGGATGGCGCCGGTACCAGCCTTTTTTTCCGGGGAGGGAGGGTTCACTATCTGGAAATTTACGCCAGGGGCGGGTTTTTCCCTCAAGACATTACAGAATTCAGCCTCGTGTCCCCTGTGTAACCTGCGATATTGACCTTGCATATCCCATATTCTGGTGAATTGGCGCAGCGAGAGCGCCGCAGCGCGGCAATTCTTCGATCCGGCACACCCGGCCAAACACCAATGCCTGTGAGCCTCTCTGCGGCGAACCCCATTTGGACCATGCTAAAGGCCAACCCCGACATCTGTGGCGATTGACATATCCGCCTTACGCCAGCAGCATTCGCGGTTTGCA
>Ga0316195_10000360_pt1 | contig 17566 bp, 15 predicted proteins | sample Phised1_MG_FD_204937 | JGI IMG/M metagenome (GOLD analysis project Ga0316195, IMG submission 204937) | Coastal sediment microbial communities from Maine, United States - Phippsburg sediment 1 | ecosystem: Environmental > Aquatic > Marine > Coastal > Sediment | place: USA: Maine | collected...
CCACCTTCGCTACCTGGCGGCCGGTGCGCGTGCTGCTCGGTGCCTATCTGTTCGGTGGCGTGACGATGGCGCAGTTCGCGCTGCAGGGCGCGGGCGTCAACTTCTCCAGCCAGTTGCTGGCGATGCTTCCGTACGTCGCGACGATCGTGGTGCTGGCGATCATCAGCCGCAACCCGACCTGGATCCGCATCAACATGCCGGCTTCGCTCGGCAAGCCATTCCACCCGGGCTCATAATCGCGCCCGAATCGATGTCACCCACTCGCAGGAGAAGACCCATGACCCTAGTTTCCAAGCGCAGCCTCATCGGCTGGACCGCAGCCGCCGCGCTGACCGCACTGGTCGGCTGTGGCAAGAAGGAAGAGCCGGCGCCGCAGGCGGCCGCTCCGGCGGCGGCACCGGCCGCTCCTGCCAAGGCCGAGCCGCTGAAGGTGGCCTGGGTCTACATCGGCCCGGTCGGCGATGCCGGCTGGACCTTTGCCCACGACCAGGGCCGCAAGGCGGTCGAGGCCGAGTTCGGCGACAAGGTGCAGACCACCTTCGTCGAGAAGGTGCCCGAGAGCACCGATGCCGAGCGCGTGCTGCGCGACCTGGCCTCGCAGGGCAACAAGCTGATCTTCACCACGAGCTTCGGCTACATGGAGCCCACGGTGAAGGTCGCCGGTGAGTTTCCTGACGTGAAGTTCGAACACGCCACCGGCTACAAGATGGCGCCGAATATGGGCGTGTACGACACTCGCTTCTACCAGGATGCTTACCTATCCGGCGTCATCGCCGGCACGATGACCAAGAGCAACGTGCTCGGCTTCGTCGGCAGCTTCCCGATCCCCGAGGTGCTGCGCAACATCAACGCCTTCACCCTCGGCGCGCAGAGCGTGAACCCGAAGATCACCACCAAGGTGGTGTGGATCAGCACCTGGTTCGATCCCCCGAAGGAGGCCGAGGCCGCACAGAGCCTGATCAACGCCGGCGCCGACGTGCTGCTGCAGAACACCGACTCGTCGGCGGTGCTACAGACGGCCGAGAAGAACGGCAAGTACGCCTTCGGCTGGGACAGCGACATGAGCGCGATCGCGCCAAAGGCGCACTTGGCGTCCAACATGGTCTTTTGGGGCCCGTACTACAAGCACGCGGTCAAGTCGGTGATGGACGGCACTTGGAAGTCGTCGCGCGACATCTGGGGCTACAAGGAAGGCGCTAACGGCGTGATCAAGATCAACGACGCGGTGCCCGAGGACGTCAAGAAGAAGATCGACGAGATCAAGGCCGGCTACAAGGACGGCAGCAAGGACCCGTTCATGGGCCCGATCGTCGACAACGAAGGCAAGGAGCGCTTGGCCGCGGGCGCGATGGCCGACCAGGCCTGGAAGGACAAGGTCGATTTCTACGTCAAGGGCGTGGACGGCAAGATCCCCACCGGCAAGTAAGAAGCAGCAGGGCGCCCGAGCGCCCGCGACGACGCCGCCGCGCGCAAGCCCGGCGGCGTCGTTCATTCGTGCCGCAGAATCGGCGCATGAGCGAGTCCACCGATCACCGCTGGTGGCTGCCGCTGGCTGCGGCCACGTCCCTCGACGTCGGACGGCCGCTCGCGCTGAGCCACCTCGGCGAGCCGGTGGTGCTATGGCGTGACGGCGATCGACCGGTCGCCTTCACCGACCGCTGCCCACACCGCGGTGCGCAACTGTCGCTGGGTTGCGTGCGCGAGGGCACGTTGGAATGTCCTTATCACGGCTGGCGCTTCGATGCGAGCGGCCAGTGCACGCGGGTCCCGGCACTGCCGGCCTTCGAGCCACCGCGCGGCCACCGCGTGCGCACCTGGCAGGTGCAAGAGGCCTTCGGCCTGCTGTGGGTGGCGCCCGCTGGCGCCGCCGGCATCGAGCCGTTCGCCCCGCCGGCGCCGCAGTCGTTGCCGGAGCTGCCGCAGCGCCGTGTGCTGTGCGGACCCTTCGAGGTCGCGACGAGCGCGCCCCGTGCCGTCGAGAACTTTCTCGACACTGCGCATTTCGGCCTGGTGCACGAGGGCTGGCTGGGGTCTCGCGAGCACCTGGAAGTGCCCGACTACCAGGTCGAGCCCGATGCGCTGGGGCGACCCGGCGTGCAGCACTACCGCGCATGGCAACCGCAGGCCAGCGCCTCGGCAAGCGGCGGTGCTTGGGTGGACTACCGCTATCAGCTGCTGTCGCCCTTTTCGGCGCTGCTGCGAAAGCGCGCCCAGGGCGCGATGCCGGCCGAGGCCTACGCGCTGTGGACGACACCGACGGGCGACGAGAGCTGCCGCGCCTGGTTCACCATCTTCGTCGACGCCGACACGCCCGACGATCCGACGCTGATCGAGTTCCAGCAGCGCATCTTCGCCCAGGACCGGCCGATCGTCGAATCGCAGCGTCCGCGTCGCTTGCCGCTGCGTGGTGACGAGCTATCCTGTGCCGCAGACCGGCTGAGCGCGGCCTACAGGCGCTGGCTGGTGTCCCTGGACTTCAACATCGGATGCTGTTGACCATGAACCCGTCGCCCGCCACGATCGACTTCGACGCCGTGCCGCGCGAGCGGCTGCCCAGCCTGCTGCGCCGCATGCCCAAGGCCGAACTGCACCTGCACATCGAAGGTTCGCTGGAACCCGAGCTGATCTTCAAGCTGGCCCGCCGCAATGGCCTGATGCTGCCCTACGCAGACGTCGAGTCGTTGCGGGCGGCCTATGCCTTCAGCGACCTGCAGAGCTTCCTAGACATCTACTACGCCGGCGCCAGCGTGCTGTTGAAGGAGGCCGACTTCTTCGACATGGCGTGGGCTTACTTCGAGCGCGCCGCCGCCGACAACGTGGTGCACGCCGAAGTGTTCTTCGACCCGCAGACGCACACCGAACGCGGCGTGCCCTTCGAGGCCGTGATCGTCGGACTGTCGCATGCCTGCCGCCGCGCGCATGCCGAGTTCGGCATGAGCGCGAAGCTGATCATGTGCTTTCTGCGCCACCTGAGCGAGGAGGAGGCGTTCACGACGCTGGCGCAGGCGCTGCCCTACCGCCATCTCTTCATCGGCGTCGGGCTGGACAGCGGCGAGCGCGGCAACCCGCCGGAGAAGTTTGCCAGGGTGTTCGCGAAGTGCCGCGAACTCGGCCTGCACGTCGTCGCGCATGCCGGCGAGGAGGGCCCGCCGGCCTACATCGAGAGCGCGCTCGATGTGCTTCGGGTCGAGCGCATCGACCACGGCGTGCGCTGCGTCGAGAACCCTACGCTGGTCTCGCGGCTGGCGCACGGCCGAACGCCGCTGACGGTGTGTCCGCTGTCGAACGTCAAGTTGCGCGTGTTCGACACGCTCGCCGACCACAACCTCGGCGCGCTGCTCGATGCCGGCCTGTGCGCCACGGTGAACAGCGACGACCCGGCATACTTCGGTGGCTACATCAACGACAACTTCGTGCAGACCTTTGCTGCGTTGCCGGCGCTGGGCGCGCGCCAGGCCTGGCAGCTGGCCGCCAACAGCTTCGAGGCCAGCTTTGCCGACGCTGCGCAAAAGCAAGGCTGGCGCGATCGCCTCGATGCGAGCTTCGCGGCAGGCTGAAAGTGGCGCAACGGGCCGCTGCACTGCGCGAGTCCCGCGGCGCGGGGTGCGGGGTGTCTTTGGGTGAGTGAGCCGCGTCGTCCCCGGCGACTGCTGATCGCAGCGGGCTTGCTGGTGCTAGTGCTCGGTGCTGCCGGGTGGGCGCTGCAGCTGGCCCTTTCGCCGCCGCACATCGCCGAGGTCGTGGCCAGCCAGGTCAGCAGCCGCACCGGGCGTGACCTGCGCATCCAGGGCCGGCTCGATTGGCGATTGCTGCCCACCCCGGCTGTCGTGGCCGAGGATCTGTCGCTGGCCAATGCCGCCTGGGGCTCACAGCCCGACATGCTGCACGTCCGGCGCAGCGTGTTGCGGCTCGGTCTGTGGTCGTTACTGCAAGGGCGGGTGCACATCGACAGCGTCACCCTCGAGGGCGTCGAACTGCTGCTCGAAACCGACGCCAAGGGCGTTGGCAACTGGGACTTGCCGCAGCCCGCGAAGACAACCACCCCGCCGGGCAAGCAGGGGTCGGCCGTGCCCGATGTTGGCATCGATGCGTTGCGTCTGGATGCGGTGCAGCTGGCCTTCCGCGATGGCCCCAGCGGGCGCATGCACACCGCCACGCTGCATCATCTGACGCTCGAGCGCGACGCCCAGGGCCTGGCGCTGCAAGCCGAGGCGGAGTTGCGCGGGCAGCGCTGGCAGGCCAGCGGGCATCTGGGCCCGATCGCGCAGTGGCTGGGCAACCAGGCCGACTGGCCGATGCAGCTTGGGCTGCGCAGCGCTGGTGCACGCATCGATCTGAAGTCGAGCCTGCGCGCGGGCCCGACGCCGCGCGTCGCGCAGGTCGAGTTCGAGGCCGGCATCGACAAGGCCGAGGCGCTGGCACCCTGGTTCGGTGCCGCGGGGCGATGGCCGCTGCCACTCTTGCTGAAGAGCTCGCTCACGCTGAGCGAAGGATCGGTGCAGGCCGACGCCTTGACGCTGTCGATGGCCGGTCAGACCTTGCGCGGCAATGCCGATTTTCGACAGGGCAAGCCCTGGCAGGCACAGGCCCGGCTGAGCGCCGAGTCGCTGGACCTGAGGCCGTGGCTGTCACGCAGCGCCTCGGCGGGCGGCGCTCCCTCCTCCAGACGCCAGCAACTGTTCGACGACGAGCCGCTGCCGATCGATGCTCTGCCGCAGGGCAACGCCACGCTGGAGCTGCGCTTGGCTCAGCTGTTGCTGCCGGGTACGCCGCCGATCGCGGCCTTCAAGGCCGATGCACATTTGCACCCCGGCAACCTGAAGGTCGAGCCGCTGGAGTTCACGGTGGCGGGCGGCCAGTTGCGCGGCAGCGTCACATTGAATACGACCGGTGCTGCCGTACCGCGCGTGAAGCTGCTGATCGACGCGGCCGGGCTGTCGGCGCAAACGCTGGCGTACGCCGCCGGCACCGGCAGCTACCTGAGTGGCGGGCACGTGCGGCTGAAGACGGATCTGGCGATGAGCGGGCGCAGTGCAAGCGCGTTGGCGGGATCGGCGAGCGGCGAGCTGCTGTTGTCGATCGACGATGCACGGCTGGGCGACGGGGCCGCGGCACTCGGGCTGAAGCTGCTGCCGCAGCTGCTGAGCGCGATCACGCTTCAGCCTCAGTCGGCCACTGCGACGCGGCTGGAGTGCGCGGTGATGCGCCTGCCATTGCGCAACGGCGTGGCGGCGGTGCAGCGTTCGATCGCCATCGAGACCCCCGATCTGGCCATCAGCGCGTCCGGTCAGATCGACCTGCGAAACCAGACGCTGGAACTGGCCTTCCGGCCGACGCCGAAACACACGCTGGGCCTGAACACCGCGCAGCTGGCGTCGCTGGTCATGGCCAAGGGGCCGCTACTTGATCCGAAGCTGACGCTGGATGCAAAAGGCGCCGCAGGCATGGCGCTGTCGATCGGCGCGGCCGTGGCCAGCGGCGGCATGTCGTCGCTGGGGCAGAGCCTACTGAAGCAAGCCGGAGACCTGCACCCTTGCCAGTACGCGTTGACCGGCGCGGTGGCCTCGTCGTCCGACCCCGGAGTCAAGGCGCAAACGTCTCAGTCGTCGCCGCCGCCGGAGCAGGCCTTGCCGGGGCTGCTGCGCAAGCTGTTCAAGAAATAGCCCGCGCGCCCAGCGGCGAGCCGCATCGTCTACATCCCGGGCTCGATCGGGTGATCGACCTGGCCGCCGTTGTCGACCCAGTCCTTGAAGCCACCGAGGTTGTAGACCTCGCCGTAGCCCAGGTCCTTCAGCGCCTTGCCGCCGAGCGCGGCTCGGCCGCCCGACGCGCAGTAAAGAATCACCGGGCGGTCCCTGTGCAGCGTCTTGTCGTGGTACGGCGAATCCGGGTCGGCGCGGAACTCGAGCATGCCGCGCGAGATGTGCAGGGCGCCGGAGATCTTGCCGCTCTTCTCCACTTCGGGTGCGTCGCGCACATCGATGACCACGGCGTGCCCTGAGGCGATCAGGTCCTGGGCCTTTGCCGGCGCGATGCGCGGTACGGCGGCGTTCGCCGCCTCGATCAGTTGCTTGACATTGGTGCTCATGAAGTTTCTCCTCGCAGATTCGCATTATCGGTCGGTGCCGGCAAACGTCTTTCGCAGCGCCGCGGCACCCGCACCGAAGGCGTAGGCGTCCATGCCCAGGTCGCCATGGGTCAGGCTGGCATGCAGTCGCAGCGCCGGCTGCCTTCCGGCCGCGCCGGCGGCTACGAAGAACGGCAGCAGATGCTCGTCGGTGGGGTGCATCAACTGCGCATGCGGCGCCTGGCGCCGGTAGTCGATCAATGCGTCCCAGTCGGCGGCCTCGCCGCGCTGGCTGAACCACTGCCGGAAGGCCGTGCTTTCGGGCGTCGCGGCGCGGTCGACATCCTGCAGGCCGCTGGCGAAGACCCGCTGCAGGTTGTGCGTGATGCTGCCGCTGCCCAGCACCAGCACGCCGCGCCCGGATAGCGGCGCCAGCGCCGCACCGAAGTCGAAGAGCCGGCGCGGGCTCCAGTCGGGCGCCCACGCCAGCGGAAGCACCGGCACGTTGGCAGCCGGCCACATGTAGCGCAGTGGCGTCCAAATACCGTGGTCGAGCCCGCCTTGCGCGAGCGCGCGCACCTCGATGCCCGCGGCGCGCAGCAGCGCCTGCACCTCGGTGGCCAGTGCCGGCGCGCCCGGGGCGTCGTAGCGCAGTCGATAGAGTGCCGGGTCGAAGCCACCGAAGTCGTACACCGCCTCGTGCCGGGCGGCGGCCAGCAGCGCCGGCGCCCTTGCCAGCGTGTGCGCCGAGACGGCGACGATCGCCCTGGGACGGCCGCACAAGGCGTCGATGGCCGGACCGAGCCGCTGCATGAAGGCGCCGGCCTCGCGCGGCTGCAGCGCCGTCATCGGCGAGCCGTGCGAGACGAAGATAGGGCTGAGAATCTTGTCCATCCCCGTATTGGACATCCTGCCGACCCGTGCGGCAGCGAACGGGCCTGAACGCAGCGTTCAACCCCGCGCCGGCCTGTCCGCCCCGCTTGAGGTACCGTCTCGGGCGATGAACGATACCTTGCACCGGCCGCCTTCAGTCCTGGCGCTGGCCGCGCGCCAGACGCTGCGCGACTTTCGCGCAGGCGAACTGCGTCTGCTGATCGTCGCCGTGCTGCTGGCCGTGGCCGCGCTGTCGGCGGTCGGCTTTTTCGCCGACCGGCTGAACCGGGGGCTGGCGCGCGACGCCACCGCACTGCTTGGCGGCGATGCCATCGTCGGCAGCGACAAGCCGGCGCCGGCCGAGCTGCTGCAGCACGCGCAGGCCCTGGGCTTGAAGACGGCCACCAGCGCCAGTTTCCCGAGCATGGGACGCGCGCCCGACGAACTGGGCGGCGCGTCGCGCCTGGTGGCGGTGAAGGCCGTCAGCGACGCCTATCCGTTGCGCGGCCAGCTGCAGCTGAAGGCCACGCCCGACGCGGCCGTGCGCAGCGTGGCTGGAGCGCCGTCGCGCGGCACGGTGTGGGTCGATGCAGCAGTGCTGGACAGCCTGCAGCTGCGTATCGGCGACGACCTGCTGCTCGGCGATGCGGCCTTCGAGATCGCGCAGATCATCGTCGTTGAGCCGGACCGTGGGGCCGGTTTCATGAGCTTTGCGCCGCGCGTCATGCTGAATCAGGCCGACCTGGCCGATACCGGGCTCATCCAGCCGGCCAGCCGCGTCAGCTACCGGCTCGCGCTGGCCGCGCCGGACGGCCGCGCCGCTGCGCTGCGCGACTACGTGTTGTGGGCCGAAGCGCGCATCAAGGAAGCGCCGCTGCGCGGCGTGCGCGTCGAATCGATGCAGAGCGGTCGGCCCGAGATGCGCCAGACGCTGGACCGCGCCGAGAAGTTCCTAAACCTGGTGGCGCTGCTGTCGGCGTTGCTGGCCGCGGTGGCGGTCGGTATCGCGTCACGCGATTTCGCGCAGCGCCACCTCGACGATTGCGCGATGCAGCGCGTGCTCGGCCTGTCGCAGGCGCGCATCGCCGGGTCGTACACGCTTCAGTTTGCCGGGGTAGGGCTGCTCGGCAGCGCGGTCGGGGTGCTGCTGGGCTACCTGGTGCACAACGTCTTCGTCTGGCTGCTGGCCGGGCTGGTCGAAGCCAACCTGCCGCCCCCCGGGCCGTGGCCCGCGCTGTTCGGCCTGGGCGTGGGCCTGACCCTGCTGATCGGCTTCGGCCTGCCGCCGGTGCTGCAACTGGCGCAGGTGCCGCCGCTGCGCGTGCTGCGCCGCGACGTCGGCGAACTGAAGGCCTCGTCGGCGCTGGTGTTGGCCACGGGTAGCGCCGGCTTCGTCGCACTACTGCTGGCGGTGTCGTCCGACCTGAAGCTCGGACTGATCGCGGTCGGCGGCTTTGCCGCGGCGATCGTGTTCTTCGGGTTGCTGTCGTGGCTGGCGGTGTTGGCGCTGAAGCGCGCGGTGCCCGAGACGCGCGCGCCGCGATGGCTGGTGCTGGCGACACGGCAGATCGCCGCCCGGCCGGCCTTCGCGGTGCTGCAGGTTTCGGCCCTGGCGGTGGGCCTGCTGGCGCTGGTGCTGCTGGTGCTGCTGCGCACCGACCTGATCGACAGCTGGCGGCAAGCCACTCCGCCGGATGCGCCGAACCGTTTTGTCATCAACGTGCAGACCGAGCAGGCCGAGGCCTTCCGCCAGGCACTGACGGCGGCCGGCGTGCAGCGCTACGACTGGTACCCGATGATCCGCGGCCGCCTGGTGGCGATCAACGGCGAGCCGGTGCAGGGCGAGCGCAAGAGCGAGGAGCGCGCCAAGCGCCTGCTCGAACGTGAGTTCAACCTCAGCCACGACGCCGCGCTGCCGGCGCACAACCAGATTGCCGCCGGGAACTGGACACCGGGGGAGGCCGATGCCGTCAGTGTGGAAGAAGGCCTGGCCGAGACGCTGGGCCTGAAGCTCGGCGACCGGCTGCGCTTCGACATCGCCGGGCAGCAACGCGAAGGGCGCATCACCAGCCTGCGCAAGGTCGACTGGTCGTCGATGCGCGTCAACTTCTTCGTCATGTTCCCGGTGGCCGACATGCCTGGGCTGCCGTTGAGCTACATCAGCGCCTTTCGCGCGCCCGAAACGCAGGGCTTCGACAACCGGCTGAGCCGCGACTTCCCGAACATCACCAACGTCGACATCTCGGCCTCGATCGGCCAGGTTCAGCGCGTGCTAGACCAGGTCATTCGCGCGGTAGAGTTTCTGTTCGCCTTCACGCTGGCGGCCGGGATGGTGGTGCTGTTCGCGGCGGTGAGCGCCACTCGCGAGGAGCGCGCGCGCGAATTCGGCCTGATGCGCGCGTTGGGCGCCAGCGGCAAGCTGCTGGCGCGTGTGCAGCGCACCGAACTGCTCGGCGTCGGTGCGCTGGCCGGCTTGCTGGCGTCGCTGGCGGCGATGGCCGTGGGCTGGGCACTGGCACGTTTCGCCTTCGGTTTCAGCTGGAACGCGTCGGCCTGGGTGCCGTTGTTCGGCGCCGCCGCGGGCGCGCTGCTGGCGCTGGCTGCGGGCTGGTGGGGCCTGCGCGAGGTGCTGCGCCGTCCGGTCGTTGATACGCTGCGCAGCGCGGCGCAGTAGGTACGCCGCGTCGGGTGACAGTTCGCACGCTTGGCGCGCGGCGCCGCCGGGCCCGTGATGGGGGCTCGGCGATACTTCGATCATGAGTGAAACGCCCGTCGCGCGCTGTCTGCGCGTGCTGCATCTCGAAGATTCCGACCTCGACCACGAGCTGGCGCTGGCCCACCTGCAACGCGCCGGGCTGCAGGTCATTGCCAAGCGCATCGAGTCGCGCAGCGAGTTCGCCGCCGAGTTGCAGGGCGATGATTGGGACCTGATCCTGTCGGACTACAACCTGCCCGGCTTTTCCGGCCTGCAGGCGCTGGACATGCTGCGTGCCAGCGGGCGGCTCTTGCCATTCATCCTGGTGTCGGGCGAAATCGGCGAGGACACCGCGGTCGAGGCGATGCGTAACGGCGCCTCCGACTACCTGCTGAAGAACAACCTGTCGCGACTGGCGCCGGCGATGGAAAACGCCATCGAGGCGGCAGAGGCGCGGCTGGCGCGTGCCACCGCCGACGCCGAGTTGCAGGCCTCGCGCCAGCGCCTGGCCGAACTGGCGCAGCACCTCCAGACTAGCGTCGAACTGGAGCGCAGCGCGATCGCCCGCGAGATCCACGACGACGTCGGCGGCTCGCTGACGGCGCTGAACTTCGATCTGGCCTGGATCGCTCGACACGCGGGCAGCGAGCCGGTGCGCGCCCGTGCACTGTCGGCACTGGAAACGGTGACCCATGCCATCGAGGCCAGCCAGCGCATCATGCACAACCTGCGCCCCGCCATCCTGGAGCAGGGCCTGGTCGCGGCGCTGCATTGGATGGCCAGCCGCTACGAGAAGCGCACCGGCATCGAGTGCGAGTTCCACACCAGTCACGACAGCCTGCAGTTGCCGGCCGGCGTGCCGCTGGTGGCCTACCGCACCGCGCAGGAAGCGTTGACCAACGTGTCCAAGCACGCACACGCCACGCGTGTGCGACTGGACCTTCTGGCGGCGCCCGACATGCTGTCGCTGGAGATCAGCGACAACGGCCGCGGCCTGTCGAATCGCGACCTGGCCAAGGCACATAGCTTCGGCATTCGCGGGCTGCACGAGCGCGCCGTCACCGTCGGCGGCTGGGTCGACCTGTCGAGCTCGGCGCGCGGCACCACGCTGATCCTCTCGATCCCGATCGCGTCGACCGAGCCGGTGCCGGACGAGAGCAATACCGAACGCGCCGCCGACGACGCGGTGCACGACCCCTCCGGTTGGGGAGACCTATGATCCAAGTGATTCTTTGTGACGACCACGCGCTGATCCGGCGCGGCATCCGCGACACTCTGTCGGACGCCGACGACATCCAGGTGGTGGGCGAGGCCGGTGACTACGGCGAGTTGCGCACGCTGATGCGTCAGCGGCCCTGCGACGTGCTGGTGCTGGACATCAACCTGCCCGGTCGCAGCGGCCTTGATGCCCTGCACGTGCTGAAGGACGAGGGCGCGGCGGTCAAGGTGCTGATCGTCAGCATGTATCCGGAGGACCAGTACGCGATCCGTGCGTTGCGTGCCGGCGCGCACGGCTACGTCAACAAGGGCGGTGACCCGCAACTGCTGGTGCAGGCGGTGCGCACCGTCGCGCAGGGGCGCAAGTACGTGACGCCCGAGATCGCGCAGATGCTGGTCGAATCGCTCAGCGCGCCGGCCAGCGAACACCCCCACGAAAAGCTCTCGGACCGCGAACTGCAGACGCTGGTGATGATCGCCTCGGGCAAGCGCCTGTCGGACATTGCCGCCGACCTGGTGTTGTCGCCAAAGACCGTCTCGGTCTATCGCGCGCGTGTGCTCGAAAAGCTGCAGTTGACGAACAACTCCGAACTGACGGTCTACGCCATTCGCAACGGGCTTGTCGGCAGCTGAAGCGGCGGATCCGCAGGGCTTGACGCCGCGCCGGCGTCAGACCTGCATGTTCATGATCTCGCTGTAGGCCTGCACCAGCCGGTTGCGGACCTGCAGCGTGGCTTGGAAGCCGATCTGCGACTTCTGCATCGCCACCATCGTTTGCTCGAGGCTGACGCTGGGGTTGTCGAGTTGCAGTTCGCGCTGCAGCGTCTGCGCCTCGCGCTGCGAGGCGCTCACCGACTGCAGCGCCTGCGCCATCGCCGACTGGAAGCTTGCGCCCTCGGCCGCCGCGTAGCCGCGCGCCACCGGCATGCCGTCGGGACGCAGCCCAGCACGGGCCACGGCCTGGGCAAAGTCGAAAGGCTTGAGTTTGAGGTCCATGTGGGCTCCCGGCGCAAAGCTGGTGCTGGCTGCGAAGTCTAGGCAAGTACGGCCGCGGGTAGGGATGTAACTGGTGCAGCTTTGCGCGCCTTCTTGCCCTATAGCGCGGTGAGGGGCTGCCGAACAATCGCCGCCAGAGCCCGCCCTTCGGCACCCGCCGGACAAGCCGGTCCCCTTTACCCCGGATCACCTCGCCTTCATGGACAACGCTGTCGCGCCGCTTGCCCCCCAGACCCTGGTGCCCTTGAACGCCGCGACCTCGAGCTTCGGCGCGCGCCTGGCTGCGCTGCCGGCGCGCTCGATGCTCGGTCTGGGCGTCGGCCTGGCGCTGCTGGCGGCAGTGGCCGTCGCGCTGACGCTGCAACACGCCGGCGGCGACTACAAGGTGCTGTTCGCCGGCCTGTCCGACAAGGACGGCGGGGCGGTTCTGGCGCAGCTGTCGCAGATGAACGTGCCTTACAAGCACGCTGACGGTGGCCAGGCCATCCTGGTGCCGGCCGACAAGGTGCACGACGTGCGCCTGAAGTTGGCCTCGGCCGGACTGCCCAAGGGTTCGGTCGGCGGTTTCGAGCTGATGGACAACGCGCGTTTCGGCCAGACGCAGTTCCAGGAGCGGCTGACCTTCCAGCGCGGGCTGGAGGGCGAACTGGTGCGCTCGATCGGCTCGCTGGCGGCGGTGCAGTCGGCGCGCGTGCACCTCGCGTTGCCCAACCAGAACGGCTTCTTCCGCGAGCAGCAAAAGCCCAGCGCCAGCGTGCTGCTGACGCTGCACCCCGGGCGCACGCTGGAGCGCGCACAGATCGCCGGCATCGTGCACCTGGTGTCTAGCAGCGTGCCCGAGCTTCAGCCCAAGGCGGTGAGCGTGCTCGACGCCAGCGGCGCGCTGCTGTCCGGCGCCGACGACGGTGGCGGCAAGGGGCTGGACGCGCAGCAGCTGCAGTACGTGCAGCAGGTCGAGGCCGGCTACCTGAAGCGCGTGGTGGATATCCTGGAGCCGGTGCTCGGCCGCGACAACCTGCGCGCCAACGTTACCGCCGACATCGATTTCACGCAGACCGAATCGACCAGCGAGGAATTCAAGCCCAACCAGGGCCCCAACCAGAGCGAACTGCCGGCCGCGGTCAAGCTGCTGCAGCGCAACGAGTCGAGCCAGCCTGGCGGCACCGTGCCCAGCGGTGTGCCGGGTGCGGCCAGCAACCAGCCGCCGGCGCCGGCGACCGCGCAGATCGGCAACAACGGCCAGGCGCTGCACGCCGCGCAGGGCGGCATCAACGGCGGCGTAGCGCGGCGCGACGCGGTCACGCAGTACGAGGTGGACAAGACGGTGCGCGTCACACGCAATGCCACCGGCACGCTTAAGCGGCTGAATGCCGCGGTCGTCGTCAACCACCGCGTCAGCACCGATGCCAAGGGCAAGACAACGAGCACGCCGCTGTCGAGCGACGAAATGGAAAAGATCACCGCACTCGTGCAGGAAAGCCTGGGCTTCAGCAAGGAGCGCGGCGACTCTGTGAAGGTCATCAACGCACCGTTCCGCGTCGAGCCGGTCCCGAAGGTGGAGCCGACTCCGCTGCACCAGCAACCCTGGCTGCTCGACCTGTTGCGCGCTGCCGCGGCACCGCTAGCGCTGGCGCTTGTGGCGCTGGTGGTGGTGTTCAAGCTGATCCGCCCGGCGCTGAATGCGCTGAGCACGCCGCCGCAGGCGCCGCCGGTGGGCGGCCGCCTCGACGTGATCGCCGGCAACGACCCAGCGGCACCGCCAACGGGTAGCCCCGGCCTGCCGGCGCTGGCCGCACCGCCGATGAACGACAAGCTGGAGAGTGCGCGCGCCTTCGCGCAGCAGAACCCGGCCGCTGTGGCGCAGATCGTGAAGGGCTGGGTCGGTGGCGAGGCCACCGCCGCCGCGCCCACCCGCTGAAGCGCTGCCGACGATGGACGACCAGGGCCTGGAAAACGCCGCGATACTGTTGATGTCGCTGGGCGAGGAGCACGCCAGCGAGGTCTTCAAGCACCTGTCGCCCAAGGAGGTGCAACGCATGGGCGAGACCATCGCACGGCTGAAGACGGTCAGCCGCGAGCGTCTGGACCAGGTGCTGGACCAGTTCGGCCAGATCGCCGGCGGCCAGAGCATGCTTGTCGAGGACAACGACGAATACGTGCGCGCGGTGCTCAAGCGCGCGCTCGGCGAGGACAAGGCCAACCTGCTGCTCGACCGCATCCTGCAGGGCAACGACGTCAGCGGCATCGAGAGCCTGAAGTGGATGGAGCCCTCGGCCGTGGCCGAGCTGATGCGGCACGAGCACCCGCAGATCGTCGCCGCGATCCTGGTGCACCTGGAATCCGACCATGCGGCCGAGGTGCTGAAGCTGTTCAGCGAGCGCCAACGCAACGAGGTGCTGGTGCGCGTGGCCACGCTCGACGGCATCCAGCCCTCGGCGATGCGCGACCTGAACGAGGTGCTGAACCACGTGCTGGCCGGCAGCGACCGCGTCAAGAAGACGCACCTGGGCGGCGTCAAGCCGGCCGCCGAAATCATCAACATGCTCGGCGCGTCGCTGGAGACCGCGGTGCTCGACTACATCCGCGGCGCCGACAACGACCTGGCGCAGAAGATCCTGGACAACATGTTCACCTTCGACGACCTGGAGCGCCTGGACGACAAGGGCATCCAGTCGCTGCTGAAGGAGATCCAGACCGAATCGCTGGTCATTGCGCTGAAGGGCGCCACCCCCGAGCTGCGCGAGAAGATCTTCAAGAACATGTCCACGCGCGCCGCCGAGACGCTGCGCGAGGACCTTGAGGCGCGCGGTCCGGTGCGCGTGGCCGAGGTCGAGGCCGAACAGAAGGAGCTGCTGAAGGTGGTGCGGCGGCTGTCCGACGAAGGCGTGATCGTGATCGGAGGCGGCGGTGACGACCAGTTCCTCTAAGCCGGGCGGCTTCCCCAACGTGCCGCCGCCACTGGGCAGCAAGGCCGCACCGAGCTATTCGCGCTTCATCCCGCGCGAGGAACTGGGCGATTTCGCCGCGTGGGCGCCCGACAGCCTCAACGGCGATGCCGATCGCGACACGCCGGCCGCCGGGTCGAGCGCCGCACCAGCCTCGGCGGAGACGCCGACGCTGCACGCGCAGCTGGGCGCGGCGCGCCAGGCGGGCTACCAGGACGGCTACCGCGACGGGCTGGTGGCGCTCGACGGTTTCAAGCAGTCCTTCTCGGCGCAGATGGTGGCGCAGTTCGGCCAGCTGATGAACAGCTTCGCAACGCAGATCGACGCGCTCGAACAGCAGATGGCACAGGCAGTGGCGCAGTCGGCGGTGCTGCTGGCGCGCCGTGTCGTACGCGGTGAGTTGCAGACGCGCCCCGAGCACGTCGCTGAGGTGGCGCAGCAGGCGGTCAACGCGGTGCTGCTGAGCGCGCGCCACATCCGCGTGATGGTGAATCCCGACGACCATGCGCTGGTCGCTGCCGGCGCCGCCGAGGCCTTGCAGGCGCGCGGCGCCCGCTTGCTTGCGGCCGCCGAGATCGAGCGCGGCGGCTGCCTGATCGAGTCCGATCTGGGTCAGATCGACGCGCGCATCGAAGCCCGCTGGCGCCAGGCCGCGGCCGTGCTGGGCTGCGAGTTGCCATGGCAGGACGGCAGCACGGCGCAGCCATGAATGCGACCCACGGCGCCGAGCGGCGCAGCGCGACCTGGCTGCGCTACCTTGCGGACCTGCAGGCCTATGCGGCGCTGCCGCAGCCGCTGGACAGCAGCGGCACGCTGGTGCGCGTCACCGGGCTGGTGCTGGAAGCCGCCGGTGTGCGCGTGCCGGTCGGCTCGATGTGCGAAGTGCGCGCCGAAGGCCAGCCTGGCGTACCCGCCGAGGTGGTCGGTTTCAACGGCGACCGGGCCTTCCTGATGGCCACCGGCGACATGCAGGGCCTGACCAGCGGGGCGTGCGTGATGCCGTTGCCGCCGCCGCACGCCGCACCCGGCTTCGGGATCGAGAACCACCCCTGGCGGCGCAGTGAGGACCGCGGCCTGCACCTGCCGATGGGTGAGGGACTGCTCGGCCGTGTCGTCGACGCGCAGGGCCGGCCGCTGGACCGGCAGGGCCCGCTGCAGCAGGTGCGCACCGAGCCCATGGTGCGCCGCGCGATCAACGCGATGGACCGCGACCCGGTACGCCTGCCGCTGGACACTGGGGTGCGTGCGATCAACGCGCTGCTCACCGTCGGCCGCGGTCAGCGCCTGGGCCTGTTCGCCGGTACCGGAGTGGGCAAGAGCGTGCTGCTGGGCATGATGGCGCGCTACACCGCGGCCGACGTCATCGTCGTCGGACTGATCGGCGAGCGCGGCCGCGAAGTCAAGGAGTTCATCGAGGACATCCTCGAAGACGAGGGCCGCGCACGCAGCGTGGTGGTGGCTGCGCCGGCCGACTCCGCGCCGCTGGTGCGCATGCAGGGAGCGAGCTACGCCACCGCCATCGCCGAGCACTTCCGCGATCAGGGCAAGCACGTGCTGTTGCTGATGGATAGCCTGACGCGCTACGCGATGGCGCAGCGCGAGATCGCGCTGGCCATTGGCGAGCCGCCGGCCACCAAGGGCTATCCGCCGAGCTGCTTCGCCAAGCTGCCGCAGCTGGTGGAGCGCAGCGGCAACGGGCTGAATGGCGTCGGCTCGATCACAGCCTTTTACACCGTGCTCAGCGAGGGCGACGACCCGCAGGATCCGATCGCTGACGCCGCACGCGGCATTCTCGACGGCCACGTGGTGCTGTCGCGCGAGCTGGCCGAGGCCGGGCATTTTCCGGCCATCGACATCGAACGCTCGATCTCTCGCGTGATGAGCAGCGTGGCCAGCCGCGAGCAGGTGAGCGCGGCTCGCCGTGCGCGCCAGCTCCTGGCGCGCTACACCAAGGCGCGAGACCTGATCCAGCTGGGCGCCTACGTGCCGGGGCACGACGCCGAGCTCGACCTGGCGGTAAGGCTGCAACCGGCGCTGAGTGCGCTGCTGCAGCAGGACATGCACGAGTGCGCGACGCTGCAGTCCAGCGTGGAGCGGCTGCAGGACGTGGTGGGCGACTGATGAACGACACGAACGCTTCGAACACGCTGAAGCTGATGGTGCAGCACGCGCAACAGCAGCGCGACCAGGCGCAGTCCGCGCTGCGCCGTGCCGCCGAGGCCGCCGCCCAGGCGCAGCAGCAGAGCGAGCAACTGCGCGGCTATCGCGACGATTACCAGCGGCGCTGGTCCGCGCAGTTCCACCAGGGCGCGACGATGGAGATCCTGCAGTGCTACCGCAGCTTCATGCAGCGGCTCGACCAGGCCGTGATGATGCAGGCGCGCCAGGCCGAGTCGGCCGCGGCAAGGCAGGCCCAGGCGCGCAGCGAACTGATCGAGAGCGAACGCCGCGTGGCGGCTGTGCGCAAGCTTCTGGAGCGGCGCGCGACCGAGCACACGCAGGTGCAGCGCCGACGCGAACAGAAGAGCAACGACGAACTGGCGCAGCGGCTGCACTGGCAGTTGGCTTCCGCGGCGAAGCCGCACTGATCCAGCGACCGAAGGACCCCGAACGATGCTTGCCACCGCAACACTCCTGAGCCCGCCGGTGCGAACCGGCGGCGCTGCCGCGCCTGCCGCGCCTGCCGAGCCGGGCGCGACGCCGGGTGCGACGCCTCCCTTCGCGCGGGCGCTCGACAAGGCTACCGCGCAGCAGCGCGGCGCGGCCGACGAG
>Ga0316195_10000361_pt1 | contig 17560 bp, 28 predicted proteins | sample Phised1_MG_FD_204937 | JGI IMG/M metagenome (GOLD analysis project Ga0316195, IMG submission 204937) | Coastal sediment microbial communities from Maine, United States - Phippsburg sediment 1 | ecosystem: Environmental > Aquatic > Marine > Coastal > Sediment | place: USA: Maine | collected...
ACTGACCCGACTACTGGAGTTACTTCAACTCAGTCGGTTGACCCAAATACTGGGGCTACTTCAACCCAGACTGTTGATCCGAATTCAGGTATTACAACAAATCAGACTGTTGATACAAATTCAGGGACTACAACCACTCAGTCGGTTGATTCAAATAACAATACACAAACCACCATTGTTAGTGATAGCAACAACAATACAAAAACCACTACAACAATTGATGGAAATAGCAATACTGAGACAACCACAAATATTGACGGCAATACCAACATAAATACTCAGACCGTCATTAACACAAACACGCAAACAACTACGCAAACAAATAACAATACAAATATTACGACTCAGACAACGGTAGACAGCGATACCGGAACTACGACGCAAGTCACTACGAATTCAAATGGTCAAGTAACGACAGAAGTAACAACGAATCCTGATACCAATACAGAAACAACAGTTACGACCAATCCAGATACGAACACTTCAACGACAGTTGTTGTGGATACAACGACTGGGGAGGTGGTTGATGTTAAGACGGATGAAAACGTAGAAGTAAAGACTGTCGATCCGGTAGTTGATACAACTACTACGACTACTACGACTACAACATCTAAAACAACTCTCCCCAAAATCCCGACGACTGGATCTGGGTCCGCAGGTCTAATGATGCCTGCGGTGGCCGGTGAGATATCTAGGCTTGCACCACAAATGCTTCGGTCATGGATGACCGGAGAAAAGATGGTTGACCCATTGGCGGGGGTCAAAGAAGTTCAACGAGAAATGGAAAGAGATGCAATCATGCAAAACATTGACCCGCGTTTGGCTTCAATCTTGAGGGCGCGAATGGGTGACCAGCAGGATACAACTGGCTTAGGTGCGCTGGATCAATTTGGTGGAAGTCAGGAATCGTATGAAGATGAGACTCCTTATTACTCATACGGCTCAGAAATCCCGATTGATGAGGTTTTGGGCGACTCATTCAGGAACTATGCCCAAGGCGGTTATGTTGAGCCGCTGATGGCGCAGGGAGGAATGACGCTCCCCTTGCTGGCAAAGTCAGGTGGCTTGCCGAAGATGGCAAAGGGTCGAGAGGATTTTCGGGATGGCAAGCACGTTGCCGGAGAGGGTGACGGTCAGTCAGACGACATCCCCGCGCTGCTGGCGGATGGGGAGTTTGTATTCCCTGCAGACGTAGTTTCTGCCCTTGGGAACGGCTCTAGCAAGGCTGGAACGGACAAGTTGTACGAAATGATGCACGAGATTCGCGCACGGGCTAGATCAACCGGAAGTAAAGATTTGCCTCCCCCTGCTTTTAATTCTCCGCTAGATTACTTAAAATCGAGTGGCAAAAGGAGCAAAAAATGAGTTTATTTGAGGGTTCAGCACCGCCGATGGTCGATACGACCAGAACAACAACGGCGACCGCTCCACAATATCTTACAGACTATCTCACCAAACTAGCTACGGAAGGCAGTCAACAGCTAGGGTTGACTGGTGAGCAGTTGATTGCGCCACAGGGGGAATTGGCGACTGCTGCCTATGAAGCTGCTCCGGCTGCGTTAACAAGATATACAAGCCCACTGGATGCCGCCCTGACTGCTGGTCAAGCCGGAGGTGCTGGGGTTACCGCAGAAGACATCAATGCCTTCTTCAACCCGTACAGGACAGGTGTGGTTGATGAGCTTGCCAGACAGCAGGCAATGAATATTCAGCGTAATGTCCTTCCTTCAATGCGAGGGGCTTTTGCTGGGACGGGTGGTTTTGGCAGTCAGCGGTATGGTCAGGCTACTGGGCAGACTTTGGCAGATATGCAAGCCAATCTTTTGGGGCAGCAGGCCAAACAACTGTCGGAGGGCTATACCAGTGCGCTGGATGCGGCTCTAAAGCAAAAGGGCTATCAGACGCAGGCGGCGCAGGCTCTAGGCCAATTGGGTTCTATCGAGCAGCAAGCGGCAACTTCTGGACTGAAAACCGGCGCAGAGTTGGGCCAGCAACAGCAAGCCTACGAGCAGGCACAAATTGATGCGCCGTTGACTCGTGCAACAAATGTTGCGCAGCTTCTACGTGGTTATACGTACCCGACAACGACCACCGAGTTGTATCACGGTCCTGCGCAGGCGTATAGCCCATCTCCGTTGTCTCAGATTGCAGGGCTTGGCACATTAGTTGGGTCGGCATTTGGGAAAGAAGGTTCAATTGGCAACCAATTAATCAATTGGATTGGCGGTAATTTTTCTGGCAATAGTTCGTGGAACAGCTTGCCGGATATAGTAGGGGAAACTCCAAATTGGACAATGTCCGACATTGTGACATAACCCTATATAGGGAAAATCATGGCGACAAAATTTCAAGCCGCTTTATATGCAGGGGATCAAGACGAACAGCGTCTTGTTGACGAGATTAAGGACTCCTACGCAAAGCTTCGCGGCTCTCTGGAGTCTCGCAATCAGTTGTTTGATCCTGTTCTCTTGGCGATGGCTCAAGGGTTCCTTGCTCCGACGAAAACAGGTTCTTTTGGTGAGTCGCTGTCTCAAGTCGCCAAGAATGTAATCCCTGTACAGGAAGCCGAAGAAAAGCGTTCCAGAGACCTTGCCGCAATGCGTCTGGAGCTTGCGCAAAGTGAGCTTGGGATGCGTCAGGCAGGCAGGGGTCAGAAAGAGCTTGCAAGGATATTTGGAAAGATGGGTGGTGAGCCGGAAACCGCACAACCCCCGAAAACCCTTCCCTCGCAATTTGATGAGCCTGTAAGCGTTCCTCCTGTTGCCGGAGCAACTGCGCAACCCACTCAGCCAAGACAGCCTTCAGGTCCGTCTGGTCTAAGAGCGATAACACCCGAAGATATTGCAAAATTGTCAATGATGCCCGGAATGGGAGAAAAAGCAAAAGCTCTGTCTGACGCAATGAAATTAGAACAAGACCGATATGTGATTTCGATGAACGGGATTGTTTTTGATAAGCGAAATCAACAATATCTGAATTTGCAGATTCCGGGGCAAAAACAAGAGCCGTTTAGTCTTGGAGACGGCAAAACATACATGATGACGCCATTTGAGTATTCTCAATATCAAGCGGCAAAAGACGCTGGTCAGGGATCTCAATGGATTCAGTCTAATTTAGGCGGAAGACGTTCTGTTGCAGAAACTGAAGCTGAGACAGCTACGCTAAAACAGAGGGAACAAGAAAGCCAAAAAAGAACAGATGAAGCAATTGCTGCAGGAAGTGGTTATGCCCCAAGAATGGCGGTTTATAACTCGCTAGAAAGTATTGCTAAAGGAAAAGATGCAAAAGAAATTTTTGGTATTACACAAAGACCCGATTTCGGAAGTTTTGTTGCCAACTTAATTCAAGAACGGCTTGCAGTTCCCGGATCTTCTAGTAGCATTTCTGCTCCACAATTGGTTCCTGCGTTACGCAATCTTGGCCTTGACCAAACAACAATCAATAAATATCAATTTGCTTTGTCACAGATGGCGACTATTCAGTTGCAGATGGCAAAGCTCGCCCAAGGGCAAGGGGCTGTTTCAAACTTTGAGCGCACACTGTTTGCGGATGCGTCAATTTCTCCAAACGACAACCCAGAGACAATCATTGCAAAAGTTGGGATGCTTAGAGCAAGAGCAGAATTTGAGCGAGACCTTTCCAAAGAGCTTCGTAGAACAGGAATCACTTTGGATAAGTACAGGATGCAATACCAAGACAAGTATGATGATATGGAAAACAGGTATCTAACTACTGCTCAAAATATTGTTTTTAGGTTGACAGGGCAAAGCACCCCGACCACGGTTCCAAGCCAGTATAAGGGCGCAAGCACAGAAGTTCGACGTATGCTTGGTATGTGAGGAAATCATGGAATTTATCAATAAACTTGATAAAGAGCAGATGGAAAACGCTGCCCTTATTGGGCGCGAAGCTAAGTCAATGGGCATTGATCCTAGACTGGCTGTTTCCTTGGCGTATCAAGAAAGCAAGCTAAGAAATCTAAAAGAACCCGGCGCTGCTGGAGAGATCGGCATTATGCAGATCAAACCAGCAACAGCCGATCTAGTTGGATTTTCAAAAAATGACATTGCAACGCCCCTTGGAAACATTAGGGCTGGCCTGACGTACCTGAAGTCTGGGATTGATAAATTTAACGATCCTGTTCTTGCTGTTGCTGGCTACAACACGGGATATAACCATCCGTTTTTTACTGATCCTTCTAAAGGTTTGCCGGAAACAACGCAGAATTACATAAAATCAATTCAAAGCTTGGGCGGATTTTCCGCTACTCCGCAAGAGCCAAAGCCAGAAACATCTAGCATCGGTTCGGGGTCTGTCGAGGTCTCTGAAAAAGATCTGGCCCAGCTAAAAGCGCGAGGGTTGACAGACGTTCTTGGTGCAGGAACTGGTGCTGTTGCCGCTAAAGGGATGCAGGTTGGTTCCGATGTGCTAGGAGGCGCAAGGGCATTGGCTAATATGGCTCGACAGGCACCTCCTACAGGTGGACTTCCTGCTGGAATGGGTTCTGGAGAAAAGTGGCTCACCAATTGGGGTGGTATGGAAAAGCCCGGATTTACTGGCGGGGTGCCACAAGCTGCTGCGCAGTACAACAAAATGAAGCCCCAAGGGCAGATCATGTCTGGGCTTGTAAAGCGCGGGATGATTACCCCAGAGCCGGTCGTTCCGGGACAGCCTCCGAGGCCACAATTGTCGATTTCTGGGCAAGCCCCCGCTGCTCCCGGCGGACTTCCAAGCGCCCCTCGTCCTGCTGCAATGGGTAATGTGTTGCGAACTGCTGGAAGTTCTCCGGTGTTGTCTGGCGCATTAGGTGGGCTTTCTGCGGCAGAGGCGGGGCAGGAACTTCATAAGCGGTATCAGCAAAAGGACGTTCCCGGAATGATTGGCGCTGGGGTTGGGGTTGGCGGTGGTCTGCTGTCCTTGGTTCCTAATCCAATCACTAGAGGCGTTGGCATGGGAATGTCTGCCGCTTCTCCCTTGTCTCTGTATCTGATGGATAAGATGCGAGGGCGAATCCCTAATGAGCCAATCACATTTAGCGCAGAACAGCAGCCTATTGCGCCTTAACGGGTTTCGTTTGTCTCCTCTTTGCCTCGCGTGTGCGGGGCTTTTTTTTGGAAACGTCCGAATGATCAGGCGTGTCCGCCGGTGTGCGTAATCAGGAACATGGTCTGTTCGTGATGTGTATCGACCTCGTCCATTGCGTAGTCGTACCCTCGGTCAAAGACCAAAGAGTAGATTTTGGCCTGATAAGCGGTGACAGAGCGATCTCCGTTGTCATAGGCGGCAGCAAGGGTAACGATCTTTTCCCAATCGCCTTCCAGTTCTCCATCGCTCGTCACACGCAACATCATTTTTGAGCCTTGACCCATTTTTTTAGTAGAACAGCCTGCTCAATAAGATCATCCGCCATTGTAGGAGCCTTCTCAAAATTTTTATTCAGACAGGCGTCATGTAAGTTCTTATACAGGCTTTCGATGCGAAGGAGCATGATTGAGTAGTCAAAGATATCGTCAGACTCCTTCATCCACCAATTGGTCATGGTAATCGCCTTTTCTCTTCCAAAGCCTTTGCTACGTAACCGTTCAGGCTACGAACAAATTCTACGCATTCTTCCAACTCTTTCTTGCGAATCTTTTGCTGCGCTGCATCAATAAATCCATTGGCAAGCTTGATCAGATCTTCTTCGAGTAGGGCGTAGTTCTCCTCGAGGTAGATGTGTCGGAAGGCTGTTTTGATTTCATCTGTGGTCAGGACAGGCATGGTGATCCTTATAGGGCGCTTTTGGCAAACCAGTAGGCAAGCAGGGACTCAAACATCTTCCAACCCCGTTCGAGTTCTGTTGGGGTCCACTCTACGACTTTGACCAATCCGGGTTCTGCGACCGAGACAAAGACGTTTGCGCACTTGGCTGCGGGGATTCCGAGTCCGACGCGGTAGGCAGCAAGCTGCATACAGTGTTCGTCGTATCCGACAACTTTGTTCATTGTCTCGGTGGTGAATTCCTTGGTTTTGAAATCAATGACAATCCCTTCGTTGTCTTTGGTATGCAGGTCAACCTTCCCACCAAATCCGGATGGGTGGGCAAAAGATTTCTCTACCGACCAGTGCCGATCACCAAAGGTTTGCAGGATGATTTCGTCCACACCTGCCTGATAGTCTCCATGAGAGGAGGTAACGATGCCGGTTTCGTAGTAGCCCTCCAGCGCAGCATGGATATCTGAGCCGCGATCTGCTGCCTGTCTTGCTTGCTGGCGGGAATCTGCTGAGACGCGCTGCAGAAACGATTCTTCAGACTCTTCCGGCGCTCGAGGAAGGGTTAGAGCAGCCAGCATCATTTGATTGAGCTTCCAAGCCTCTAAACCGGGGCTGGCGGCGCATTTGATGATGGTGGTTACCGAGGGTACTAGGTTTAGCGTTCGTGCGTCACGCAGCGTTGTAGCCCTCATGCTGCCGTCTTTGGCTTTGACGGTGTACTTTGGCTCCCCGTCTTTGGTATACCAATGCAAGGATTCTGATGGTCGTGCAACGATCATGTTGTTGTCCTTTTAGTGAGTTTTGACGGGTGCGCGAAGAGACAATCCGTTTATGGATGCCATGTTCCGCAAAGTTGTTACGTCGATGATGTTGCCTCCCGGAAGTGCCACGTAGGAAACTCCGTTCCTCAAGATAGGAATCAGTCTGTAAGATCCATAAATCCACATTTCTTCGTCGAGATACGGGGAGGTCGTGTTTCGTTGTCTTATTGCGGTTATAAACACCATTGTTCTCCTAAAACAAAACCAATAAGAAAACCAATAGCCATGCTGACGATGATGATGGTGACTAGGTTTTCTAGGCTAAATTTGAACATCACACTCCCGTTTGCACTCAGCCGCCGTCTGGTTAGATGAATGCGGTTTCATGTGTTCTCCTTAATCTGATAGTCCTTAAACACCGTTCCTTTGCTTGCATCGCCCTTCCAGCATTCTTTCACCCAACCGCGCTTGCCAGACTTGTATGTGCGCCAATGTCCCCGTGACTGGTGTCTGCGTGGGCTTGCGTGTGTGCCTCCTTGATGCTCTTGCTTTGGATTTGGAGGCTCAATGACAACTGTGTGCCAGTCAAATGACAAAGCAGACTTTCCTTTTGCGGCTCGCTTGCGATTGATGAATGTTTGTTTTGGAGTTGCTTGGTATGCCGTTCCACCTTCCGACAATTTGTTAAGAACCGCACAGACCATTCTCAGTACTGGATCAATTTGTTGGCGTGTAACTTCTTTGTCGTTGTTGTAATAGCGCAGTCCATCCTCGGTTTTAATGTACGCAAACGGTGCAAAAAACGAAGTCGGCTCCATCGTGCATCCAGCAGTGGTTACGCTGTCTTGACCAGCAGTCATCCAAAGGCTGAATTTGCGTCCGTGTGAATCCAATCCAACGATTCCAGTTCTCTTGAACGGAAGGTGTAAAAGAACATCAATCGGTGTGCGCGTTGATTCAGCCAGCGGCTCCATGATTCCAACATCAAACCACATTGCCGTTTCAGGCTCTGGAGCAAATCGCACAGCCTCTTGAATCAAGGGGGTCATGTGTTCTTCTCCTTCAGCGCGGCTTCGATTGCCCCATAGAAGCTCAGAATTCCGTAGTTTTTTCCACCGCTGTATAAGTGTTCATCTGCAAGATCGTAAACTTCCATATCAACAAGCCCAACCCACCTCTGTTTTGCGGGTTTCTTTACTTCTTGCTCGGCGAGTTGTCGCTTCATGATGGCTTCAAACTCTTCGTCTTCGGGAGTCATGTTCTGCTCCTTGAGTTCACTCGGCATTACGCCGAGGAATCGTTCATTAAAAGCAGTTGGTCGTACAGTTACCGCCGTAGCAGCACGTTGTACACATCACCACCCGACCATTCATGAAGTAGGTGTGGGTTGTGCATTGGGCATACGCAACTGTTGCAACAGCCGCCAGACCAAGACCGATCAGAAACTTTTTCATGGTTATCTCCGGTTAAATTACGTCAAGAAAAAGCAACAGCAGGATCACAACAACCCCAAAAAATCCAGTTGCACCAATGATTGTGTCAATAAGATCCTTGGTGTTGTTATGAGTCCGACGATATTTAGTCATCAGATGTTCCAGTAGTTATGAGCGACTTTGTAGACGGCTGTCTTCCGAGCATGAGATGTTGGGGCGGACATCTGCCGATATGTGTTTGTCGGCTCAATCAGTTTTCTGCGCACCAGTAGGTTGATGAACGCCCCCCAAGCGTTAGGGGAGTGTGGTTGATGCATTCCTGCGTCACACATTACCCGCCGGATGTCTTCTCCGGTCATTTCTGTGCCAGCAACTTTGGGGCGAATGATTGCAAAGACCGCCTGTGCTGTTTCAGACCAAGACCCAGAGTTCTCTAGGACTTGTTTCATCCCACGGTCGCGCAAGGTTTTGCCAAAATCCATTGTCGTTTGCATGGTCGTCTCCTTAAAACGGGATGTCATCGCGCATATCGGCGACATCGTCAGAATCTTCTGCGTAAGTCTCTTTGACCTCTGGCGTTGCGATGGCTCGGTATTCGGGAGAAGACTCAATCTTTGCTTTTAGCCCCCTGCCAAACGTCTCGTATAGCTCCCAATCCGGCTGGGATAGCATGAACAGTTGCAGTTCGTTTGCGCCTTCTGGCAAACCTTGCTTGCGGATGATGGGAGGGACTGGGGAGATGGACTGTACGTTGGAGTAGATATTCCCGTTTTTTCCCGGACGCTGGATGACGTTGAGCATCCCCCAGACCCCGAGGATTTGCTTCAAGTCAAACCGCTTTGCCTCTTCATCGCTCCACGGCTTGCCGCGCCATGCCTGCATATCTTTGCGCAAATTAGCGTTCTCGCCCCAAGACAGGGTGTAGTTCTTGAAGATTGACAGCGGCTCACCACGTTCGGTGACCATCGGCTCTCCAGCGTCATTTTCTCCATGCACTTCCCAGTTGATCATCACCTTGCGTAAAAACTTCACTTGGCCTTGATATTCAGATTTCTGCGTTCCAAGATCAATGATTCGGTAGCACCGTGCAAGATGATTGCCCGGAGGAACCGGCATGAATTCGCTGGAACCGCCGTTGTTTTCGACGAAAAAGCTCATGGTTCTGTCCTTAAAAGGGTTCTGACTTCATTTGTAAAGTTGGGAGAAAACGGGTCGGGAAGACCCGCATTTTTAAGCTCTGTAATGAGTTTCCAGCGTTTGTATTCGAGTTGAGCAGCCGGATCGTTGATCCACTCTTCCCACTCTTGCTGTTCGGTGTGGTTGTACTCCTGCATCACGGCACCCAGATCATCAGCACGGCAAAAATCGTCATGGAAATAGCAATCGCCACCAGCGCCTCAACAGGAACGCGAGAAGATTGCTTGCCTAGCAAGAATGATTGAAGGTTCTCTTCGTCACGCGACATAACCACTTTTCGCGTCGGCGGCTCGTAGTGCAGCCCGATCTGAACTTTGCCCGTGTTCCACGGTAATCGCTTGTCTGTCATCTGTTTCTCCTAAGTAACCGCCTCGTTGGCGTAAACAGATTGGATCACAACTTAAATTGTGTGTCAAACAGAATTTTGCGTTAGAATTTAAGCGCACACAACAAAGGGCCGTTACATGACACTTCTTGAGTACTTCTCGACCGAACCAATTGGATCAAAAAAAGAGATGGCGAACCACTTAGGCATCACGCAGGTGTGGTTATCGTTGTTGATCCACACCAACAAGCGGTGTTCTCCTGCGCTTGCAAAGGCGATTGAGGTGGCAACGCAAGGGCTGGTGACGCGCAGGGAGTTGCGCCCAGATCTGTACGAGTGATATGCTGCTGTAGCGCCGTGAGAAGCGCATAGAGAATCAGATGGCAGTCTTCATTGGGCTGGTCTATCTGACCGTTTCGAACCCGTCAGGGGCTGATTTTCCGGAATTCTCACCGGATAGATCAGCACCAATGGAGATTGTCGTGATAGAGCGCAATGTTCCCGAGTGGAAATTAGTCAACAAGTACCCAGAAAATTGGTCGTATTCTGGCGTCGAACTCGTCATCGCCAAACATGGGGCGAAGGGTTACGGAGTATTGATGTTCCTGATCGAGAAGACGAAGATCAGACCATCAATCAACCTAGCAGAAATTGTCAAAACAGCCAGACTGCTTAGGGTTACCAAGCCTTTCGTAATGGATGTTTTGACCCTATCAAACCTCTTTGTTGAAGCCAAGGAGCAGGGGGAGTCGCTATGAACCCGAAGATGCCTTGGTTCCGCTTCTATGGCGAGGCGGTCGATGATGAAAAATTGCGTTTGTTAGATTTTGGGGACCGCTGGCAATTTGTTGCTCTTTTATGCCTAAAAAGCCAAGGAGTCCTCGATGAGCCAAGCGATCCGTTGTTGCGTCGTAAGGTTGCGGTAAAGCTGGGAGTTGACATGGCAACCTTAGACGAAATTGCTCGTCGGTTGGCAGATGTTGGGCTTATTGATCAGGAAAGCCTCCAGCCTGTAGCTTGGGATAACAGGCAGTATCAGTCAGATTCCAGTAAGGATAGAACACGGGCGTATCGTGAACGTCAAAGGCTGCTAACCGCCACCAAGAAGTCACAAGAACGTCACGGTGACGGCGGTGTGACGGCTCAAGATACAGATACAGATACAGATACAGATAAAGAAACAGATACAGAAGAAAAACATATATCCATCAAGCCGAAAAAAAATCCTGCGATGAGCAGGCCGGATAGCGTTAACGAAACCATCTGGCGAGACTTCCTCACCCATCGCAAGAGCTTGAACGCTCCTGTCTCCACGACAGTTCTTGCTGGTTTTGAGCGTGAGGCTAAGAAGGCTGGGGTATCTCTGGAAGACGCGATCAGGATCAGCATTGAGCGTGGCTGGAGGGGATTCAGGGCATCGTGGGAGCTTGAAAAGCCCAGCGTTCCTGCCAAGCCAAAGATGGATGAGAAGACCAAGCACTACCTTCGGTTAACTGGCCGCGCTCACTTGATTGACAAGGAGGTTGTCGATGTCTGACATTGCACCAGAGGCGATCAGCCGCCTGTTTCACAAGTTCAGCCTGATCTGGGGTGCCCAGAAGGTTTCCTCGATGATCCCTCCTGCCGACATGGATGCTGCTGTCCAGATCTGGGCTGGCAGTCTGTCGCGGTATAGCTCCCAAACCCTGCGGGTGGTGGTGGATACCCTGCCGACCTTGGGGCGAGACTGGCCTCCATCGCTGGCAGAGTTCCTCGATCTGTGCCGTCAGTTCAACCGCCCAGAGCAGGCGTTAGCGTTGCCAGCACCGAGGCAGGAAGCTACACCGGAGCAACTCGAGGCATTCAAGCAGGCAGGCGGGGTGCCGATCTTCAACGGAGACCCTCTGCACTGGGCGAAGTACCCATCCTCCGCTGAAGCCATCAGGACGATGGTCCGAGGCGCTGAGGCAGGAAGCCACCAGCTAAAGGACATCCTGCAGCAGCACCTGAGCAACCCAGAGTCTGTGCCTGTTCGAGGCAGGAACGGCTCTGACGCAATTTCCCTGCTAAGGTCGATGGCGAATGAAACCCAAGATGCAGGATGAGGCCCGATCTGCGTGGCACCAAGAGATCGAATCGAAGTTCCCTGAGTCTGAGTACGATTGGCTACATGAGTGCGATGCAAGGGACTGGCTCAGGCGTTTTAAGCAAAAAGAAAAAGCGCACGGGTGGAACCAAGCGAGGGCTTGGTGGCTGCAAATGTGCGAAAACATCGAGCGAGCAAGGGGTGCTGCAGGATTAGCAGATTTGAAGGAAAGGATGAACCGTGAGCGCATTGACAATCCATCTGGACTTTCCAAGCCCAGACCTGTTTCCAAACCGGACCAAGGGAAGGCATTGGGGGGCGCTGCATCAAAAGAAGAAGGACGCACGGGAACTGGCCTTCTTTTTGACTGAGCAGCAGTCTCGAGGCTGGGTGCCAAGCGGGGGGACGTTTGAGATGACGGTGGTGTTCCAGATGCCTGACCGTCGCAAAAGAGACACAGACAACCTGCTTGCTGCAGCCAAGTCGGCACTCGATGGGATGGCGCAGGCGTTAGAGATCGACGACTTCCAGTTCCAGCCGGTGAAGGTCTACCGGAAATTCGGCCAAAGGCCGGGGGCAATGGTGGTGACAATCGAGGATTCAGACAATGGACAAGATCGACCCGAATGACGCAATCGACTTTATGATCCAGAACAGCAAGCAATACGCACAGGCCAAGGCGAACCGGATCTACCTCGAGGAGTTCAGAAAGACCATGAAGGCCGAGCTTTGCAAGGCTGCTTTGGTGAACGGCATCGAAGCGGTGAATGCCCAAGAACGGGAGGCTTACGCAGACCCAGCCTATAAAACCCATTTGGAAGCCCTCAGAGACGCCGTAGAGGCCGAGGAAAGGCTCAGGTGGATGATGGTAGCCGCCCAAGCCAGAATCGACGTATGGCGCTCTCAGGAGGCCAGCAATCGGGCAATCGAGAGGGCGACGCTGTGAACGTCAAGCAATGGAAGAGCGCGGTGGCTGAGCTTGGATGCGGGATGTGCCGACTGATGGGCTACGGGGAGACGCCTGCCCAACTACACCATCCAAGGGAGGGGGTCGGGATGGCTCAAAGGCAGAGTGACTGGCTTGTGATTCCCCTGTGTGAGCACCACCACACCGGCAGCAAGGGCTGGCACGGGACGCGGGAGGACTTCAAACGGCATAGCGTGGATGAGATGGACATCCTTGCCCACACCATCGAAATGGTTGTTGCAAAAAAAAGTTGACACACCTTAAATTCTTTGTTGTAATTCTCTTACCGCACCGTTGCGGGTTACTTGCAAGGAACTGAAATGAACTCCATCGACCTTCCCCTGACCCCAGTTGACGAGCTTGGAATGCTGCTTGCCCAGATCGCTGAACTGACCGCCAAGGCAGAACTGATCAAGGATGCGCTCAAAGACAGCGCAACGATTGGTGGCCCCAAGGTTGTCGAGGGCAATCTGTTCAAGTCCACGGTTGTCGAAGCTAACCGCAAGGTCACCGACTGGAAGGCAATCGCCAAGGTGTTCAACATTCCAGAAGAGGCGATCATCGAGCACACGAAGGTCAGCGCCGTGTTCTCTGTCAAGGTTACCAATCGTTAATAAACCGGGGCTTCTGCCCCCCTCGCTATGACGAACACCCAAAGAAAACTGCTGCACCGCCTTAGCAGCTTGAAGACCCCTCAATCGGTAGCAATGCTGTCCGGTTATTTTTTTATTTCACGCGGTGCGGTTTACAACGCGTTGATTGACCTTGAGGAGATGAACCTTGTCGAATACCTTGGTTACGGCAAAGGCTGGCGAATCATTCGATGACCGATCCTGCGCAACCTGCGCGTCCGGGTCAGAAGCTGCGCCGCTATGGAATCTGGTCATTGTCTGGTGCAGGCTGCATGATGCAGGAAAGCAACAGAACCATGTTTGCGAACAGTGGTCGAAGAAGGGTGTTGACACGGCTTAAATTCTTTGTTCTAATCTGTCTTACGGCACTTGCGCCGGTTACTTGAAAGGAAAAAAAATGAGCTACGCAAACCACTACGGCTACAGCGATGTCACCCCTTACGAAGTTGTTCGGGTGATCAGCGACAAGACCATCGAGATCCGCGAGATGGACGCCGAGCGCGACGACTCAGTGCAACTTGAGTGGGTTCCCGGAGGCTTCGCTGGGCATTGCGTCAACCAGCGCGATCAGAAGTGGGTGATCACCAGCAACCCAGACAACCCCGTCGTGCGCATCCGGCTGAACAAAAGAGGCTGGCAAGACAAGCACGGTCGCCGCTTCGGTCTGAGCGACAAGCCGGTTAAATTCTACGACTACAACTTCTGAAGACGGACGGGGCTTCGGCCCCTTTAACTGGAGACAATCATGGGTGACTTTGAGACAATGGACGGCATCGTAAAAAAGTTTTTTGCTGCGACCCCCAAGCCTTACCTTGCCTTTTGCGACTACATCGCCAGCACCATCAGCAAGGAACTCAAGGCAATCGACAGCGAGAAGCTACTGGCAAGCGTTGCTCGCCCCCAGTTAGACCTGACCGATTCGGGCAGCTTTCGCAGCACCAAGAAGACCATCGAGGTCGAAGACCGTTATGGCAAGAAGTACCGCATCACCGTGGAAGAGGCATGATCGACAAAAAGCTAGTGGCACAGGCAGAAATCAAGGCAACCGGCAAGACATGGTGCAGCGGATGCCAGATGACCAGACCCCACGAGGGAGGAAGAAAAAAGAACGTCCACAGATGGATCTGCGCCCGATGCATCGAAAAAGACAAAGAGCGCATGAGACAAAGGTTGATTTGACTTTTCCCCGGCGTTAAAATCCGGCATGATGTCTCTGAAAGAATGGGATGAAACCATGCCGAACACAAAAACCCCTCCAAAACGCGCCAAAAAGGCCGTAGAGGCGAAAACAGCCCCTGTCCAAGGGGTAGGTAGCCTCGAAGAAAAAAACGCCCCAAAACCGAAAATAGGGCGTCCTAGCAAGTACACCCCAGAATTGGCAGCAGAAATCTGCGAAAGGCTCAGTAATGGAGAGCCGCTACGCCAGATCTGTAGGGATGCGCATATGCCAGCGTGGCAGAAGATCTACGAATGGATGGCGAAAGACGAAAACCTTTCGGGAGCCATCGCGTGTGCGAGAGAGCAGGGTTACGAAGCGATTGCAGAGGAAGCTTTGATCATTGCTGACACGCCTGTGTTCGGACAGAAACAGGTGATGAGCGATCAAGGCACCTCCACGACGGTCGAGGATATGCTCGGCCACCGCAAGCTGCAGATTGAGACGCGGCTAAAGCTTTTGGCTAAATGGAATCCCAAAAAGTACGGCGACAAGGTTCATCTGGCCGGAGACGCGGAGAACCCGCTTCAGGTCAAGGCTGACGTAACCGTGTTTGACGCCATCATCCAGAACCTCGAGGCCAAGCGGCAGACTAACCTTGACTGACAACCTGATCGAGATACTCAAGGATGACGACGTTAGATCGAAATTTGGTCTGCTTCCTGCTGCAAAGCAAGCGGCATTTGCGTGGCGAGCAAAGTGGCTATCATCAGCCCACAACCACCAAATCCTCCCTCCGGGGGACTGGTGGACAATCTGGCTCCTGCTTGCTGGTCGAGGAGCCGGTAAAACCCGCACAGCAGCCGAGCAGATAGGCTGGTGGGCTTGGGAGCAGCCAAACACCCGCTGGCTCGTTGCAGCCCCAACGTCAATGGACGTTCGGTCTACTTGTTTCGAGGGTGAGTCTGGGCTGCTGGCGGTTATCCCCGAAATCCTGATCGCCGACTACAACAGGGCGTATCACGAGATCAAGTTCACCAACGGCTCTTTGATCAAGGGCGTACCGGCGTCAGAGCCTGAGCGGTTCCGAGGTGGTCAATACCACGGCGCATGGCTCGATGAGTTGGCTGCATGGGAGTACCTGCAGGACGCTTGGGACATGATCATGTTCTCGGTCCGGCTAGGCACCAGAACCCGCATCCTTGCGACGACTACCCCAAAGCCGAAAGACCTGATTGTTGACCTGATCGGCAGGGAAGGCGACGACGTTCACCTGACAACCGCCTCGACCTACGCCAACCTCGACAACCTCGCCCCAAGCTTCAAGAAGCAGATCCTGCAGTACGAGGGAACCAAGCTTGGGCGGCAGGAGATCTATGCCGAGATCATTGACCCGGAAGAGGGCGGGATCGTCCACCGAGAGTGGTTCAAGCTCTGGCCTGCCGACAAGCCCTTGCCGAAGCTGGAGTTTGTCCTGCAGAGCTACGACTGCGCCTTCACCGAGAAACTGCACAACGACCCGACAGCGGCCATCACCTTTGGCGTATTCAAGCCAATGGACGGGGGAATGTCGGTCCTGATCATCGACTGCTGGCAGGACAGGCTCCAATACCCAGACCTCAAGCCCAAGGTCATCGAGGAGTACGAGACTGTCTTTGGAGAGGGCAAAGACCGCAAGCGGGTCGATCTGGTGCTGGTCGAGGACAAGGCAGCGGGAATCAGCCTGATCCAAGACCTGCAACGCGCCCATGTTCCTGCCAGAGCCTACAACCCCGGCAGGGCGGACAAGATCCAGCGCCTGAGTATCGTCTCGAACATCATTCGGGCTGGCAGGGTTTGGGTGCCAGAGTCCAGCAACCGTAAGGGCTACGTAAGGGACTGGGCAGAGGGGATGGTCTCTCAGGTCTGTTCATTCCCGAATACGGACCATGATGATTTCTGCGTGGATGCCGATTCGCTAGTGGCAATGGCTGACGGGTCTTTTAAGAGAATTGCTGACGTTACCGCTGGCGAAATGGTCAAAACCCCTGCCGGTTCAAAACGAGTAATTAAGGTTCACGACAACGGCATCAAAGAGGTTTGGCAAATTCAAGCCGGTGGGCGTAATTTGCTTACAACCGCGAATCACGAGGTTTTCACAAACAAAGGCTGGGTAAGGGTTGATTGCTTGAGTCAGGCAATCCACAATATAGGCGTCAACGAAAGAGGTGGCGCATGGCTTTTCAAAGAAAACTTGGGATTGTGGTTGAGACGGTTATCTTTAATGGCCGCAGGTATAACCGATACCCTGAAAGCGACAATCCGGCGCATCGTCGGTACTTTGCCCGTGCAGGGCACAGGCTGCATCGAGATGTGTGGGAATTCCACAATGGCTCAATACCGAACGGGATGCACATCCACCACATTGATGGGGACACGGGAAATAACGAGATTGCCAATTTGGAATGTGTCCCGCAGCAAGAACACAGAAAACATCACGGGGCTTCAGAACGAACAGAAAAACAGCGGCAACATCTTGAGTCCATCAGGACAAAGGCCGCGCAATGGCACAGATCTGAAGAAGGAAGGGCTTGGCATAAGCAACACGCCAAAGCGTCTTTGGGAAAGGTTTGGGGAAAGCCTAGAGTGTTTCCTACCCTCACGCTCAAATGCTTCTGGTGCGGCTCTGAGGCGCAAGCGAAATCTAAGCTCAAGCGATTTTGCGGAACAGCCTGCCAGTCTGCGGAGTCAAAGTTTCGTCTCGGTAAAAGCCGTACACAACACCCACATCATGCGGCCAGTGTTCGACCTAACGGTTGAGGATGAACATTGCTATTACGCCAACGGAATCCTTGTGCATAACTGCGATGCCCTCTCGCAAGCATTACGGTATTTGCGTGATGCGGGGTTCCTGAATATTGACCCGCCGCCTCCTGATGAGCCTGATGACGAGGACTATGCAGACGCTGGATGGTCAAGGAAATCAGAGAATCCTTATGCCGCCTGAATGTGGACTTGACAAAAAGACAGCGGCATAATCTGACAAATTACCTATTGAGACGCTGTTATGGCCGAAAAGAGAAAAGTCACGTTCTCTGACAATCTTGATGTAATGAGATTGGCAGTTGGTGGACAGCTTTCAACTCAGGATCAGCTTTTCCTGCAAAACCAGCCTGACATTGCGAAACTCAATCCGCAGGCTCAGTACGAAACTCTCAGGAAAATGCCTGCCAAGGAAATCAATCGGCGACTGACCAATAGATTGATAACCCCGCCAGCAATGGCAGAGGG